>Ga0213865_10002555_pt1 | contig 11430 bp, 9 predicted proteins | sample PICome_6_FD_160100 | JGI IMG/M metagenome (GOLD analysis project Ga0213865, IMG submission 160100) | Coastal seawater microbial communities near Pivers Island, North Carolina, United States - PICO282 | ecosystem: Environmental > Aquatic > Marine > Coastal | place: USA: North Carolina | collected...
TAAATTATTTTCTTGATTAGAGACAGTTCCTAGGGTTGCTTTACAAGCAGATAGAATCTTTCTCATTTCACCTGATTGCAATCTTAAAGTAGCGTATATACCCTCTTTTGCAACAAGTCTGGCAGATGTGCCTGCACTTCTTGCAATTTGCGCTCCTTTTCCAGGCTTCATTTCTATGCAGTGTATTGTTGTACCTAGTGGAATATTAGCAAGCTGCATGCAGTTGCCAGACTTCATTTCCGTTTGGTCAGCTGAAAGAACAGGATCGCCAACACGAATTTTGCTTGGTGCAATGATATATCTTCTCTCACCATCAGCATATTTCAACAAAGCAAGATGAGCAGATCTATTTGGATCGTATTCTATTCTCTCTACGACAGCTGGGACATCTAATTTATCTCGTTTGAAATCGATAACTCTGTAATGTTGCTTATGTCCACCACCTTGATGCCTTACTGTTATTCTGCCGTTATTGTTCCTTCCGCCATTTTTTGATTTTTTCTCCAGCAGAGCTTTATGTGGTCGTCCCTTATAAAGATCAGATTTAATGCTGATGACGCCTCTTCTTCCAGGGCTAGTTGGTTTTGCTTTGATAACTGCCATGATTAACTAATACCCTCAAATTGAATCTCAGAGCCTTCTTTTAATGAAACAAAGGCTTTCTTGTAATTTGATCTTTTATAGATTCCGAATCTATTTCTTTTTGTTTTTCCTTTCTGTGTTGAAGTAGTTACGCTATCAACCTTTACATCAAATAAATCTTCCACAGCCTTTTTGATCTCTGATTTTGATGCCGATAGATCTACTTTGAATACAACTTGATTCATGCTTGCAACAGATGTTGCTTTTTCAGTTATATAAGGTGAATGAATCAATGTAAGTAGTTTTTCTTTGTTCATTAGACCCACGCCTCGATTAATTTAAATGCTGCAGGAGTAACAGCAACCTTCTCAGATCTTAATAAAATCACAGGATTAATTTCCTTAACAGTTACAACTTCTACATGAGGTATATTCCGTGCAGACAGATAAAGATTTGTATCCATTTCATCCAAAATGATAAGCACATTATTTAAGTTAAACTGCTGGAGGAAGCCGTTCATCTCTTTGGTTTTAGGTGCCTCAAATTTTGGCTGCTCAATAGCTACCAAACGATTTTGTCTATGAAGTTCCGAAAATATAGAGCTTATTGCAGCCCTATACATTTTCTTATTGATTTTTTTGGAATAATCTCTTGGCGTTGCTGCAAAAGCTACCCCGCCGCCTCTCCATATAGGGCTTCGAATTGTCCCAGCTCTTGCTCGACCAGTACCTTTTTGACGATATGGCTTTTTGCCTCCTCCTCTAACTTCTGACCTAGTTTTCTGTTTATGAGAACCTTGTCTAGATCCAGCTAAATAGGTAACAACTGCTTGATGAACAAGAGTTTCGTTAAATTCTTTACCAAAAGTTGTTTCTGAAATTTGGACATCAGTTTTTTTATTTTCAATATTTAGTAAGTCTAATTTCATTTTTGTTTCACCGCAGGGGTAATCTTGAGTGTTGCGCCATTAAACCCAGGAACAGCACCCTTTACATATAGCAGATTATTTTGGACGTCTGCTCCCATTAATTCTAAGCTTTGAATGGTTTTTGTTTCATGGCCCATATGACCAGACATTTTTTTTCCCTTCCAAACTCTTCCAGGGGTTTGACATTGGCCAATCGAGCCATGCGCTCTATGTGCCAAGGAATTACCATGAGTTGCATCTTGCATTGCAAAGTTATGTCTTTTAATAACTCCGGCGTATCCCTTACCTTTTGATGTCCCGGTTACATCAACCATTTTTCCAACTTCAAATATATCAGCCGTTAAATGGTTCCCTACCTTGAGTTCATCTGTGTCTTCAGTTCTAAATTCAAACAATTCTCCGTTAGAGATATTTTGCTTCTTGAAGAACTCGGTGGATGATTTTGTTAGATTTTTGGATGTATTTTTAGAAACAACAACTGCGCTGTAGCCATGCTTCTCATGTGTCTTAATATCTGCAACGAAATTTGCTGCAACTGAAATAACTGTAACAGGTACCGAAGTGCCATCCTCTTGAAAAAGTCTAGACATTCCTGATTTTTTTCCAACTAAGCCAATGCTCAATTTATTCTCCTTTTATACGGGGCTAAAAACCCTCTATGGCCGCTAAGCGTTAAAAAAGTAACAAGTTAGCCTAAGCTAATTTGTACATCTACCCCAGATGAAAGGTCTAGCTTCATTAAAGCATCGACAGTTTTATCTGTAGGTTCTACTATATCCATAAGTCTTTTGTATGTTCTTATTTCATACTGATCTCTTGCATCTTTATCTTTATGCGGAGATGTTAAGATTGTTGTTCTTTCTTTCTTTACTGGCAAAGGAATTGGTCCTTTTACAATCGCGCCAGTTTTTTTTGCTGTTTCAACAATTAGTTTTGTTGAAGCATCAATCAAACGATAGTCAAAGGCTTTTAAGCGAATTCTTATTGATTGATTGTCCAATTTATTTAATTCCTATATTTCTGCTTTATGCAAAATGTTGCGTATTCTATGACTCTAAAGCCCCTAATGTCAACAAATTTACAGTATTGTTTTAAGAAGTTTTTAACTGCTCGGCTATGTTGTTTGGTACTTCGGCATATTTAAGAAATTCCATAGAAAAACTTGCTCTACCTTGAGTTGCAGACCTTAAATCGGTTGCATATCCAAACATCTCCGACAAAGGTACTTCTGACCTAACCGTTTTACCTGTTGGTATTTCATCCATACCTAAAATTATTCCCCTTCTTCTGTTCAAATCACCAACAACATCACCCATGTGCTCTTCAGGAGTAACAACTTCTACTGCCATCATCGGCTCTAATAGAACAGGATTAGCTTTAAGGCATCCCTCCTTGAGTGCCATTGATCCAGCAATCTTAAAGGCCATTTCACTTGAATCAACATCATGGAAGGAGCCATCATATAATGTTGCTCGAAGAGCCAATAGTGGGTAGCCTGCGATCACACCATTTTTCATTTGCTCTTGAATACCCTTATCAACAGCTGGGATATACTCTTTAGGAACAACTCCACCAACAATCTTGTCAACGAATTCATACTCATCATCTAGTCCAAGGGGCTCTAATTTCAACCAAACATGTCCATATTGGCCCTTACCACCACTTTGTCTTACAAATTTTCCTTCAATATCAACAGATTCTCTAATTGTTTCACGATAAGAAACCTGTGGCTTTCCAATATTTGCCTCAACATCAAACTCTCTTCTCATTCTGTCAACCAGAACATCTAAGTGAAGCTCTCCCATTCCTGAAATGATGGTCTGAGCAGATTCTTCATCGGTATGAACACGAAATGATGGGTCTTCTTGAGCAAGTTTACCGAGGGCAACTCCCATCTTTTCTTGATCTGATTTTGTTTTAGGCTCGACCGCGACCGAAATCACTGGCTCAGGGAAATCCATTCTTTCAAGCACAACCTGATCACTTAAATCACAAAGAGTGTCTCCAGTGGTCACATCCTTTAATCCAATACATGCTGCAATATCACCAGCACGAATCTCTTTAATTTCATTACGATCATTTGAATGCATTTGCACCATTCGTCCAACTCTTTCTTTCTTTGTCTTGGTTGAATTCATCACACCATCACCAACTGAAAGCACTCCGGAGTAAACTCTAATAAATGTTAAAGTTCCTACAAATGGGTCAGTTGCAATTTTAAAAGCTAAAGCTGAAAAGGGCTCTTCATCAGATGAAGATCTGCTAATCTCAACCTCTTCATCATCTGGTAATGATCCTTTGATGGCTTTAACTTCGTTAGGAGCAGGCAAGTATTCAATTGCAGCGTCTAATACAGCTTGCACTCCTTTATTTTTGAATGCAGACCCACAAAATGCTGGAACTATCTCATTGGCAAGAGTTCGGATTCTGATCCCTTCTTTAATTTGTTCAGTTGTTAATTCACCATTTTCTAGATAAGCATTCATAAGCTCTTCGTTGGCTTCTGCTGCGCTTTCAACCATTGATTCTCTGAGTGATTCACATGTATCTAAAATATCTGCAGGAATGTCTTGTTCTTCAAAAGTTAAACCTTGATCATCTTCATTCCAAAAAATTGCTTTCATTTTTACTAGATCGACAACGCCCTTAAAATCATCCTCAGCCCCAATGTTGTATTGCATAGGGACAACATTTGCTTTTAATCTATCCCTGATTTGATCAGTTACTCTAGAGAAATCTGCTCCAGCTCTGTCCATTTTATTTACGAAGACAATTCTAGGAACTTCATATCGATCTGCCTGACGCCAAACTGTTTCTGATTGAGGTTCTACACCGGAAGTGCCACAAAACACAACTACTGCGCCATCTAAAACTCTTAAAGACCTTTCAACCTCAATTGTAAAATCTACGTGACCTGGAGTATCAATAATGTTAATTCTATGTTGTGGAAATTGCTGCTCCATACCAGACCAAAAGCATGTAGTTGCAGCAGAAGTTATAGTAATACCTCTTTCCTGTTCCTGCTCCATCCAATCCATGGTTGCAGCACCATCGTGGACTTCACCAATCTTATGAGACAAACCAGTATAGAAAAGAACTCTCTCAGTGGTGGTAGTTTTACCCGCATCAACGTGAGCACAAATACCAATGTTTCTGTACTTACTAAGTTCAGTCTGTCTAGCCATATTAAAACCTATGAAATGTTATTAATTAAAAACGGAAATGAGAAAAAGCCTTGTTAGCTTCGGCCATGCGATGAACGTCTTCTTTTTTCTTGACAGCAGATCCCTTTCCTTCTGCAGCATCAGTTAATTCACCAGCCAACCTATGATCCATTGACTTTTCGCTTCTTTTTCTAGCAGCCTCAACCAGCCAACGCATTGCAAGTGCCTGTCTTCTAGATGGTCGAACCTCTATTGGAACTTGATATGTTGCGCCGCCTACTCTTCTAGATTTAACTTCAACCATTGGGCCAATAGTATCTAAAGCCTTTTTAAATAGCTCTACAGGGTCAGTTTTAGAAGTTTCATCAATTTTATTAAACGCACCATATACTATCTTTTCAGCAACAGACTTTTTTCCATCCTTCATGATGTGATTCATGAACTTTGCAACAATAATATCCTTGTACTTAGGATCAGGTAATATTTTTCTTTTCTCAGGACTTCTTCTTCTTGGCATGCTTATTTACCTTTTTTAGCTCCGTACTTAGATCTACGTTGTTTTCTGTTCGCTACGCCAGATGTATCTAATGAACCCCTAACTGTGTGATATCTGACACCAGGAAGATCTTTAACTCTTCCGCCCCGAATCAACACAACAGAGTGTTCTTGAAGATTATGACCCTCACCACCAATATATGAAGTTACTTCGTATCCGCTTGTTAGCCTGACTCTACATACCTTTCTTAAAGCTGAATTAGGCTTCTTAGGAGTAGTAGTATAAACACGGGTGCATACACCCCTGCGTTGTGGAGATTTTTCCAGAGCAGGAACATCGGTTTTCCTCACTTTAGGTTTGCGAGGTTTTCTTATTAATTGATTTACTGTAGCCATAATTTATTAGTTGGACGCGATTTTATAGACATGATTCACTACGGTCAACATTATTCCTCAGTTTCTTGTAATTCTTGTCGTAATGCTGCTTCAATGTCGTCTTCAGATAGCATTGATTCAGACGAATCACTCGCTTTTTTAGCTGCCATTTGATCATGGAACTCCATTCCAGTTCCAGCTGGTATTAGCCTTCCTACGACAACATTTTCCTTCAAGCCTCTCAAGTAATCTACCTTACCGGTTACAGATGCTTCTGTAAGAACACGTGTAGTTTCTTGGAAAGAAGCAGCAGAAATAAATGAATTAGTTGTGAGTGAAGCTTTGGTTATTCCAAGCAGAACTCTTTCAAAGCGTGCAGGCTCTTTATTTGCTGCAACAGCTTTAGCGTTTTCTTCTACTAATTCGGCGTATTCAACTTGATCACCTTGAATAAACTTAGTGTCTTCGCCATCGATAATTAATGCTTTTCTAAGCATTTGACGCAAAATAGTTTCAATGTGCTTATCATTAATAAGAACTCCTTGAAGTCTGTATACGTCTTGGATCTCGTTAACTATAAAGTTTGTGAGTTGAGGAATTCCTCTTAAGCGCAAGATGTCATGCGGACTTAATGGACCATCAGAAATAATATCTCCTTTTTCTATTCTCTCGCCCTCGAACACTGTAAGAATTCTATGCTTAGGAATAAGCATCTCTACATTCTGAGTTTTCTTAGTTGCCCCATCGGGAGTAATTACAAGTCTGACTTTGCCTTTAGTTTCTTTTCCAAAGGCAATAATTCCACTCTCTTCTGCAAGCACCGCTGCATCTTTTGGTTTTCTTGCCTCGAAAAGATCTGCAACCCTAGGAAGACCACCGGTGATATCTTTAGTTTTTGATCCTTCTAAAGGTATCCTCGCTAGCACTTCTCCAGCATGTAACTTCTTCCCATCTTTTAGATTAACCAAAGCCTTTGCAGGCAATGAGTAATTTGCTGGGGTCTTGTGCTCGCCTAATGGCACAGGTTTTCCTTTAGCATCAACTAAAGCAATAGATGGTACTTTATCTTTTCCTGCAGAGGGTCTTTCTGCAACATCAATAACCTCGATGCTACTTAAACCAGTCAATTCATCAGTTTTTGAACGAACAGTTACGCCGTCATCAATATCTGTAAATTGAACTATCCCTTCAACCTCACTGATAATTGGACGAGTGTATGGGTCCCAGCCTGCAATCTTCAATCCTGGCTCTACAGAAGTTTGGTCTTTAACAAACAGAGTAGCTCCATAGATTAATTTATGTTGTTCGATCAATTTACCTTTTTCATCAGTCAAAGTGACTTGGCTATTTCTTGAAACGACAACTTCTTGCTTATCTTTGTTTGTGACTGTTTTTATGTCTGAAGATAAGTTAATCATTCCAGCATTATTAACAACAATCGCATTATCCTCTGATGAGCTAGATGCGGCTCCACCAATGTGGAAGGTACGCATGGTTAATTGAGTACCAGGCTCGCCAATTGATTGCGCAGCTACAACTCCAACAGCCTCTCCTCTGTGAACTAGATGGCCTCTTGCTAGATCTCTACCATAACACTTAGAGCAAACACCATAACTAGCTTCACAAGTCATAGGTGATCGGACTTTCAATGATGAAATATTCAGTTCGTCAATCTTCTTAACTGAATCTTCGTCAATGAGATGGCCAATTGGATATACCTCTTCACCATCTGCATTAGAGATTGGCTCTGCAATAACCCTGCCTAGAATCCTCTCTGTAAGAGGCTGAATGATGTCTCCACCTTCAACAATTGATGAAACAACTATTGATTGGTCAGTACCACAATCATCTTCAACAACGACAGAGTCCATGGCAACATCGCAAAGTCTTCTAGTTAAGTACCCTGAGTTAGCAGTTTTTAAAGCTGTATCAGCCAAACCTTTACGAGCACCATGCGTGGATATAAAGTACTGAAGAACGGACAATCCTTCTCTAAAGTTTGCAGTAATCGGGGTCTCAATAATGGAGCCATCTGGCTTCGACATTAATCCTCTCATTCCAGATAATTGTCTGATCTGAGCAGGCGAGCCTCTAGCACCAGAGTCTGCATATATAAATACAGAATTAAATGATGCTTGATCAACTTCTTTACCCTCAGTATCTTCAACTTGATCCGTACTTATTTTTGTCATCATTGCTTTTGCAACTTTTTCATTTGCACGAGACCAAATATCAATCACTTTGTTGTATCTCTCGCCCTGAGTAACAAGACCAGACTCATACTGTGATTCAATTGATTTAACTTCTTTTTCAGCTGCATCAATAATAGATGGCTTCTCCTCTGGAATAACAAAATCATCCACGCCAATAGAGGACCCAGAACGAGTTGAATGCTCAAACCCAAGATACATAAGCTGGTCTGCAAATATTACAGTATCCTTTAGGCCAGCTTTTCTGTATGAAATATCTATTAAATTTGAAACAGATTTTTTGTCCAAAGTTTTGTTTACATTATCAAAACCGACTTCGATAGGTGTAATTCTCCACACCAAAACCCTTCCCACAGTAGTATCTTCAAGGAATGTTCCTTTGTCAGCATTAGTAATTCTTACCTTAATATTTGCATGAATATCTAAAGTTTCAGATTCATAAGCTCTTAATACTTCATCAGGGTTACTGAAAACTCTTCCATCACCTTTTACATTAACTTTGTCCCGAGTCATGTAGTACAGCCCTAAAACTATGTCCTGTGTAGGATTAATAATTGGCTCACCATTTGCAGGCGACAGTATATTGTTTGTAGACATCATTAAAGCGCGAGCTTCTAACTGGGCTTCAATAGATAGTGGGACGTGGACTGCCATTTGATCTCCATCAAAGTCAGCATTAAAAGCAACACAAACTAACGGATGAAGCTGGATTGCCTTTCCTTCTACAAGCAGAGGCTCAAAAGCTTGGATACCAAGCCTATGAAGAGTAGGAGCCCTGTTTAAAAGAATGGGGTGTTCTCTAATAACTTCCTCTAAGATCTCCCAAACCTCAGGAGTTTCTCTTTCAACTAGTTTTTTTGCTGCTTTAATAGTTGTTGCAAGTTCTTTTTGTTCTAGTTTTCCATAAACATATGGCTTGAATAACTCTAACGCCATTTTTTTAGGAAGCCCGCATTGATGTAGTTTCAAATTAGGGCCAGCAACAATTACAGATCTCCCTGAATAGTCAACACGCTTACCTAATAAATTTTGTCTAAATCTTCCACCTTTACCTTTAATCATGTCAGCCAAAGATTTCAATGGTCGCTTGTTAGTTCCAGTAATAACCCTTCCTCTTCTGCCATTATCAAGGAGAGCATCAACACTCTCTTGGAGCATTCTTTTTTCGTTTCTAACAATAATATCTGGTGCACTTAACTCTAATAAACGCTTTAATCTATTATTTCTATTAATCACCCTTCTATAAAGATCATTTAGATCTGAGGTAGCAAAACGACCTCCCTCTAATGGAACCAATGGTCGCAAGTCAGGCGGCAAGACTGGCAATACATTCATAATCATCCATTCGGGCTTATTTCCAGATTCATTAAAAGCTTCTAGTAGCTTCAACCTCTTAGATAATTTTTTAAGTTTAGTTTCTGAATTAGTTTGAGGTACCTCCTCGCGGATAATTCTTATTTCTTCCTCTAAATCAATTTCTTGCAATAACATCTGCACTGCTTCTGCGCCCATGGAGGCTGTAAATTCATCTCCATACTCGTCAAAAGCCTCTACATACTCCTCTTCAGTTAAGATTTGGCATTTTTCTAATTCGGTTAAACCGGGATCAGTAACAATATAGCTCTCAAAATATAGAACTCTTTCTATCTCTCTGAGGGTAATATCAAGCAATAGACCTATTCTTGAAGGAAGAGATTTTAGAAACCATATGTGAGCAACAGGAGCAGCAAGCTCTATGTGACCCATTCGATCTCTTCGAACTTTAGCTAAGGTAACTTCTACACCACACTTTTCGCAAACAACACCGCGGTGTTTCATGCGTTTGTATTTTCCACAAACACACTCATAATCTTTTACTGGACCAAATATTTTGGCACAAAAAAGACCATCTCTTTCGGGTTTAAAGGTTCGATAGTTAATAGTTTCAGGTTTTTTTACTTCACCGAACGACCAGGATCTGACCATCTGTGGAGAAGCAAGCCCAGCAGTGATTGAAGAAAAATCTTCTTGCTTAGCTTTTAACGAATTTAGTAAATCTTTCAATTATTTCTCCTAATTTTCAGAATCTAGTTCTAGGTTAATTCCAAGTGATCGAATCTCTTTTGTGAGTACGTTAAATGACTCAGGGATATTTGCATCCATCTCATAGTTTCCATCAACAATATTTTTATACATTTTAGTTCTGCCAGGGACATCATCAGATTTAACAGTAAGCATCTCTTGCAATGTATATGAGGCACCATATGCTTCGAGAGCCCATACTTCCATTTCACCAAATCTTTGTCCGCCAAACTGAGCTTTTCCTCCAAGAGGTTGCTGAGTAACAAGACTATATGACCCTGTTGATCGAGCATGCATTTTGTCATCGACCAAATGATTAAGTTTGATCATGTACATATATCCAACAGTTACAGGTCTCTCAAACTGTCTGCCTGTTCTTCCGTCAAAGAGAGTCAATTGACCTGACTCAGGAAGATCAGCAAGCCTTAACAATTCTTTAATCTCGGATTCTTTGGCTCCATCAAAAACAGGAGTTGCAATCGGTAAGCCATCTGTGAGATTGCTTGCCAAGGATTGAATTTCAGTATTATTAAAAGAATTAAGGTCCTCTTTTATGGTTGCATTCTTGTTATACAAAACATCTAAATATTTTTTAAGCTCATCAGCCTTTGCTTTGGCTTTAATCATTTTATTGATTTTATCTCCAATCCCTTTTGCTGCTGAACCCATATGAGTCTCAAGAATCTGTCCAACATTCATTCGAGATGGAACACCTAAAGGATTTAAGACAATGTCAACAGGATTTCCATCATTGTCATATGGCATATCTTCAATTGGCATAATTTCTGATATGACACCTTTGTTACCATGTCTACCAGCCATCTTATCTCCAGGCTGAATTCTTCTTTTTACAGCAAGGTAAACTTTCACAATTTTAATCACACCGGGCGCAAGATCATGGCCTCTAGTAATTTTTTGCTTTTTCTCATCAAAGCTTTCCTGAATATCTTTTAGTTATTGCTTGAGAGCTTTTTCAGCATCTTCAATTTTTGAATTTGCAGAATCTTCAGACGTTCTCACTGATAACAAATCATCCAAGCTCAGATCTGATAAATCATCAGCGGAAGGCGTGGAGCCCTTCTTAAGTCCAGGACCCTTTGAAATCTTGGAACCTTTAATAATATCTACAAGACGAATTCTTGTTGCATCATTAATGATTTTAATTTGGTCATCGGCATCTTTCTTTGCAACAGATAAATGATCAGCCTCAATTGATTGAGTTCTCTCATCTTTCTCCATGCCATCTCTAGTAAAGACCTCAACACCAATTACGGTACCATTAATGCTTGATGGAACTCTCAATGATGTATCTTTAACATCAGAAGCTTTTTCTCCAAAAATTGCACGCAATAGTTTTTCTTCAGGCGATAATTGAGTCTCGCCTTTGGGAGTAATTTTGCCGACTAAAATATCGCCAGCTTGAACCTCAGCACCAACATAAACCATGCCACATTCATCAAGTTTCCCAAGTGAACCCTCGCCAACATTAGGTATATCAGCTGTAATCTCCTCTGAACCAAGTTTTGTATCTCTTGAAATGCAAGTTAGTTCTTGGATGTGAATGGAGGTAAATCTATCTTCTCTTGAAACTTTTTCTGACATCAAAATTGAATCT
>Ga0213865_10002556_pt1 | contig 11428 bp, 17 predicted proteins | sample PICome_6_FD_160100 | JGI IMG/M metagenome (GOLD analysis project Ga0213865, IMG submission 160100) | Coastal seawater microbial communities near Pivers Island, North Carolina, United States - PICO282 | ecosystem: Environmental > Aquatic > Marine > Coastal | place: USA: North Carolina...
CACAGTTTACTTTAATTCAGCTAATGGTTTCTGTTGGGATACTTTTTTTGATACCTCAATTTTTTTATGAAAAATCTATTGGTCTAGAACTAAATTTAAACAAAGCATTTTTTTTGATTCTTTTTTACGTGGTTGTGTTTCCAGCTATTGCTGCTTATTATTGCTGGCAAAAAGGTGTTCAGATAATTGGTCCTAATAGATCTACCATGTTTGTTCAATTGATGCCTTTATTCAGTGCAGTCATGGCGATCGTAATCTTTAAAGAAAAATTTGAATTATATCATTTTGCTGGAGCCGCTTTTATAGTATCAGGTATTTATCTATCGAATAAAAAAATCAATGATTAAAGTTGCAATTTTAGACGATTATCAAAATGCTTTTCAACAGATTGTTGATATAGAAAAATATAAAGATAAATTTGATTTTAAAATTTTTAATGAACCCTTTACAGACGAAAAAGAAGCTGGTGTTGCATTAGAAGACTTTGAGGCCTTATTTATTATGAGAGAAAGAACTCCAATTTCTAAAGCTCTGTTAGAAAGCTTGCCTAATTTAAAATTTATCATGACTTCAGGGATGAGAAATAAAGCAATTGATTTAGTATCAGCAAAGAAAAAAAATATTATTGTTTGTGGTACAGAAATTAATTCTAATCCTGCAGCAGAAGTCACTTGGGCTTTAATATTAGGGCTTTATCGAAATATGAAACAGGAAATTGATAATATGTTTCAAGGTTATTGGCAAACAACTATCGGTTTTGAATTAAAAGGTAAAATGTTAGGTTTAATTGGTCTTGGAAAAATTGGAACGCAAGTTGCTAAAGTTGCAAAAGCTTTTGGTATGGAAGTTTGTGCTTGGAGTGAAAATTTAAATTTATCTTACGCTAATGAGATAGGAGTTTTGCCAATGAGCAAGGAAGACTTGCTTAAAAATTCAGATATAGTCTCAATTCATTTAGTTCTTGGAGAAAGATATAAAAATCTTATAACAAAAAAAGAGTTATCCATGATGAAAAAAACTGCTTTCCTAATTAACACTTCGAGGGGACCAATTGTTAATGAGAATGATCTAGTTGACATTTTAAAAAATGAAAAAATAGCAGGAGCGGGTTTAGATGTTTACGATAAGGAGCCCCTTTCTCAAGACCATAAATTAAGATTTCTTCCAAACGCACTTTTATTACCCCATATAGGGTATGTTACTGCTGAAAATTACACTAAATTTTACTTACAAATGGTTGAAAATCTTGAGGGGTGCCTAAAAAACAAACCACTAAGAATAATTGACTAAATTTACTATTCCATTATAGGTTGTATTAGATAAACTCATTATGAGTGATTCGATTTGTTTAATAAATAACAAATCTATGATTAAATTTAAGTGAGAATAAAAGGGAGTATGAAAAAAATATTTGGTCTTTTGATCACATTATTATTATTAAATGGATGCGCAGAGTCGATCGCATTACTTGGAGGCGCAACTAACGGGAAAATGGTTCAATCCTCTTTTAATTCAGTAGTAAGTTACGGAGTTAAAAAGCAAACTGGAAAAACTCCTTTAGAGCATGCAATAGTATATGCAGAGGAAAAAAATCCTGATATAAAAAATGAAAAAAAAGAACCTTGTTTATCTTTTGTTGAAAAAACTAATTCAAAAATTTGCTCAATAGTGAAAAAGCAATTAAATTTAACTAAATCAAAAATTATACAAAGATCTAAAGAGCAATCTTATAAAGACCACACCTCATCTTTACAACCTAGTATAGATAAAAGCTCCAAAATTAGATATTTAGATTAGTTACTTAAAAAGAAAACCTCAGGTAGAAATCTAAAAATTTAACCATTATAAGTTGTACTAAAAAAAAAGTTCTTAAAATTATAATTAACTTTTTTTTAGATTAAATCAGATATACAAATTTGAAATTAACTATGAAAAAAATATTTGGTCTTTTGATCACACTATTATTATTAAATGGATGTGCAGAGTCGATCGCACTACTTGGAGGTGCGTCTAACGGGAAGATGGTTCAATCTTCTTTAAATTCAGCGATAAGTTACGGAGTTAAAAAGCAAACTGGAAAAACTCCTTTAGAGCATGCAATAGCATACGCAGAGGAAAAGAACCCTGAGAAAAAGAAAGAAACTTGTATTTCCTCAATTGAAAGAACGAGATCTGAGTTTTGTACAATTGTAAAAAAGCAAATATCATCAACTACTATCGCATTAAAAGAGAGTACATCGAAAATAGTTAAAAATTATCCTAAAGAAATTGCTATTTCATTAAAATCTAAAATTAAAGAGTCACCTTTAATCGAAAATATAGCAAAAAAATCAATTATCTATAATAGAAGGTAATCCTGAGTTTTTCCAACCTGGATCTTGACCATTTCCACTAAAGCCATCAGAAATATTTACTGCATCATAACCTTCATTAGCTAAAAGATTAGCAGCAATAATTGACCTGCCCCCTGCGGCGCACATTACTAGAACTTGTTTTTTTTTATCAATATTTTGTTTAACTTTGTCTAAAAAAGTTAGGTCTTGTGAAATTGTAATAAAAAAAGATTTTATACCCAGATCTTTTGTATTTGGTTTTCCAACTTGATTCCATTCCTTTTCCGTTCGAACATCTAATAAAATAGTTTTCGGATTATCCTTAATAAATTTTTTAATTTCTGATGATTTGATTTGTTTAATCATTGAGTGGCCTCAATATAAATAATTGAGACCACTAAATCAATTACTAAGCGGCTAATGCTTGTTTAATATCTGCAATGATATCATCTGGATGTTCAATACCAATTGATAGCCTTACGTAACCTGGTGTTACACCTGCTGCTGCTAACGCTGCATCATCTAATTGACTGTGCGTTGTAGTAGCTGGGTGAATTGCTAGACTTCTAGCATCACCAATATTAGCAACGTGATATAACATTTTTAAGTTATCGATGAATTTGGCACCTGCTTCTTTTGTGCCTACATCCATTCCAACTAAAGAACCATATCCACCTTGCATATATTTTTTAGCTCTTTCTTTAATCTCACCCTGGTGATTAGTAGGATAGATTACATTTTTAACTTTCTTTTGCGTTTCTAAGAATGAAACTACTTTTTCTGCATTGCTACAGTGTTGTTTCATTCTAAGAGCAACTGTTTCCAAACCTTGAATAATTTGGAAAGCATTAAATGGACTTAAAGGAGCTCCTAAGTCTCTCAATAAAACCACTCTTGCTCTGATTACAAAAGGAATGTTTGCCCCTGTTAATTGAGGAACTGCATCTGCCCATATTGCACCACCATAACTTTGGTCAGGCTCATTAATCAATGGTTGTCTTTTTCTGTCTTTAATCCAGTCAAAGTTACCACCATCAACTATTATTCCACCAATTGAAGTTCCATGACCACCAATATATTTAGTCAAAGAGTGCATTACGATTGCAGCACCATGAGCTAAAGGTTTACAAATTACTGGTGAAGCCGTGTTATCGATAATTAAAGGAATACCTTTTTTTCTACCGATATCTGAAACTTCTTTGATTGGAAACACACGAAGATAAGGATTTGGACAAGACTCACCGTAGTAAGCTCTTGTTTTATCATCAGTAACTTTTTCAAAGTTTTTAGGATCCGCAGGGTCTGCAAATCTAACTTCAATACCTTGTTGTCTTAAAGTATTTTTAAATAAGTTAACTGTACCTCCGTATAAGTCTGTTGAAGCAACTATATTGTCTCCAGCCTGCGCCAAGTTTTGAATGCACATTGCTGATGCTGCTTGACCTGATCCTACAGCACATGCTGCAACACCACCTTCTAAAGCGGCAACTCTTTTTTCTAGCACATCAACCGTTGGGTTCATGATACGTGTATAAATATTACCAAATTCCTTAAGACCAAATAAATTTGCAGCAGTTTCTGCATTTTTAAATTGGTAAGAAGTTGTTTGATAAATTGGAACAGCTACTGCCGTAGTAGCAGGATCACTTCTGTAATCACCACCATGTAAGCCAATAGTTTCCGGATGTTTAAAATCAGCCATTGATTTTCCCCCTTACTGTTTCTCTTATCGTTTCTTTTTTCATATTATTATAGCCTCCTTACGCTACGTTTCCATACTCTTTCATGTGTTTCGGTATTTTTTTATCCGAACCATACATGAAATGTTTACTCATATTTTCCCTAAATCTGCTTGCTGGAACTCTTAAACCAATCGCCTCTGCAACTTCTCGTATATGCATTGGGCTCGCTCCACAGCAAACACCGATGTATTTGACACCTAGATCAAATACTTCTTTTGCGAAATTTCCAATCTCATATCTATTGCACTGCAATGGATCCATAGCAGTAGGGAAAGTTCTGCCATGAGGAGATGGACAATTACATCCATTATTATCTGGAAGATTGAAAAATGTTGGATGCTGTTCTGTTGTTCTGTAAGGAACTGGTAAAGCAGCAACATGACACTTAAGCTCTTTTCTTATTTCTTTAATGTAAGGAAGCATTGTAGCTGGTCCTCTGAAGCAGTTAAGTCCAACTACATCAGCACCTAATTCTTCTAACTTCTTACATGTTTCAAGAATAGTATAACCATCTCTCATTTTATTTTCACCCATTGGTGAAATAGTAATTACAGATGGTAAACCAGATTTCTTAATCGCTTCTAACGCAGCAAAAGCTTCTTCAGCATAATAGAAAGTTTCACCAATAATAAAATCAGCCCTTTCTTCTTTTGCCCACTGAACCATTTCAGCAAACATACTTTTTACTTCTGCTTGTATTCGTGGATTATTTTCTTCCCAAATATTACTGTTAGAAATGTTTCCTGCCATTAAGCTAACACCTAAACCTTTTGGTGGATTATCAGCACATTTTCTAGCTATTCTTAATGCAGCTCTATTTAAAGGTTCAAGTAAATGTTCTTTGTCAATAACTCTCATTTTTTCTCTATGACCGTTGTAAGTGAAAGCTTGAACTATATTTGAGCCTGCATGTTGAAATTCTTTATGAAGATTTTCTAAAACTTCAGGATGCTCTAGTGCTACTTCAGGAACAAATTCGCCAGAAGTTAAATAACCTCTTCGTTCCATTTCAAATAAATAACCTTCAGCACAAATTAAAGGCTGCTCTTTTAAAGTATCTAATAAAATATTACTCATTTTCTCTCCATCTTAACCGGAGAGAGATGAAATCTTTTAGAGGGATATATGTCTGATTTCATCTACTTCTCCTTTTTAGTACTTCGGCGAAATGCCAGGTGTACAATATGGTTCAAATACCCGGTTTTAATTTTAGAAAATGACCCAAAAAAAAACCACCGACTAAAGCGGTGGTCTGTTAGACTTACGACGCTTTAGCTGGATTTATTAAGCGCCCGCAAGTTGCCTTAACTCGGCGCTGATTTGCTTATATCAATTATTATATGATTTTGTCAATGCTTAATTTTTAAGTGTTTTAAGCTCTAAAATGTTACCGTGCGGGTCTTTAATAAAGAAAGTTTCTTGTTGTTCTTTTTTACCTTCAAATCTTGTGTATGGTGGATCTAAGTATTGAACGTTATTTTTTTTAAGATTCTCTTTTATCGTATCAAATACATTAGGCTCTAAATGTACTCCAAAATGAGGCACAGGAACTTTACCCATATCTACATCATGCCTTTCATTTGGTAATTTCATATCAGTTTTATGAAGAGTTAATTCGTTACCCCAAAAATCAACATCTACCCATTTGTCTTCTTCTCGATTACCTAGCTTACAGCCAAGAATATCTGTATAAAATTTTGTTGCAGTTTTTAAATCTCCTGCTGGCACTGCTAAATGAAATGGTCTACTCATAAACAATCATATATATAGTCCTTTTAATTATTCAAGTAGTCATTATATATCAACTATGAACGAATATTTAGAATCTATAAGAAAAAGAGATCCTGCGGCTAAATCGATATTAGGAATTATTCTCACATATCCTGGTGTCAAAGCTGTTTTCATGCATAAAATTTCTCGTTTTTTTCATTTAGCTGGCTTTGAATTATTGGCTCGAATTATTTCTCAGATTACAAGATTTTTTACAGGAGTTGAAATCCACCCAGGAGCAAAAATAGGAAAAAATTTATTTATTGATCACGGTATGGGAGTTGTAATTGGAGAAACCTCTGAAATAGGAGACAATGTTACAATTTATCATGCTGTAACTTTGGGTGGAAGCTCTCCAAGCATTGATAGCGAAAGACAGCGTCATGAAAAAAGGCATCCTACAATAGGGGATGATGCAGTAATAGGATCAGGCGCACAAATCATTGGACCAATTAAAGTTGGCAAATGTGCAAGAATTGCTGCTAACGCAGTTGTTGTTAAAGATGTTCCTGATAATGCAACAATGGTTGGTATTCCTGCTAAAGCAATTAAGTTAGAGAACAAAGGAAACTTCAGGCCTTATGGTGTAGACGATAAGGTAAAAGATGAGCAGTAAAGACTGGGATCCAAACTTAACTCCAGAGCAAAACTACGTTTTAAAGCAAGAGGGAACTGAGTCTCCTGGCAGCAGTCCATTAAACAATGAAAAAAGAGAAGGGTCTTACCATTGCGTTGGTTGCGGAACTATGCTTTTTGACTCAACAGCAAAATACGAAAGTGGTTCAGGTTGGCCTTCTTTTTACGAGTCTTTACCAGATGTTTTTGAAGAAAAAACTGATATGCATATTGGTTACCCAAGAACTGAATATCACTGTAAAAAATGTGGTGGGCATCATGGTCATGTATTTGATGATGGTCCAAAACCCACAGGAAAACGCTATTGCAATAATGGTGTTTGCTTAGTTTTTAAACCTAAGAGTTGAAAAGTTATTAACAAACCAATTAAGTGTTACTATACAACCTGTCAACAAGGTACATTACGTCTTGCCATGTCCTCTAGACCAAGGCTACATAAATTCGTAAGATTAACTTTCCATCCACCATGAAGAATAAAATTATTTCCCTATTAGCAAGCCTATTCTTATTTTTTTTATTTACATCTCAGATAAACGCCTCAGAACAAGCTTGGAATTTAGCACAAGAGGGAGATAAAATTATTTTAATTAGACACTCTTTAGCACCGGGTGGAGGAGATCCTTCAGGTTTTAAAATTGATGATTGTAAAACACAAAGAAATTTAAATCGTACAGGAATTAACCAGTCCAAAAAGATTGGCAAGCTTTTTAAAAAGAATAAAGTACAAGTTGATCAGGTTTTAAGTAGTCAATGGTGTAGATGTAAAGACACTGCTAAATATGCATTCGGAGATTTTAAAGAATTCACTGCTCTAAATTCTACCTTTCAGTCACCGTATGATCAGAATGAAGCTAAGCAATTAAAAGATCTTTACGCATTTGTTAAGGATTGGAATAGTAACGGTAAAAATTTAGTTTTAGTCACTCATTATAGTATAATCACGGCCGTAACTAATGCTGTACCTAGTTCAGGAGAATTAGTAATTACAGATAAAAATTTTGAAGTTTTAGGAACAATTAAAACTGATTAGGCAAAAATATAATAAATTATTGCAATAATAATACAGTATTCAATAACTGTTTTTATTCTTATTAAATTTTGCTTATCCTCAAACTTTGAATTAATGAACAAGCTTATCCTCCCAAAAGTTAACTGAACAAGTGCAACAATAAAACCTATACCTATTAAAACATAATAGAATTCAAAATTTTTGAATCCGTAAAAACAAGCTGCAATAAAAGTTAACCACGAAATATTTGAAACAAATAATGTTATCAAAAACCCAGATCCTTTTTTAAATAAACTTTGTGTTTTAATAAATGTAAAAGACCAAAGAAGAGTAAACAGAAAACCAATGTATTTTATTATCATGAGTTAATATTGTAATTGCGGGGAAGACTAAAGGCAAATATAAAGATTATATGATTGTGAAATTAGCTTTTGCATTTAGTGCAGGATTTATAAGTTTTTTAACTCCATGTGTTCTGCCGATAATACCTGGCTACATTTCCTATATCACTGGAAAAAACTTGAATGAAATTGAACAAGATAAAAAAAATGTTCTTATAAAAACAATTTTATTTGCATTAGGGTTTTCATTTGTTTTTATTATTTTAGGTGCAACAGCTTCAGCAGTAGGAAATATATTATTATTTATATCTAATGAATTGCGAATAGCAGCAGGAATTTTAATAATTTTATTTTCTCTTCAAATGTTAGGAATTTTAAATTTTAATTTTTTAAATCGAGATAAAAGAATTGAAACTAAAGGATATAAAGACAATTATGCCTTTCCATTATTAGTCGGTGCAGCTTTTGCTTTTGGTTGGACACCTTGTATAGGACCAGTGTTAGGATCTATTTTAGCATTATCTGCTACAGAAGCTTCAATTGGCACAGGTGTATTATTGCTTTCATTTTATTCTTTAGGATTAGCAATACCTTTTATTTTGTCTGGTTATTATATGAGTAGATTTTTAACTACGAGAAAAGGTTTTAGTAAATATTATGGAAGAGTGACTAAAATTGGCGGAGCAATTTTATTATTAACGGGTGTATTAATTGCTACCAATCAAATTCAAGTTATCAGCTATTATATTTTGACAATCTTTCCGATCCTCACTACGCTTGGTTAATGAGTGAAATTTCTGTTCTAGGTATATTTGTTGCAGATATAAGTTTTTCAGGATCAAAAATTCCAGCTATTGGTGAAACCATATTAGGAACTAAATATAATATTGGACCTGGTGGAAAAGGATGTAATCAAGCAATTGCTATTGCTAGACTAGGAGGAAAAGTTTCTTTTATCTCAAAAATTGGAAAAGATAATTATGGTGAGCTTGCATTAGATACATTAAAAAAAAATAACATAAGTACAACCAATATTATTCAAGATGAAAATTCGCAAACTGGTGTTGCTGGAATATTAGTTGATCAAAACTCTGGCAAAAATGCAATTAACGTTATTACGGGTGCACCGTCATCACTGACTACTAAAGAGCTAGATAAACATATTGATACTATAAAAAAATCAAAAATTTTCTTAACTCAATTAGAAGTGCCAAAAGAAGTAACTTTGTATTGTCTTAAAACTGCAAAAGAAAATAATTGTTTAACTATTCTTAATCCAGCGCCAGCTTCAGAAATTAAAGGTTTTTTTGATTACATCGATTTTTTTACACCAAATGAAACTGAAGCTGAGTTTTATACAGGTATTAAAATTACAAATGAAAAAGAGGCTAAAATTGCTGCTGAAAAAATTTTAGAAATGGGAATTAAAAAAGTTGTAATTACCTTAGGAGAAAAGGGATTATTTTACTCAGACGGAAAAGAAGAAATTTATCTTAAAGCAGATGAGAACATTAAAGCCATAGACACTACTGGCGCAGGAGATGCATTTAATGGTGGTTTAGCATTTGCTTTGTCACAGAAAAAGCCAATTGAAGAATGCTTAAAAATTGCTAACAGGGTAGGCGGATTATCTACTTTAAAGCTAGGAGCGGGTAATGCTATGCCTTATGAAAAAGATTTATAAATGAGTATTCAAATTACAACATTATTTACTGCAATATACACACTAGTATATTTATTAATGTCTTTTTACGCAGCTCAAACAAGAAGAAATCAAAAAGTTTCAGTTGGCGAAGGTAATGAAAATCTTCAAAGAGCTGTAAGAATGCACGGTAACTATTTTGAGTACACTTTATTCTTTTTATTTACGATTTTAATACTCGAACTAAACAAAACAAATGAACTTTACCTTTATGTAATTTGTTCAATTTTTCTTATAGGTAGAATTTTCCATGCGTATAGCATGGTGGCTAAAAAGGGTTTATTTAGAGTTTTAGGAATGATGCTTACTTTTGCAAGCTACTTAAGTAACTTAGTTTATCTCTTCAAATTAGTCTGATAAGATTTTATCTAATTCACCGGAACGATTAAGAGCCTGCAGATCATCGTTTCCACCTATATAATGATCACCAACAAACATTTGAGGTATTGTTCTTTTACCGTTTGTTCTTTGAAGCATTTCTTTTGCTTTTGCTGGATCCTTCCAAATATCAAACTCTTCAAATTCTACATTCTTGCTTTTTAGAAGTGCTTTGGCAGCACCGCAATAAGGACAAGGATCACCTGAATACATTGTTACTTTTTTCATAATTAATACATATCAGAAATTTTTATTTTTTCTCTCATTTTTTTTCTCTCAAGCTTAAATTTTTTTCGATGTTTTATACTTGTGTTATGCACTCTTTTTCGCCAAAGTCTAAACGAGCCAGGTTTAAGATTTTTTCTCATTATCTTAATTACATCTGACTCTGATTTACCGGTTTTCTCTTTTATTTCTTCGAATGTAATTCTATCGGCCCAAGCTGCCCAAATAATCCAATTTTCATCTTTCTTCTTTGGTTCTGGATTTTTAACTTTGGTTTGAGGGAAAGAACTTTTTTTCTTCATATAATTCTATATATTAATTATTAACATGTTTCCAAGTGACTTCTTAATTTTTCTACAAATTATTCTTTTTTTATTTATTACGCCTGGACTTCCCAGAGTTGTAATAGTTTCGCACACGCTTAACTATGGATTAAAGAGATCGGTTTGGACTGCTTTTGGAGATGTATCAGCAAATATTATTCAAGGAATTTTAGTAGTTTTTATTATTGGATCTTTTCTAAGTGATAATCCTCAGGTGCTTAATTATCTTAAATGGGCAGGTATTCTTTATATTGTTTACTTAGCTTATGATACCTACACAGCAAAAATTAGTTCAATTAACTCAAAAGAGATAAGTACAAAATCAACTTTTTCATTTTATAAAGATGGTTTTATGGTTGCTGGATTAAGTCCAAAAGCGATAATTTTCTTTGGAACAATTTTTTCGTCATTTATAAATTTTGAAAACAACATTATTTCACAGTTTTTAATTTTAATGATTACATATGTCATTTTAGATTTTGTAACCCTTATGATTTATGGATTAACTGCAGAAAGAGTTTCTGTATGGTTAAAAAGTAAACCTAAAATTTTAAATACAATTTCTGCGTGTGTTTTATTAATAATTGCTATATATGTTGCTGTGACACAGAGCTATTAAATATTTCTTACTGTTGTCATTTTAGACAATTCTTGTTTTAATAATCCATTAATTAATTAATTAACAAAGGGGAAATAATGAATAAATTAGCAAAACTATTTATTACATTTGTTTCAGCTATAACATTAGCACTTGTTTCTTTCTCTTCTTCTTTTGCAAAAGTAGAAGGTGATTACATTGTGTTAGGTTCTGCAATATCTCTTACAGGTAAATATTCATCTAATGGTGTTCATACTCAAAACGGTTACAATATGGCCGTTGACAGAATAAACAAAATGGGTGGAGTTGAAGTACAAGGTAAGAAATATAAGTTTGAAATTATCTATTACGATGATGAGTCAAACCCAAAA
>Ga0213865_10002557_pt1 | contig 11425 bp, 9 predicted proteins | sample PICome_6_FD_160100 | JGI IMG/M metagenome (GOLD analysis project Ga0213865, IMG submission 160100) | Coastal seawater microbial communities near Pivers Island, North Carolina, United States - PICO282 | ecosystem: Environmental > Aquatic > Marine > Coastal | place: USA: North Carolina | collected...
TTTTATACCAATTTAAAAGCTGAGTCGCCCTGCTTACCAGACCCAGCACTTCTGTCGAAGCCGTGAACAGTAAACTGCGCAGATCCTCTAACTGATACCCTTTAGGCACTGTAACCTGAGGATCCAAATCCCAGACCTCAATCGCGTGGCCCTGCCATTCGCCCACAGTTAACTGGTGTTGACAAAGTACCCGCAGGTGATCAGCGCGATCCTCGGCAAGCAGGAATTTATAAGGGTGATCTGCTCCCGAAAGAGGCATCAGAACAGCGCCATCTACTAGGGCTATAATGTATTTCAAATTGCCTTGGGCTGGTTGAATATTGATAAAAGGCTCCATCAAATCGCCGGAATTAAGAGGCCCATCATCAGATCGGATCCTATTTTTGTTGAGATATGTATAGCTAAAGCTGTAGAATTTTACCTACATATCTCAGCAGCTGTGGGCCGCAGCAAGCTTAACATGAATAACCCGACGCCTGTGGCACGAGATTGATAACAAAATTGCAAAATCGGATAACCTAATTTAAATAGAGGACTCATTTATGACGCCCACCCTATCCCAGGCATTTAGAACGAATTTTTTAGGGGACTCACCCGGTTGGTATGAAAATTCCATTGTCGCCTTCTTAGTCATTAACCCCTTTCTGCTCTACCTACTGGGTCCTTTTGTTATGGGGTGGATACTGATTGCTCAATTTATCTTCACTCTGGCAATGGCGCTCAAGTGCTATCCGCTACAACCGGGTGGACTGCTGGCTCTCGAAGCTATTGTACTCGGCATGGCCAGCCCCGAAGATGTCTACAATGAGACGGTTGCCAACTTCCAAGTGATTATGTTGCTGATGTTTATGGTTGCCGGCATTTATTTTATGCGCGATATGCTGCTGTATACCTTTACCAAGATACTGCTTGGGGTTAGATCAAAAACCACGCTGTCACTGCTGTTCTGTTTTGCCGGTGCTGTACTGTCAGCCTTCTTGGATGCACTGACGGTTACCGCAGTGCTGATAACAGTCTCAGTGGGCTTTTACTCGGTCTACCATAAGGTTGCATCGGGCAAGGCCATGACCGATGACCAGCACAATCACAACGATGACAGCCAATTGCAATCCCTTGAAATGGAAAATCTGGAACAATTCCGGGCATTTTTGCGCAGTCTGATTATGCACGGTGCTGTGGGTACAGCGCTGGGGGGAGTCACCACGCTAGTGGGTGAACCGCAAAATCTGCTTATTGCTGAAAAGGCCGGCTGGGAATTTATCGAGTTCTTTTTGCGTATGGCGCCAGTCACTATACCGGTGTTTTTCTGCGGTTTGATTTGCTGCTTTGTACTGGAGAAAACCAAAATACTGGGTTATGGCGCTCAGATTCCAGAGGAAGTCCTGCAAATACTTAAACAATCCAGCGACCATGCCGAGTCTAATCGCACCGTATCGCAGAAGGCATCTCTGATAACACAGGTTATTATTGCCATTATCCTGGTTATAGCCCTGGCACTGCATCTGGCTCCTGTAGGCCTTATTGGACTGATGATTATTGTGTTGCTAACCGCCTTTAACGGTGTGACCGAGGAGCACCAAATTGGCAAAGCCTTTGAAGAAGCCCTGCCCTTCACCGCTCTGCTGGTTGTGTTCTTTGCCATTGTCGCGGTAATCCATGAGCAACATCTGTTCTCACCTGTTATCGAGTGGGTACTCGCTATGGAGCCGTCCTCACAGCCGGGTATTTTCTTCTTGGCCAATGGCATCTTGTCTGCCATCAGTGATAATGTGTTTGTGGCAACGGTCTATATCAACGAAGTTCGAGCGGCACTGGATGCTGGAATAATTGACCGCGATCACTTCGACAAGCTAGTGATTGCCATCAACACTGGGACAAACCTACCCAGTGTGGCCACACCCAATGGTCAGGCGGCATTTTTGTTCCTGCTGACCTCAGCTTTGGCACCACTGATCCGACTGTCCTATATGCGTATGGTAATTATGGCGCTGCCCTACACCATCGTGCTGACTACGGTTGGACTGCTGGGCGTTCTCTACAATATTTAGATCGCAACTAATCAAAAAAAAGGCCGGATATTCCGGCCTTTTTTTATCGTTATTTAGCAGTTATTAATTGGGCACAGTAACCTTCTCTAGTGCTGTGCGAATGGCCCCGGGGATGGCCACAGATTGGTTGGTTTGGCGGTCGACAAATACATGGGTAAAAGTACCGAAGGCTGCAGCTAGATCTTCTCCCTGCTTAAAAACCCCCATTGCGTACTCCACTGAGCTGTTGCCTAGTCGGTTAACCCTAAATCCAACCTCGACCACCTCAGGAAAAGCAACAGATGCGCTGTATTGACAGTTGGAAGCTACTACTAGACCAATGATTGGCGCATTGTGAATATCCAGACCGGCCTTTTCTATCAAGAACTTGTTGGCCACAGAGTCAAAGAAACTGTAGTAAACCACATTATTGACATGACCATAGATATCATTGTCCATCCAACGTGTTGAAATTGACGAGAAATAGTAAAATTCCGCCCTGCTGGACTGCTTGTCTCTGTTGCTCATAATGGGCCTCTAGTAAGCCTGTCGGTAAATTTTTAGCGCGTCCTCAAGGGACACTGTTCGCGGATTATTTACTAGCAAGCGCTGTTGTTGCATGGCCTGCTCTGCCAACATCGGCAAGTCATCCTCGGGAATATTCATAGCCGATAGAGATGTCTGCAATCCCAAGTCTGCAGCCAACGTCAAAAAATGCTCCGCTAGCATACCAGCTGTCTCTTGATTGTCAGTCGGAAGCGCTTGTCCGGGTAGAATAAACGGTGCTAACTGCGCATAAAGATCGGCGCATTCTGGGCTATTGAAACGCAATACATGGGGCAGAACCAGGGAGTTACTCAAACCATGCGAGATATGATAGTTACCACCCAATGGATAGGCCAGTGCATGCACCGCTGCCACGGGTGCATTGGCAAAGGCCTGACCAGCCATCATCGCACCCAACAACATAGCACTGCGAGCCTGTATATTGTCACCCTCTAGGACTGCAGTGGAAATATTGGCGCTGAGTAGACCCAATGCCTCCCGCGCCAGCATATCTGAAAGTGGATTTTTTTGATGTTTTGACGTGAAAGCTTCAATCGCATGCACCATGGCATCAATACCCGTGGCCGCGGTGACATGAGGGGGCAGGCCCAGAGTTAATTTGGCATCTAAAATCACTTTATCTGCCAACAGTGTTCGACTGACGATACCCGCCTTGGTGGTTTCTCCCGTGGTTATAATGGAAACCATAGTCACTTCTGAGCCAGTTCCGGCGGTAGTGGGAACCTGAATTAGAGGCAAGCGACCACCTCGAATTTGTTCAACACCATAGATGTGTTCCAACTGTTGGTCACCTTTAAGCAGAACTGCTAAAAGCTTAGCAACATCCATTGAGCTGCCGCCGCCAAACCCAACAACACCGTCACATCCTGCATCGCGAGCCATAGCTACTGCGGCAATAACCACTGCTTCAGGGGGATCGGCAACCACCTGGTCATACAGAGTTACCCCTATGCCCATGCTATCCAAGTTGGCGAGGGCTTCATCCAATAGCCCACTGCTGACAATGATCGGATCTGTTACCAATAAAAGCTTTGTAATGCCCATCTCGCTGGCAAATTCACCGAGCTTAGCGGAAGAACCAATGCCCACAGAAATATCAGAAACTGCGTTGAAAGATAATATTTGACTCATAATTTGATAGTAAAGTATCTAATTTAACCCATTGATTTTAAATTTTAATTCTCTGATCAATGTAAGACCAAACAACCGGCTAAATCTAAATTTAAGTTCGCTTTTTATTAAACCGCAGATTTTAACCTGATTAAAATCCAATGAAAATCATACAATCAAATTTTTTAATAGAATTCTTACCTACTATCTATTCAAAAGACTTGTCAGTTACTATAAAGCCCCGAACCATAAAACCTAAACCATAAAAAAAGAGAGAATATACATGATCACTTTAATTATTCTGACCCTAACCTTAGCCTTACTGCAAATCGCACTGCTACCCCTAGCCCTAAACATATCCAATTTGCCGTATTTAATCTCAAACCGAGATGAAGAGCCTAACTATAGTCTTATCACCCAAAGGGTCAAGCGTGCCGCCAGCAATCTGCAGGAGAGTCTGCCGGCTTTTCTAGCCTTGGCTCTACTGGCGATTTATCAACAGGTAGATCTCAGCACCTTGGCAATGACTTGGCTGGCATTGCGCGTGATCTATCTGCTCTGCTATGTTTCTGGTTTGGGGCAATTGAGAAGCGGTATATGGATAGCATCCGTTGTATGTCTAGTGATGATGGCAGTGGCATTGATTTAATCCGATAACAATCGCTAACGGAGGGGGCTTTATCGTCCCCCCTGCTCTTTATATCAGACATTAAAAACTGTCAAAGTCTGAGCAAACCTGTTGAGCCATTAATCCGTACCTGTTAGTAGTTACCAATCAATATTAACCACTTTCTATGCCCATCCCTCTACCAAAGCTACAGCAGTACTTCTATATTGATAAGCTGATCTACCACTCGGTAGACCTAAGCCTCTATATGGTTTCAGCAATCATTGATGGCAAAGAACAGTATATTACTGAGAACTCTGGTGATTATTTAAGGGCACCCAACCTGATTGAACTTCAGAAGCAGCTGCAGGGAATTAAAGCCCAAAAGACTGTACTCAGACACTCTAGCCCCTACGATGAAATGATTGGCGGACCTGATAAGCCCAACTCCAATACACTGGAAGTGCCTCTGGCTGATAATCAGTTATACTAAGTTTGGCTAATCAAAGCCAATGCACAATCCCAACCAGATGGTAGTATCCAAGATTGAAATACTAAGGATTGATCGATTCTTTGACGCCGTATAACAGAGCGGCTAGATTGAAATCCGTTTGCGCTGCCATCGATATACCTGCCGGTAGCGTGGCGGTAAAATTAGTACTAGCCAGATCACCGACATTTACTTGCATGCGCCTCTGATCAGAAAGGTTCAACGCCGGAGTGTAAATGCTATTGCGCACCACAATCATGTTGTTGTCGTAATCTATTACAATATATTGGCCATCAAATCCCTTGGTCGCATAAAGTTTATTGGCTGGCGGATAGATTACATTATTACCTAAAGACTGGGGAAAGACCGTCCAAAACTTAAGACCGTAACTAAAGTGACCTCCGTTCTCTGCTACCACTGAATCATTGATAATATTTTTGATTTTTTCAATATAGCTTACCGGTATGATTTGCTGCCCATCCCAAACACCATTATTGAGTAAAAGCTGACCAAATTTGGCAAAATCTCTCGGTGTAGCATCGATACAACAGTAGGCTAGATAGTTGCCATTGACTTGAGCTGACTCATCAAAATCGCGCCACCATTGCGCCTGCATGCCGATTTTCGAAAACAGATTGATATCGGCATAAGTCTGTAGGTCCTGACCCGTAGCACGATACAAGATCTCGCCCAAAACCATGGTGTCACAGTTGGAATAAACCAGATGTCCCGATTGATAAATTCTTTCATACCAAGGCTGAAACACACCAGTCTCAGCAAGCGGTCGATTAATACAGGCATCCATCTGATTGTCTGATAATACCAAATTCCCCCCACTACCACTGCTGGCGTTCGAACAAGTACCAAGCTGGCCAGTCGTTGGATCATAACAAATCAGCACTAAGCCTGAACGCATATCCAACAGGTTGCGAATGGTGATTTGATTGCGTGCATCATCAGCCCACTCCTGTATAAAAACGGAAGCTCTTTGCTGTAGAGACTCAATATGACCCTGCTCCATAGCAATGCCCACTAAAACACTGGTAAAAGATTTACCGGTTGACCAGGAAGTGGCAAGACTAAAACGATCACGGTCACCATAGAATTGATCTATTAGCTGAGTGTCTGGGCCATAATGTGACTCCAACGCTGCTCTCTCACCTGATCGTATTCCACGGTAGCGTTCATAGACCAGTCTTCCATCTTTAATAACCAGTGCGGCCTGGGTGTAGGTTCCGTCTGCAAAGGCCTCATCAAATGCAGCGGAGAGCTTAGCTGAACTCATCCCTACAGACTCTGGACTTACCTTAGTCCAGACATCAGGATTTGCAGGCGGATCTAAAGGTTCACCTGGCGATTCAGACCCACCACCACAGGCGGTGAGCAGCAATACAAGTAACAACTGAAAAGGATAATGGAAACATTTCATAGCAAGACACTTAAAATTATATGTTAGTTATTATTTCAAGTAGAGCTCTATTAGAGGATACCACAAAAAAACGCTATGGAATCAATGGAGATGACCGCCCATGCAGCATCAAGACTGCAAAGGAAAGGTTTAGGAAATTTATAAAGGGGCTACATCAATCGCCCTCCCCACAGCATCATCCAGTCCCTATGAATCCCCCATTGCTTGAAGAATCTCCAATAGCAAATTCAGCACATCTAGATAAAGATTTATGGCTACATTTAATGCAGTTGACCAATCGTTGTAACCTTGGTCCTGTAAATTGGCGAGACGATTAAAATCGTAGAGCAAAAAAAGTGTGAACAGAATCGCTCCACCAAAGGCAATAACTCTTTTTTGACCATTGGCAAAACCTGTAAACAACATAACTAATCTGAGCGCCAGCAATCCCAATAGTGCAAAAAATAAAAACCCTCGCATAAAACTAAAATCAACACCCGAATACATACCAATCACACCGGTCGCAATGGTGATTAGAATAGTCAACTTCATGGCTCTTAACCCGTCATTCTCGTCCATTTGCAGCATGATCATGGCCAACACAGGCGCAAAGGCAATGCTTGTAATCGTCATGGTGGTTAGACCGATCATTAAGCTGTGCTGTGCGGTAAAAACCATTGCATACATACTTGCAATAAAAACCAGCATCAAAGCTGTAAGTGCTCTACTAACTGCTTGGTTTTTGTCCATTTCGATAGGCTGAAGATCGATTTCATTCTGATCATTTAAACTTGCAATAAACTCGACACCTAAAAATTGTCTACCCTGGTCATAGGCGAGCCTTGCACGTTTTAGGCAAAACAAACAGCCTAAAAATACAATGCCCAATTCAATACCAAGAATAACCATTGTTTTAAATAGTAAAGAAGTTGCTTCAAACATACTGTGACCTTTCCCTTTATTTAAAATTGTATTTTTTCTGTAGAAACTTTTACCCAATTCAATCTGTGAATACGCACTTAATGTAGGTGGTAAACCCTGAACAAATTGAGACTTAAGTAAAATTATCACCAATACGATTGGGAGTCATAAATATTATTCTTTATCGAATAGAAGGTAAAGCAGCGAAATTATTTGACTGTTAGGCATCTTGAGGAAGTATTTTATTGTGTCAATGGAAGAGCAATCGAGCTTCGCCTTCACACTGCGGGTCGTCGTCGCATAGCTCTGGCGCTGTAGCGCTCGGCTCGAACCCGACGAGGCTTCTCACCCTCTCTAGCCAATAAAAACCCCCGAAAGGGGGTTTGTTATTTTGGCGGAGAGAGAGGAATCGGGCTTCGCCTTCGCCCTTCGGGTCGCCGTCGTTTCACTCCGGCGCTGTCTCGCGCTAAAGCGCTCGGCTCGAACCCGGCGAGGCTTCTCACCCTCTCTAGCCAATAAAAAACCCCCGAAAGGGGGTTTGTTATTTTGGCGGAGAGAGAGGGATTCGAACCCTCGATACGCTGTTAACGCATACACACTTTCCAGGCGTGCTCCTTCAGCCACTCGGACACCTCTCCTAAACTGTCACTGCGCTTATTTTTTGATCTTAACTATCCCACCCACAGACCTGAACAAGTACAGTTACTCACTGTTAAACGGGTGTTTAGGCAGTGAATAATAAGGGCCGGAACTTTACACAACCCAGTGTTTAAAAGCAATGCAAACAGCAAGACAAAACTCTGTCTCTGTGGGCGCCTGATATTGGGTGCAGTACTGAATCAATCACTCATAATCAGTAATCGACGGACAGGAGCAAACCAGATTGCGATCACCGAAGACATTATCCAATCGCCCCACTGGCGGCCAATATTTGTTCTCTAGTGTCGATTGCGAGGGGTAGGCGGCCAACTGGCGGCTGTAACCTCGCTGCCAATCATCTGCAGTAACTACGGCCGCAGTATGGGGAGCACCCACCAAGGGATTGTCTTCGACAGAGAAAGTGCCCTGCTCTACCTGCTGAATTTCCTCAGCGATGGCGATCATTGCGTCACAGAAGCGGTCAATTTCCTGTTTGGATTCACTCTCGGTGGGCTCGATCATCAGGGTTCCAGCCACGGGAAATGACATAGTCGGGGCATGAAAACCATAGTCGATCAGACGCTTGGCAATATCATCGACACTAATACCAGTGTCGGTCTTGATATCTCTGGTATCGATAATACATTCGTGAGCCACGCGGCCGTCGGCACCGGTAAATAAAATAGCGTAGTGAGATTGAAGCCGCTGGGCTATATAGTTGGCATTGAGAATTGCTACCTGAGTTGCCTGCTTCAGCCCCTCGGCGCCCATCATCCGCAGATACATCCAGGTAATCGGCAGAATGCTTGCACTACCAAAGGGCGCGGCGGAAATCAGCCCCCCTGTTCTCTGGCTATCACTGGAATCCTTGGGCAAAAAAGGTGCCAAGTGGTTGCCGACTGCAACCGGCCCAACGCCGGGACCACCGCCACCGTGAGGGATACAAAAGGTCTTGTGAAGGTTGAGATGGGAGACATCGCCGCCGAATTTACCCGGCTTGCATAGCCCAACCATAGCATTGAGATTGGCGCCATCAATGTAAACCTGACCGCCGTGATCGTGAACAATTTCACAAACTGTGGCTATATGCTCTTCAAACACTCCGTGAGTCGAGGGGTAAGTCACCATAATGGCGGCCAAATTATCCCTGTGCTCGGCCGCTTTAACCTGCAGATCCTTAAGATCAATATTGCCCTGATCATCACAGCCCACCACCACTACATCCATACCGCACATCTGCGCCGATGCCGGATTGGTGCCATGGGCAGAGCTGGGAATCAGACATACCTTACGCTGGGTGTCTCCGCGACTTTGGTGATAAGCCCGAATGGCTAACAGACCGGCATACTCACCCTGGGAACCGGCATTGGGCTGCAGTGACATGGCGTCGTAGCCGGTCACTTTGCACAACATAGACTCCAACTGTGTAATCATGGCCTGATAGCCCAAGGTCTGCTCAGCCGGCGCAAAGGGATGAATATTGGCAAACTCCGGCCAGGTAATCGGCAGCATCTCTGCGGTGGCATTGAGTTTCATGGTGCAGGAGCCCAGAGGAATCATACTGCGGTCAAGAGCAATATCTTTGTCCGATAGCTTGCGGATATACCTGAGCATTTCAGTTTCTGAATGATGGCAGTTAAACACTGGTTGACTCAGATAGGCATCGGTGCGCATCAGGTTGCCGGGAAGATTTTGCGAGAGTTCTTGGGACAACTGATGGACACAGAGGCTGTGCTCGCCGAGGACAATATCCCAAAGTTGAGCAATATCCTCCGGCTGCGTGGTCTCATCGATTGAGATTCCCAGGTGGTCGGCATCGATCTGCCGCAGATTGACGCCGGCACTTTGGGCACGGTCGAGTATTTTCTGAGTGTTGCCGCCGGTTTCAAGAGTTAAGGTATCAAACCAACTGGAATTGGTTAATTTTTGGTTGTGTTGGGCAAGCCCCTCAGCCAACACTGTAGTCAATAGATGTACGCGATGGGCGATTCGCGCAAGTCCCTGTGGCCCATGATAGACCGCGTACATACTGGCAATAACCGCCAATAGTACCTGGGCGGTACAGATATTAGAGGTGGCTTTCTCGCGACGAATATGTTGCTCTCGCGTCTGCAGGGCCAATCTGTAGGCCGGATTGCCAGCGGCGTCTTGAGACAGCCCCACCAGGCGGCCGGGCAAATTGCGCTTGTAGGCCTCTTTAGTAGCCATATAGCCGGCATGGGGGCCGCCATAACCCATGGGTACGCCAAACCGCTGAGTGGATCCCACTGCGATATCTGCACCCAGCGACCCCGGTGATTGCAACAGGGTAAGGCTGAGAATATCTGCCGCCATAACCACCTTACCCTGATGCTGCTGAACGCTCTCAATCACTTGTCGATAATCGCGAATCTCGCCGCTGGCACCGGGATATTGGAGCAGTAGACCAAACACCTCGCCATCGCAGTCTTCGGGCCTGCCCACTTCAAGCTCAATACCCAGTGGTTCGGCTCTGGTTGCCAAAATTTCAATGGTTTGAGGCAGACAGTCGCTGTCCACATAAAACCGCGGTGATTTGGAGCGCGATACCCGTTGACAGAGGGCCATGGCCTCAGCAGCGGCTGTACCCTCGTCGAGCATCGAAGCATTGGCAATTTCCAGACCGGTGAGATCGGTAATCATTGTCTGGAAGTTAAATAGCGCCTCCAATCGGCCCTGCGAGATCTCCGGCTGATAGGGTGTGTAGGCCGTGTACCATGCCGGATTTTCTAGAATATTACGCTGGACAACATTGGGGGTCAGGGTTCCGTAGTAACCCTGACCTATATAATTTTTAAAAATCTGATTTTGTTTAGCAATTTGCCGCAATTCTTCCAGTGCCTGAGCCTCAGTACAGCTGGCTTGAAGATCCAGAGACTCGAGATTGAGGATTGACTGCGGAACCACCTGATCGATTAGCTGTTGCAAATTGCTACAGCCCAGTGCACTGAGCATCGCCTGCTGGTCTTGCAGGTCTGGCCCAATATGGCGGGAGACAAATTCGTCTGCGTTAAGCAGCTGATCGAGGTTGCGTTTCTGTTGTAACATCAATGGGCTCCAATAAGTTTAAACAGTCGTCTTTAATCTGGTCGTTTTCTAATCAACTAGTTGCGTTGATAGTTATGGGGCACTAGCGGCATTGCCGCCACCCTGATCTCTCTCGGTTTGCCTCGCACCATGGCCCTGAGTTCAGTGCCCAGTGCCGCCGATTCGGCGCTGACATAGCCCATGGCAATCGGTCGTTGCAGACTGGGGGCAAAGCCGCCACTGGTAATGCTGCCAACCGTCTCTCCAGCGAGATTGACAATCTCAGCGCCCTCCCGCACTGGCGCGCGTCCACCCACTTCAAAGGCCACACGTTTTTTGGCTGCGCCGTTGGCTATTTGCGGCAAGATAGTCTCAGCACCTAAAAATCCGCCGGCTTTGCTTCCTTCCTGGCGACGGGATTTACTGATACTCCAAGTGAGGCCGGCCTCAACTGGCGTAGTCTGCTGATCTAGATCATGGCCGTAGAGACACAGACCGGCTTCAAGGCGAAGTGAATCGCGGGCACCCAGACCAATCCACTGCACCGAATCATGGGCCAGCAGTCGATCAGCCAGCGCTTCGCAATGCTTAGCGTCGACGGAAATTTCAAA
>Ga0213865_10002558_pt1 | contig 11423 bp, 5 predicted proteins | sample PICome_6_FD_160100 | JGI IMG/M metagenome (GOLD analysis project Ga0213865, IMG submission 160100) | Coastal seawater microbial communities near Pivers Island, North Carolina, United States - PICO282 | ecosystem: Environmental > Aquatic > Marine > Coastal | place: USA: North Carolina | collected...
ATTTTTACCAGACGCTAATAACCCATTTTTCTCCAAAATGTTTAAATATTTATTATTTAATTCATATCTATGCCTATGTCTTTCATCAATATTTTTGCTATTGTAAATAGAGTGACATAGGGAGTCTTTTTCGATGTTACATTTCCATGATCCAAGTCTCATTGTACCACCTTTATCTGTAATACTTTTTTGTTCCGCCATTAAGTCAATTACAGGGTTCTTTGTATTTGGATTAACTTCAGTTGAATTGGCATCTTTTAAGTTTAAAACATTTCTTGCAAACTCAACAACTGCCATTTGCATTCCATAACAGATGCCAAAAAAAGGTATTCTATTTAATCTTACATATTTGATTGCCTCTATTTTACCCTCAACTCCTCTTTCTCCAAAACCTGGTGCAACTAAAATACCGTTAAAATTTTTTAGTTTTTCATGAACATTTTTTGAAGTTATAAATTCTGAATGAAGAGGAACTATATTTACATTAACTTCATTGATAGCGCCAGCATGAATAAAAGATTCCAATATAGATTTGTACGAATCTTGTAGCTCAACATATTTTCCTATTAAAGCTATTTGAATACTTTGTTTTGGATTTTTATATTTTGTTAGAAAATCATTCCAAGCAATTAAATTAGGCTTGTTGTATTTTAATTTAAGTTTATTTAAGGCTACCCTATCTAAACCTTCAGTAAGCATGTGATTAGGAACATCGTAAATAGTATTAACATCTATAGATTCAATAACACAATCAACATTTACATTACAAAATCTTGCTAACTTTTCTTTTATTTCTTTATTTAGTTTATGTTCGGTTCTACAGACAAGAATATCAGCCTGAACCCCACTTTCCATTAAGGTTTTTACACTATGCTGAGTTGGTTTAGTTTTTAATTCTTTAGCCGCTGACAAATAAGGAATTAGTGTTAGATGAATGACAATAAGATTGTCTTCTCCCATTTCCCATTTTAATTGCCTCAATGCCTCAACGTATGGTAATGATTCAATATCTCCTACAGTACCACCAATTTCGGTTATTATAATATCAAATTCTCCTTCACTTTCTAAAAATTTAATATTCTCTTTGATCTCATCAGTTATATGAGGAATTACTTGCACAGTTTTTCCGAGATACTCTCCTTGCCTTTCTTTACTAATTACATTCTGGTAGATTCTACCAGTTGTTATATTATTTGCTTGAGAAGTGGGAACGTTTAAAAATCTCTCATAATGACCAAGATCTAAATCGGTTTCAGCACCGTCATTTGTCACATAACATTCACCATGCTCATATGGGTTTAAAGTCCCAGGATCTACATTAATATAAGGGTCAAGCTTTTGAATTGTTGTTTTATAACCTTGAGCTTGTAGAAGTTTTGCTAAAGATGCTGCTACTATTCCTTTTCCTAGTGAGGAACTAACACCGCCAGTGACAAAAATATATTTAGCTTGAGAAGACATAATGCGTTATAAACGCGAACAAATTTAATGAAATTAAATACAAAGGAAGCAGAAAATCGAGTTGATTTTTTAATTATCTGATAACTCTTCTATTTTTAAGTTTTCAAACTTCATTAAATAAACCCCAACATTATCAATAGATCCTGATTTACTTCTAATATACCTAAACTTATTTTCAAAATATTCCGTCTCAATTTCATGAATATCACTATCGTCAAAATCACCATTACTAATCCTTAAAAGCATGTCATAAACAAGATCATATGCTCTAAGTGAATATTTATTCGGGAAAAATTTATATGTAGATATAAATTTGTCTAAAAATAGCTTATCCTTTTCGATGTCAATTTTTTTGTTTGTTGATGCATACTTGAATTTTAGATTAGACAAATAATTATTTGAAATATTAACTCCCTCAAAAGCATTATTTTTATTAGTAGTAACTAATTCTATATTGATTGTATCATTAATAAATGAATTTAAAATACTTGTGACATTTGACACAAAACCTTGTTCTTTGGTTTCTAAAAAAACAATATTTTTACCCTTAACAAAGGTTGAGTCTAAATCATCATAAACTAAAGTTTTTGTATCAACCCCCGACTCGTTTATCTTTGAGAAAAATTGTTTTGCATCTGGAAAGATTTTCTTGATTTTGTTACTAATATCTATACTTCTTGAGTCTGAAATAATATATTTTTCTGATGAGATTGAATCTTTTTTAACATGAGAAATAATTTTATTAAATAAAATTGAATCATTTGGTATCGTATTAACTATATTTTTATCGATGTTTTGTTTTTTGGACAAAGGTTTAACGATTTTAAGATTTAAATCACTTGTTGCACTTACGAAATAATTGAAAAGATTGTTTGTTAGAGGACCTAGTACAAAATCATAATTTTCAAAGTTATTCTCTGATAAAATCTTATCAATTTCTTCTTTATTTAATGCACTATCAAACAAATCCATTTCAACATCGATTCCAAGTTCAGAATACGAGTTGACCGCTAATTCAACCCCAAAAAGAACATCTAAAGAAATGTTCAGAAGTTTATCATTTTTTAAAACGGGGGTGGATTTCTGTATAGAATCATAATCAAAATTATCAAGTCTAAAGGGAAGAATTACTGCAAACTTCTTTTTTTCAAAATTGATAATATTTTCCTGAAGAGATTTTTTTGAAAGATTAATAACATCTTCATTTGCTTTTGTTAAAACAGGAACCTTAATAATGATTCCTTTTTCTATTCTGTCTAAAATTTCAGGATTAAGCTTAATTATTGAGTTTTTGTTTAAGCCTAATTTTTGTTCCAATACAGAAATTTGGATGTTATTTTTAATTTCAAAATAATCTCTGTTTTCTTCAACAGTCTTTAGTTCAACTTCGTTTTTATTTGGTACTGCAATTTTTTGACCTAGTTTCAGTATTGTTCCTATTTGTGGATTCATTTCCTCAAGAAGCTGTATACTTATTCCATATTTATAAGCAATCCTCCATTTACCTTCTTTTGGCTTAACCACGTAAGATTTTAATCTATTTTCTTTTGAAAGGTTTGATTTTATAATTCTAGGTATTTTAAGGATATTATTTTTACTAATTTCAACACCATCATTATACTTAAGAATTAAGGATTCACTAACTCCATAAATTGATGATATCTGAGCAAGATTTTGTCTTCTTTTAATTTTATGAGATATAAAACTTATATCCTCTAAATCATTATTTTTAGAAATCTTAAAAACTCTGACCAAATCCCCTGTAGATATTTTTTGATCTAAGTCAAGCTCAGAGTGATTAAATCTTGAACTAGTGTAGTTAGAGTTTAGGATAAAGAAATCACTTGCGGAAATTTCATAATCGCTTATAAAACTTGAAATCTTTTGATCTTTTTTGACTTCAACAGTTTCAATATTTTGGGAAACAGAATTTAAAAAAAATAGGAAAACAAATATTTTAAAATAATTTTTAATCATCAGCTATTCCCATTCTATTGTTGCGGGAGGTTTTGAACTAATGTCATATACCACTCTGTTTACCCCCTTAACGCGATTAATAATTTTATTTGAAATGTCTTGTAGAAATTTATACGGTAAATCTACCCAATCAGCGGTCATACCATCAGTACTTTCAACAGCTCTTAATGCAACACATTTCTCATATGTTCTTTCATCTCCCATGACACCTACACTCTTAACAGGAAGAAGGATTGCTCCTGCTTGCCAAATTTTGTCGTATAAGCCTGAATCTTTCAATCCCTGTATAAATATATGATCAACCTCCTGAAGCATTTGAACATTTTCTTCATTTACTTCGCCTAATATACGAATAGCTAATCCAGGGCCAGGGAAAGGGTGTCTACCTAAAATTTTGTGATCGATATTTAGAGATTTACCAACTCTTCTAACTTCATCTTTAAACAAAAGTTTCAAAGGTTCTACTACTTTGAGTTTCATAAAATCTGGAAGACCACCAACATTGTGATGGCTTTTTATAGTAGCAGAAGGACCACCTGTAGCAGAAATACTTTCTATAACATCGGGATAAATTGTGCCTTGCGCTAACCAGTTGACATTTTTTATTTTGTTGGATTCTTTTTCAAAAGCTTCAATAAAAACCCTGCCAATTATTTTTCTTTTCTTTTCAGGATCAGAGACACCATTCAGTTCGTTATAAAATTCTTTAGAATAATCTACTCCACTTATGTTCAAATCCATCTCTTTGTATTGATCTAATACATCGTTAAATTCGTTTTTTCTAAGCAAACCATTATTTACAAAAATGCAATGTAGGTTTTTACCTATCGCTTTGTGCAAAAGAACAGCCGCAACTGAAGAGTCTACACCACCCGAGAGTCCAAGAATTACCCTATCATCACCTATTTTATTTTTTAACTCGCTTATTGTTGTTTCTATAAAAGAATCTGGAGTCCATGTTTGATCTAGAGAGCTAATTTTAGTTAAAAAATTCTCCAATATTTTTTTTCCTTCAAGTGTATGATATACCTCGGGGTGAAATTGAAGACAGTACACATTATCCGAAAACTTGTAAGCAACATTTTCAACATCGTCACTACTAGCCAAAAGCAAAGAATTTTTTGGAAGCTTTTTCACTGTGTCACTGTGACTCATCCAAACTTGGGTATTATTCTCTATACCCTCAAATAAAACTGAATTGTTGTGTGTGAAAAAAAGATTAGCTCTTCCGTATTCTCTAATATTAGAAGCAGCTACTACACCACCCATTTCATGTGCTATTAATTGAGCTCCGTAACAAACAGCGAGAGTAGGAAATTTATTTAACAGATTTTTTAAATCGATTCTTGGAGAGTCTGATTCTCTAACAGAATAAGGGCTACCCGAAAGAATAAGTGCCTTATAAGAATTTAAGTTTTTTGGGATTTTGTTAAATGGATGTATTTCACAATAAACATTTAATTCTCTTACCCTACGAGCTATTAATTGAGTATACTGTGACCCGAAATCGAGAATTAGTACGTTATTTTGCATGTGTAAAAATAGAAATTGATTCTTTAAATAAAAAGAATAGAATTGTATAATTATTAAATTTCAATTATTGAAAATTTTTGATTTAGAGGATCTAAATTATTTTTGACAATATCAATAAAATTTGCACCTTCATTAATGTAAAATTCTAAAAAATTAGAAGAACGTTCTTGTAGTTTACCATTAGGGTATATCTGTTTTCTAATTTCTAAAACTCTATTAATTTTTTCTTGATGAACTTTCTTTTCAGAACTAATTAATTTTTTTTCAAGCTTCTCCAGACCATTTATTTGCTTTTTTTCTTGAGCATTAAGTGCTCCAATAAAAGATTTATCCGTATTCTTAGCTATTTCCTTTAGTTCTGCAAACTGCTTAAATAATTGTTGTTTTAAAGCTGTAAAATCTAATTCTAACTTTGAATAGCCTTTGACTAACTTATCTTTTAAAATATTTTCAGGTAAGAATATTTCATCAAGAGTTATATTTAATTTTTTCATTTTTTTTAGAAACTTTTTTTCTAATATTAAAGCAGAATTTCTGTTCAAGATAATCGGAAATTCTAAGTCAATACTGTCAAAAACAGACTTTAACTGCATCCAGTATGACACCTCAGCAGGGCCACCAACATAACATATGTTTGGTAGGATAAACTCTTGATATATTGGTCTAAATAATACATTGGGTGAGAATTTTTCTGGATAATTATTAATTTCAATTTTAATCTCCTCTAAATTCCATTTTCTTGATCCACTAAATGTTTCAAAAAAATTACCTTTTTCAATAATTCTTTCTCTTTTTTCTTTTTCTACATAAAAAAGGTTTAATTCTCTTGGGTATGCTTGAATGTCATAATTTAACTCACTTAATATTTCTAATGATTTTTTTGATTCATTAAAAATTAACTTTTCTGTTACTTCTCTTTTAATTATATCTTTAAATAGTGCTTTTAAATTTCTATTATTTGCATCAATTATAACTAAACCATATTTTGCAAATAGTGTGTTAACTAATTTCATAGTTGCATTTGATAAATCCTTAGCATTTAAATAACAGTCTTTTAGTATTGCGATAATTTCAGCTGAATAAGTAGAATCTTTAATCTTATCTTCGAATCTATTGATAAGATCCTCAATCGCCTCTAGCTTAAATTCACCAACTATACCACTCTGATTAGTTAGCCAAGAAAACTTCTCACCTTTAAAGAAAAAATGATTAATTTCTTCAAAATCATGATCCTCACTAGCCATCCAAAAAATTGGCACAAAATTATTGTCAGCATCATTCTTTTGCATTTTTTCACATAAGTTTATCACCGATAATATTTTATACATAAAATAAAGAGGACCAGTAAACAAATTTAATTGATGACCCGTGGTAATTGTGTATGTGTTTTTTTGAGATAACTTGTTAATATTTTCCTTTTGTTTTTCTGAAAGTTTGATCCCCTCATACTGATTATTGATCTCCTGAACTAGAGAACTTCTAAACGATTGATTATAGTTTTTTGACTTAGAGGAAACTTGTTTTGTTAAACTATCTACACTTGGAAAATTAGAAATTAAATCAGTAAAATGTTTCTTATTTGAATTATAGTCAATAAGTACTTTACTAAAGGCATTTATATCAGTATATTCAATTTCTCTTAAACTCATAATAAACAAATATACTGAACTGTATTATTCTTTTTATATTTGATGGTCGTATTCTAATCCACTTATTATGAAATCAATTATTAAATTTTTTATTCTGTTCACAACTGTTATTGATATTAACAGTCAAAACTTAAAATCCCCTTCTGATTTTCTTGGTTATGATATTGGAACTCAATTTTCGAGACACAGTCAAGTTGTGGATTACTTTGATCATGTGTCAAAAGAAATGAATGAAAACATTTTATTGATTAATTACGGGAAAACTTATGAAAGAAGACCTCTGTTTTATGCTGTTATTTCATCTAAAGAAAATATAGCAGAAATAGAAAGTATTAGATTAAATAATCTGTCTGCATTAGATGTTAACGAAAATAGATCAAACGATAAAGCTATTGTATGGTTGAGTTATAATGTACATGGAAATGAATCATCTTCTACAGAAGCATCTATGCAAACAGTTTATGAATTATTAACAGGGAGAGCTGAATTATTACAAAATACTGTTGTTATTATCGACCCATGTTTAAACCCTGATGGAAGAGACAGGTATGCAAATTGGTATAATCAAACAAAAACATCACCCTACAATACAAATAAAATTTCAAGAGAACATATTGAACCTTGGCCTGGAGGAAGAGCTAATCACTATCTATTTGATTTAAATAGAGATTGGGCGTGGATCACTCAAATCGAGTCACAACAAAGACTTAGAGAATATCAAAAATGGATGCCTCATGTGCATGTAGATTTTCATGAACAAGGAATAAATGAACCGTATTACTTTGCCCCTGCAGCTGAACCATATCATGAAGTAATTACCAATTGGCAAAGAGATTTTCAATTTATGATTGGAAAAAATAATGCAAAATATTTTGACGAAAACGGTTGGCTTTATTTTACTAAAGAAATTTTTGATTTACTATATCCCAGTTATGGTGATACATACCCAACTTACTTAGGTGCAATTGGGATGACTTATGAACAAGCTGGTGGAGGCGTTGCAGGACTTGGAATATTGAATTCAGAAGGTAAAAATTTAACCCTTGTTGATCGTGTCAAACATCATACAGTAGCGGGTATTTCAACGGTTGAAATATCATCAGCAAATTCTGATAGATTAAATAAAGAGTTTGTTAATTTTTTCAAAAATAAAAATAAGAGCACATATTACATTATGAACGGAGATAGTGATAAAATTGATCAGTTATCAAAATTTCTTAAAAAACATGAATTGATTTTTATTCTACCAAAGTTCAAAAGTTAAATGCATTTAATTATAATAAAAATAAAATAACAAGTTACACAACCACAACAAATGATTTGATTATTCCTAATTCCCAAGCAAAAGGTAAACTTGTGGATGTCTTTTTAGAAAGAACTACTAAGCTAAGTGATTCAATGACATATGACATAACAGCTTGGAGTCTTCCGTTTGTTTATGGTGTAAATGCATACAGCACATCTAAAAAAATTGAAACTTCAGAGTACAAAGAAAATAAAGTAGAAAATATCATAGATGAAGATGCAGTAGCATATGCCAGTATATGGAACCATATGAATGATGCAAAATTTTTATCAAATCTGATTGAAAATAAAATCAAGGTAAGATATAATGAAAAAATAATTAGAAACGGAGGTTTGACCTTACCTAGAGGATCTGTCATTATTTATAAAGGTGATCAGACTGACTTAGTTTATGAAAAAGTATTATTCGAATTAGCTGATAAAAATAACATTAAGCTTCATCCAATTTATTCTGGTATGTCAGAATTTGGTCCTGATTTAGGTTCTGATTCAGTGAAACTAGTAAAGAATAAAAAGATTGCAATTTTTTCAGGTGAAGACGGCAGCAATAGAGTATCTTCTCTAAATTATGGAGCTATATGGCACTTTTTTGAGCAAGAACTAAAATATCCTTTGACTCATCTCAACGTTGATAACTTTAAAAATATTGAATTGAATCAATTTGATGTATTAATTATTCCAAGTGGATATTATGGGTCAATTGGAAATGAAGCTAATCTTGAAAAAATTAGAAAATGGATTTCTAAAGGTGGTAATCTTATTGCTTTTGAAAATGCTATCAGAATCTTTACTGATAAAGACGGATTTTCTATTAAATTAAAGAGAAATAAGTCTGAAAATAAACAAGAAGACGTAAAATATGAGGACTTAAACAGAAATAGGATTCAAAATTATCTATCAGGTGCTATATTCAAGATTAATTTAGATAATACTCATCCATTAGCATTTGGATATCCTAACGAATATTATTCTTTAAAAACATCAACTTCAACTTACGAAAATTTGAAAACAGGCTACAATGTTGGTAAAATTAATGAAGATGATGATTCAACAATAGGATTTGTTGGCGATAAAATCAAAAATAAATTTAAAAATTCACTAGTTTTTGGCCATGAGAGAATAGGAAGGGGTAATATAATATATTTCACAGACAATGTGATGTTTAGAAATTTTTGGGAGAACGGTAAATTATTTTTAGTAAACTCTATTTTTTATGTTAATTAACCTCAGCGTATAAATCAAAATCTGAGGCGTCAATTATTATAACATCTACAAATTCTCCAACCCTTAGAAAGCTAGAGTCGGCACTAATTAGTACTTCATTATCAACATCAGGAGAATCGTACTGTGTTCTTCCGACATAATAACTCCCCCTCTTTCTATCAATTAACACCTTAAAATTTTTACCGATTTTACGCTGATTGAGCTCCCAAGAAATTTGTGATTGAATTTCCATTATCTCATTTAGCCTTTCATTTTTTAATTCTTGAGGTACATCGTCATTGAGAGAGTAAGCACCTGTATTTTCTTCATGAGAGTAAGTAAAACAGCCTAGACGATCAAACTTAGTTTTCTTTACCCATTCTTTTAATAATTCATAATCATCATTTGTTTCTCCAGGATAGCCAACGATCAAAGTTGTTCTTACGGCAATCCCAGGAACTTTTTTTCTAAAAGTATCAAGCAAATCATTTATCTTTTCCATCGAAGCACCTCTTTTCATTGATTTTAAAATCTTATTTGAGATATGTTGTAGTGGAATATCTATATAATTACAAATTTTAGGCTCTGCTTTCATTACTTCAAGCACATCTTCAGGGAATCCGTTAGGAAATGCGTAGTGAAGTCTTATCCATTCAATTCCATCAACTTGAACAAGCTCTTTTAATAATTTAGATAATGTTCTGTTCCCATAAAGATCAATCCCATAATAGGTTGAATCTTGGGCTATCAAAATTAGCTCCTTAATTCCTTTTTCTGCAAGAACTTTGGCTTGTGAAACTAAATCTTCGATTGGAACACTTTTATGTTTACCCCTCATCAGCGGAATTGCACAGAAACTACATGGTCTATCACAGCCCTCTGAAATTTTTAAGTATGCATAATTTTTGGGTGTAGTTAAAAGCCTTTCACCAATTAATTCGTGTTTATAATCAGCTCCTAAATGCTTAAGCAACGAAGGCATCTCAGTAGTTCCAAAATACTCATCAACATCAGGTATTTCTTTTTTTAAATCAGGCTTATATCTTTCGCTTAAACAACCAGTTACAAATACTTTATCAACTAGTCCGTCATTTTTCTTTTTAACATTATCAAGAATTGTATCAATACTTTGTTGTTTTGCATTATCAATAAATCCACATGTGTTAATTACAACAATATTTCCTTCTTGCTCATGAACAACATTTTTATTATTAGATTTAAGTTGACCCATCAAAACTTCCGAGTCGTAGATGTTTTTGCTACACCCTAAAGTGATAACATTTATTTTATTTTTATCTGAATATTTTGTTCTCAAATTCTAATCAAAAAACGAATCAACAAATTCTAATTTATTAAAGTCTTGAAGATCTTCAAGAGCTTCTCCAACCCCGATATATTTAACGGGTATCTTAAATTCATCACTAATTCCTATTACTACTCCGCCTTTTGCAGTACCATCAAGTTTTGTAATAGCTAAAGATGTAACTTCAGTGGTATTAGTAAATTCTTTTGCTTGAATAAACGCATTTTGACCTGTAGAACCATCTAAAACAAGCATAACATCATGAGGGGCATTTTCGATTACTTTATCCATAACTCTTTTTATTTTTGAAAGCTCATTCATAAGGTTTATTTTATTATGAAGTCTTCCAGCTGTATCAATTAATACAACATCTGCATTATTAGTTTTAGCATAGTTTAAAGTATCGAAAGCAACCGAAGCAGGGTCACTTCCCATTTGCTGTTTGATTATAGGGACATCAACTCTTTTAGCCCATGTTATTAATTGATCAATTGCAGCAGCTCTAAATGTATCAGCTGCCCCAATTACAACATTTAATCCCAGTTTTTTATATTTATTTGCTAATTTCCCTATGGTTGTGGTTTTTCCTACTCCGTTAACTCCAACAACCATTATCACATGAGGTTTGTTTGTAAATGCATCATTATCATCATTTAGCTCGTCCTCATTTTCAATTAGTAATGAAGCTATTTCTGCTTTTAACAAAATATTTAATTCACTTAAATTAGAATATTTTTCTTCTGCAACTCTAGACTCAATTTTATCAATAATTTTCAAAGTAGTACTAACACCTACATCACTTGAAATTAAAACCTCTTCTAGATTATCTAAAACAGCAGAGTCAATCTTTGTCTTTCCTGTAACTAATTTATTTAATTTTGAAAAAAATGATTGATTAGACTTTTTTAAACCCTTATTTAGAGTTTCCTTTTTTTTCTTTGATAATATTTTTTTTATAAAACCCTCTGGCTCTTGTTCAGGTTTTGGCTTTG
>Ga0213865_10002560_pt1 | contig 11417 bp, 10 predicted proteins | sample PICome_6_FD_160100 | JGI IMG/M metagenome (GOLD analysis project Ga0213865, IMG submission 160100) | Coastal seawater microbial communities near Pivers Island, North Carolina, United States - PICO282 | ecosystem: Environmental > Aquatic > Marine > Coastal | place: USA: North Carolina...
TAGAACGATTCTAAACATTGACGAACACGGGGGCTCTCCATATAAAGAGCGCAGTAGAGAGGCGCTCAAAATGTTTATCCAAACCGAATCCACCCCCAATCCCGCAACATTGAAATTCTTGCCCGGGCAAACCGTCTTAGAAGCGGGGACAGCTGATTTTCCCAGCAATGAGGGCGCCGAAAAATCGCCTTTGGTGCAGCGTATTTTTTCGGTGGACGGCGTAACAGGCGTTTTTTTGGGGCGTGATTTCATCACCATCACCAAAGAGGATGCGATCAATTGGGATCACGTAAAGCCGGCTTTACTGGGCGCAATCATGGAGCATTTCCAATCGGGTGATGCGGTGATGACGGATGAAGGACTAGGCTCGGGCCACGCTGAGCATAGCGGAGAAGATGAAGTTATTGTAGGACAGATCAAAGAATTACTGGACAGTCGCGTTCGCCCTGCTGTGGCGCAAGATGGCGGTGACATCACATTTTACGGATTTGAACGTGGGATTGTGTATTTGCAAATGCAAGGCGCTTGCGCAGGTTGCCCATCCTCAACCATGACGTTGAAAATGGGAATCGAAAATCTGCTCCGCCATTATATTCCCGAAGTCACTGAAGTGCGCCCTGTCGGTGGCTGATCAAACGGTTCTCGCTTTTGATACATCGGCCGCGCATTGCGCGGCCGCTTTGCTTTGCAATGGCGCGATCCTTGGCAGCACATTTGAAACAATGCAAAAAGGCCAAGCCGAAGCCTTGGTTCCACTTATCCAAGCCCTTTTGGCCGAAACGCAAACCAGCTTACACAAAATTGGCCGGATTGGCGTCGGCCTTGGGCCTGGTAATTTTACCGGCATCCGTATTTCCATCAGCCTGGCCCGAGGGCTGGGCCTGTCTTTGGGTTGCCCTGTGATCGGCGTCGACAGCTTCGAGGCCAGCATAGAGGAAAAAACCAAGGAAACCCTGATCGCGATACCCGCCACCCGAGATAAGTTTTACACGCGCAGTAGCGCAAATTTACAGGCCGCCCCTGAAATGAGCGATGCGCCAACGCTGGCCACAAGCCCGATCCCAGTGCTCTATCGGCCAAAGCCAGATCTACTGGTCGCAAACATAGCGCGCATTGCCGCCCGAAAGGATGTAAAAACTGCAACGCCCCCTGCCCCTTTATACGTAAAACCGGCAGATGCAGCGCCGAGCCGCGATCCCGGACCAAAGATCCTGCAGCCAAACGCATCCTGAATTTGACGGGTCAAATGCAACAGAATACCATCTTCCAGCCGTCAGATATGGCCAAGCTTCACGCGCAATCGGGGCTTGAACAACGCCCTTGGACGGCAAAGGAATTCGCCCAGCTATGCGCTGCAGAAAATTCCCTACTGATCGAACAGGACTATGGTTTCGCGCTGGGACGGGTCATACATACCGAGGTCGAATTGCTGCTGCTCATCGTATCACAAGCGCAGCGAAAGCAAGGATTGGGAAAAACCTATTTGCAGCTTTTTGAAGAAGCCGCGCGCCAGAGCGGTGCCAAAATCTGTTTTCTGGAAGTTGGCGCCGAAAACACCGCAGCGCGCGCATTATATCAAAAAAGCGGTTACACAGAGCAAGGCCTGCGCAAAGCCTATTACCGCAAAATGAATGGCAGCCGCGAAGATGCTTTGGTTCTGGCGAAAACTTTGGCTTAGCGCATTTTATCATTGGTTTTATATCGGTTTGCATAAAAATCGGTTGACCCTAGCAAAGAGTTTCGTCCTTAATGACGGATGATCTTAGAGTAAGGCAACGCATTCCGCTTTTCCTATGGACAAAAAACGCAAGATGGGGAGACATCCATGAAGATTATACAGAAATTTTTAGGCGCAACCGCAGCGCTTGCATTAACAGCTGGCGCGGCATTGGCAGATCCTGCGCTGATTTATGACTTGGGCGGTAAATTCGACAAGTCTTTCAACGAAGCTGCGCATAATGGCGCTGAAAAATGGAAAGCCGAAACCGGCGGCAATTATCTTGATATCGAATTGCAATCAGAAGCCCAGCGCGAGCAAGCGCTGCGCCGCTTTGCCGAATCTGGCGCCAACCCAATCGTTGTTACAGGGTTTGCCTTTTCATCGGTGCTTTCCGAAGTCGCCCCCGATTATCCAGATACAAAATTCGGTATCATTGATGGCTGGGCACCCGCGGATAATGTTTTGAATATCGGCTTTTCCGAACATGAGGGCTCATTCCTTGTTGGCATGATCGCCGGCATGAAATCCGGCTCAGGCGTGGTTGGATTCATTGGCGGAATGGATATTCCTTTGATCCGCCGCTTTGGCTGTGGATATGCACAAGGTGTTGCGCATGCTAATGCCAATGCAAAAGTGGTTGCCAATATGACTGGAACAACCCCATCCGCTTGGAACGATCCGGTCAAGGGCTCTGAACTGACCAAAGCGCAAATCTCGCAGGGCGCGGATATTGTTTACGCTGCGGCGGGCGGAACCGGTGTTGGGGTTCTGCAAACCGCTGCCGATGAAGGTATTTTATCTATCGGTGTTGATAGCAACCAAAACTACCTGCATCCGGGCAAAGTGCTCACCTCGATGATGAAGCGCGTTGACGTGGCCGTTTATAATGCATTTTCAGATGGCGCTGATATGCAAAGCGGCGCGATCGGGCTGAACTTGGCCAATGAAGGCGTTGGTTATGCAATGGATGAGCATAACGCCGATCTGGTAAGCGCGGATATGGTTGCAGCGGTTGAAGCGGCCAAAGCCAGCATTATCTCAGGCGATCTGGCCGTGCATGATTACATGTCTGATAACTCATGCCCGGTTTTAAACTTCTAAAATGACCGAAAATGGCACAACGGGGCGGCAGGATTCTGCCGCCCCAGCTATTGAGCTGGTCGGAATTTCCAAATCATTCGGGCCGGTTCAAGCAAATAAAAATATTTCAATCCGGGTGATGCCAGGAACCATCCATGGAATTATTGGTGAAAATGGCGCGGGAAAATCCACGCTTATGTCGATTCTTTATGGGTTTTATAAGGCTGATAAAGGCGACGTGCTCATCGCTGGAAACAAGATGCAAATCCCCGACAGCCAAGCCGCAATAGCCGCGGGTATCGGAATGGTGTTTCAGCACTTTAAACTGGTGCCAAATTTTTCAGTTTTGGAAAATATTATCCTTGGCGCGGAAGATGGCGCGATGTTGCGCCCCTCGCTGGTCAAGGCCCGCGAAAGCCTGCTCTCCTTGGCCCGCGATTACGAGATGAACGTTGATCCGGATGCCATCGTTGAAGAGCTTTCGGTGGGCCATCAACAGCGCGTTGAAATCCTGAAAGCCTTATACCGCCAGGCCAATATTTTGATCTTGGACGAGCCGACCGGCGTGTTAACACCATCGGAAGCCGATCAGCTTTTCCGCATTTTAAAACGCCTGCGCGACGAAGGCAAAACGATCATCCTGATCACCCATAAATTGCGCGAGATTATGGAGATCACAGATACGGTTTCGGTGATGCGCCGCGGCGAAATGACCGCAACGGTTAAAACAGCCGATACCAATCCCGAGCAGCTGGCCGAGCTAATGGTCGGGCGCAAGGTTTTGCTGCGCATTGATAAATCCGCAGCCAAGCCGGGCAAAGAGATGTTGCACGTTAAAGACCTGCAGGTCACAGATGAGGCCGGTGTGTTGCGCCTGAAAGGCGTCAGCTTTAATATCAGAGCCGGAGAAATTCTTGGAATTGCCGGGGTGGCCGGCAACGGCCAATCAGAACTTTTAGAGGTTTTGGGCGGCTATCGTACAGCGCAAGGACAGATATTAGTCAATGGCGCGCCCATTGATATCAGTGGTCAGAATGCTGATGGTCAAAGCCGGCGTAAACATGGCATTGCCCATGTGCCAGAAGATCGGCAGCGCGAAGGGCTGATTATGGATTTCGCCGCTTGGGAAAATATCGCCTTTGGCTATCATACCGATAAAAAATACCAATCGGGTATTTTTATGAACAATGCGGCGATCAAGCAAGATGCCAGCGAAAAGATGCAGCGCTTTGACGTGCGGCCGCCCAATCATAATTTAACGGCAAAAAGCTTCAGCGGCGGCAATCAGCAAAAATTGGTTTTGGCGCGCGAAATCGAGCGGGACCCAGATATTTTATTGGTTGGTCAGCCCACACGGGGTGTGGATATCGGCGCGATCGAGTTCATTCACCAACAAATCATGACGCTGCGCGAGCGCGGCAAAGCGATTTTACTGGTTTCTGTCGAGCTGGAAGAGATCATGTCATTGTCAGATCGGATTGCGGTAATGTTTGACGGGCAGATCATGGGCGAGCGCCTTCCAAACGAGACCAATGAAAAAGAATTGGGGCTTTTAATGGCCGGCATTACCGAAGAGGTGGCATGATGGAAAAAATGCCAGCTTGGGCTGATGTGGTATTGGTTCCGTTGATTTCGTTGCTCTTGGCAGCGGCGATTTCTGCCTTGGTGATCATGGGGATCGGAGAAGACCCGGTGGCCGCTGTAAAAATGATGGTATCGGGCGCGCTTGGCTCCACCTATGGCTGGGGCTACACCTTATATTACGCCACAAATTTCATGTTTACCGGCCTGGCGGTCTCTGTGGCGTTTCACGCCAAAATGTTCAATATTGGCGGCGAAGGCCAAGCTATGATCGGCGGTCTGGGTGTGGCGTTGATGGCCTTATTTATTCCTTGGCCACATTGGTCATTGGCGCTGATATTCTGCAGCATAGGCGGGGCTGTGTTTGGCGCGTTATGGGCCTTGATACCGGCAATTTTGCAAGCCAAACGCGGCAGCCATATCGTAATCACGACGATAATGTTTAATTTCATGGCTGCGGCTTTGCTTAATTATCTTTTGGTCAGTATTTTGCGCCCCGTTAAGTCGATGGATCCAGCAACAGCCTCGTTTCCAGAGCCGACGCATTTGCCAACCTTGCACGATATACTGATGCCGCTGGGCGTAGAATTTTCCAAATCCGCGCCAGCCAATATCAGCTTGCTGCTGGCCCTTGCCGCGGCGGTTTTTGTTTGGGTGCTGATTTGGCGCACCCGCTTAGGCTACGCGCTCAGAGCGTTTGGTCATTCGGATACGGCCGCGCAATATGCGGGCATCAACCCGGTTAAAATCACCATTCTGGCGATGCTTATCTCGGGGGGGTTGGCCGGTATGATGGCGGTAAACACCACATTAGGTGAAGCCGAGAGGTTGGTTTTAAACGCCACCGAAGGCGCGGGCTTTATCGGCATCGCGGTCGCTTTGATGGGGCGCAGCCATCCTTTCGGGGTGGTGCTCGCCTCAATCTTATTTGGGTTCTTATATCAAGGCGGTGCTGAATTGGCGCTTTGGACATCGATCCCGCGCGAGTTAATCGTGGTGATACAAGCCTTGGTTATCTTATTCACTGGTGCGCTGGATAATATGGTGCGGATGCCGATTGAACGGATTTTTATCGCCTTGCGCGGGTCAGGAGACCGGAATGGTTGACGTCTTAAATGATCTGCTCACAGTGCTGGATTCCACCTTACGGCTGGCAACCCCATTGCTTTTGGCCTGTTTGGCGGGGTTATTTTCAGAACGCGCTGGCATTTTTGACATTGGATTAGAAGGTAAAATGCTCGCAGCTGCCTTTTTCTCGGCCGCGGTTGCCGCATTAACCGGCTCGGTTTGGATCGGCTTGGCCAGCGGTATCGCGGCCTCATTGGCGTTATCCGCAGTGCATGGTCTGGCCTCGATTACGTTTCGGGGTAATCAACTCATCTCGGGGGTTGCGATTAATTTTCTGGCCGCTGGAATGACCGTGCTGATCGCGCAAAGCCTGTTTCAACAAGGCGGGCGGACGCCTTCGCTTTCTGGTCAGGCGCGGTTTAACCCGGTGCATCTGCCCTTTGCCGAGCATATAGAAAAGGTGCCCTTGCTCGGGCCTATCTATGCCGAGCTTTTTTCTGGCCACACAATTTTGGTCTATGCAGCTTTGGCCATGGTGCCCTTGACCTGGTGGCTTTTATACCGCACCCGGTTTGGCTTGCGCTTGCGCGCCGTTGGGGAGGCGCCCGAAGCCGTTGACACGGCGGGCGTTTCGGTCATTCGCCTGCGCTTTACAGCGGTTGTAATTTGCGGCGTTCTATGCGGCATTGCGGGGACGTATCTGTCCACCGGGCTGCAAGCGGGTTTCGTAAAAGATATGACCGCAGGGCGCGGATATATTGCTTTGGCTGCATTGATTTTTGCCAAATGGCGGCCATGGTACGCGCTTATATCTTGCCTGCTATTCGGGTTTTTACAGGCCCTCGCCTTACGTCCTGACCTGATCGAGAAATATCTGTTCTTCAAAGTGCAAATTCAGTTGCTAGATGCGCTGCCCTATATCCTTACAGTGATCATTCTGGCCGGGTTTGTTGGCAAAGCAATTCCACCGCGGGCAGGCGGCGAGCCCTATGTAAAAGAAAGATAGATCCAGTTTTGAGCTTTTCTTAAGGCCTAAGCTGCTAAAGTGGCAACGGATGTTGCAATTGCAGCAGAGAGTGGTTTAGGAGGGCACATGTTGATTTACCTTCCTATCGCTGAAGTTTCTGTAAACGCCTTTCTGCTGCTCGGGCTCGGCGGGCTGGTGGGCGTGCTGTCTGGCATGTTTGGCGTCGGGGGGGGCTTTTTGATGACGCCTCTGCTGTTTTTTATTGGTATCCCGCCGGCGGTTGCCGTGGCGACGGAAGCCAACCAAATTGTTGCCTCATCATTTTCTGGTGTTTTGGCACATTTAAGGCGTAAAACCGTCGATTTTAAAATGGGTACGGTCTTGATGCTGGGGGGGCTTTTGGGAGCCGCAATCGGCGTGGTGCTGTTCAACTATTTGAAAAGCCTTGGCCAAGTGGATTTATTGGTAAAACTTTGCTATGTGGTGTTTCTTGGCATTATTGGCGGGTTGATGTTTTTCGAAAGTCTGCGCGCCATCCGCAGAACGTCGCGCAATCTGGCACCCCCTAAAAAATCACGCCAGCGCGGCTGGGTGCAAAAACTGCCCCTCAAGATACGTTTTCGCACGTCTGGCCTTTATATTTCGATTATCCCGCCCCTGATCGTGGGTGTGTTTGTCGGCATATTAGCCGCAATAATGGGTGTTGGCGGTGGGTTTATCATGGTACCCGCTATGATTTATATTTTGGGCATGCCCACAAAAGTGGTGGTCGGGACCTCGCTCTATCAAATCATTTTTGTCACCGCTTTCACCACATTGTTGCACGCAACAACAAACTACACCGTCGATGTCGCACTGGCCGTTTTGCTTTTGGTAGGCGGCGTGATTGGCGCTCAGATTGGAACCCAAATCGGGACCCGCTTGAAAGCCGAACAATTGCGCATTTTATTGGCCATTATGGTGCTGATGGTCTGCGGTAAGCTGGCCTTAGATCTGCTGATCCAACCCAGCGAGCTGTATTCAATTGGATCGGCAGGGGGTCACTGATGCGCCTATTCGTTTGGTCGGCCCTGATGATGCTTCTAACCAACCCCTTTGTTCTTGCAGAAAAGCTTGTTTTGGGCATGAGCCAAGATGAGGTGGCCATCACAGCCACGTTCGATGGCTCAAATATTTTGGTTTTTGGCGCAATTCAGCGCGATGCGCCAATCCCTGAAACCCCCATTGACGTGATCGTAACCATCTCGGGGCCCAGCGAACCTTTGGATGTGCGCCGCAAAGCCAAGCGTTTTGGGATTTGGGTCAATACTGATACGGTGCAGATGGATGGGGCACCCAGCTTTTATGCAATCGCGACAAGCGCGCCTTTGGGCGATATTTTATCCGAGACAGAGGACCAGCGGCATAAAGTGTCGATCAACCACGCCATCCGATCTATAGGCGCGCCAATGAATATTCTGGATGCGCAAAGCTTCACAGATGCCGTGATCCGCATTCGAGAGTCCAACGGCCTATACACGCTTCAGGAAGGCTCTGTGTCGATTGATCAACAAACCTTGTTTCGTACCTCAATCAATATGCCCGCCAACCTCACCGAAGGCGATTACAGCACGCGAATTTTTATCACGCGCGATGGCGCTGTTGTCGATCAATTATCCACCAAGATTGACGTGCGCAAGGTGGGTTTGGAACGGTTTTTATTCTCGCTATCGCGCGAACAACCCCTGCTATACGGGCTGATGTCTTTGGCGATTGCAATTTTCGCAGGATGGGCGGCCTCGGCGGTGTTTCAAGTGATTAGAAACCGCTAGACGGTTTAGCGAGGCGCCATTCTGATTGCGCCATCAAGGCGGATCACCTCACCATTCAACATATCATTCTCAACAATCTGGCCGACGAGGCTGGCATATTCTTCCGGCGCGCCCAAGCGCGAGGGAAACGGCACTTGTTGACCTAAAGACACTTGAACCTCTTCTGGCAAGCCCCGCAATAAAGGGGTCACAAAGAGGCCGGGCGCAATGGTACAAACGCGGATTCCGCTGGCCGCAAGGTCACGGGCCATGGGCAAGGTCATCCCCACAATACCACCTTTAGACGCCGAATAGGCAACTTGTCCGATTCGCCCCTCATACGCCGCCACCGAAGCGGTGTTAATGATCACCCCGCGACCTCCATCAGCAGTGACAGGCGCAGTTTTTGCCATCAGAGCAGCCGCCTGCGATGCGCAATTGAACGAGCCGATCAAATTCACCCCGATCACCTTTGAAAACAGCGCTGGATCATGCGCCACGCCGCGCGAAACAGTTTTCGCCGCGGGGCCAATTCCGGCGCAATTTACCAGAATATGCAAGCCGCCCGCGCGCGCTTCCAGCACCGCCATAGCGCCCGCCACCTGCGCCGCATCTGAAACGTCCACCTGCTGAAACTGGCCAGAAATCTCTGCGGCGGCGGCCTCGCCCTGCGCCGCATCCATGTCAAAAATTGTGACCTGCGCACCGGCCTTCGCCAAAGCCCGTGCCGATGCCGCACCCAATCCAGACGCGCCCCCCGTCACCACAGCGATTGTCTTGTTGTTTATCTGCATAAAAATCTCTTCAAGCTTTGTGACTGAAGCAGAGTAATGCGTTTCGCGCGATATGGTCAATATTGCACAGAGAACGCCGGGTTTGCTGCTCTTTTCTTCTGGCTCAATCTGCGCCAGACTGCATCAAGGCCAGCACAACCAACGAGATGAAAATGCCGCGTACACCCCCTGCAGCTCGAAGCGCCTATCCAGCTTTTTACCAACTTCCCACCCGCTGGATGGATAATGATCAATATGGCCATATGAATAATGTGATCCATTATTCCTTAATAGACACGGCCGTAACACATTGGCAGCTTGAACAAGCGGTGTTTGATATGTCAGGGGCAAAAACGCGCTTCTTGGTCGTAGAAAGCGGATGCATCTATCACGATGAGGCTGGATTTCCCGATCTTATCCATGCGGGCATTCGTGTGGGTCATATCGGCACCTCTTCTTGGCGTTATGAGGTGGGTTTGTTTCGAAATCAGCAGCAAACCGCCTTTGCCGAAGGTTTTTTTGCACAGGTGCAAGTGGGCTCCGAAAGCGGCGCTCCACTGCCTCTTGATCCTGAATTCCGCCGCTGTTTGGAAACGCTCCGCCCTGCGCAAACGCCGCTTTAACCCGATCTATTAGATATGACCGCCTGCGGAAACCGCTCTGGCATCCAGATGAAACCCTTTGTTAACATCAATGCCAAACCCTAGAGCAAGTTCATTCTGTGCTGCTGAGCCTTTACATCGACAACCCACACCCGGCCTCGCGCATGATAAAAGAAGCAAATGACAAAAGTCTTGAAAGACAAACCAAACGAAACGCTCCGGAAAGCCGCCTAGCCTGGCTCCAAAAGCGAAACAGTGCAGCAACCCGCCTTAGGAAAATCCAAATATAGTCTAGCCGCTGATCCCCAAGACTTGCTATTTCTTACCAAAGTTAAGCCGTGCTTAAACCCAGAGGCGCTGGCAGCTACATGAGTGTAATATGGTCGCGCCAAAGCGGCTGTGTTAAGCCGTTCAACACCCGGCATGTTACTGGTAACCAGAACAAGTTATAAAGGTCTCTACCTGACAGAAAAGCGGGTTCTTCTATACGCTATACTGCAAATCCAAAGGCTCTAAGGGCTTTCTTTTCAAAATAAAATCTGCCGCACGGGCCGCCATCATTTGCACTGGCGCATTCAGATTTGCGCTTACAATCCGCGGCATGGCGGATGCGTCGATCACGCGAAGCCCCTTGATCCCATGCACTTGAAACTGGCTATCCGTGACCGCCCGATCATCACCCCCCATCGGACAAGTGCAGCTTGGATGATAGGCCGTTTCAATTGAACCCCGCAACATATCGGTAATCTCTTGATCGGTTTGAAACTGGTCACCGGGCTTCATTTCAGCGCCCCGAAACCCGTCAAAGGCGGATTGAGACACAAGCTCTCTGGCCTTTTTCACCGCATCAACCATTTCGATAAGATCATGCGGATGGTGCATATATCGAAAGGCAATGATCGGCGAGCGGTGAATATCAGCCCTGTCTAAACGCACAGAGCCGGTACTTTTAGGACGCATCTGATCAACATTTAAGGAAAAAGCTTGCTCAACCTTTATTTTTCCATCCAAGACCGTAAAGCCAAGCGGCCCAAAATGATATTGAAGATTTGCATGGCTAACCCCGGGGCGCGAGCGGATCAAACCGCCCGCCTCCCAAATATTTGAAGCGGCCATACCGCGGCGCGTTAAGAGCCAGGCGAGGCCGTGTTTAAGTTTACTGGAAACCCTGCCTATATCGTGAAACGGCAACCGCTTTTTCGAGGCAAATTGCAGCCTAATTTTTGCGTGATCCTGCAGGTTTTTTCCCACCCCAGGCAAGTGTAATCGAAGCGGAATATCACAATCTTTCAAATGTGCCGCAGGGCCAATTCCTGATTTCATCAACAAGGCGGGTGAATTGATTGCGCCTGCGCATAACAACACTTCTTGGCCTGCAAAAGCTGTAATCGTTTCCCCAGAATGGGTAAATATCACCCCTTGAGCTTTGCCACCATCGAGAATGATCTTCCGGCTTTCAGCCATCGTGATCAGCGTTAAATTGGCGCGTCCAAGCGCCGGTCGCAGATGGGCAGTTGCTGAGCTGCATCGTTTGCCATCCAGAATGGTACAATCTAGCCGTGCCAAACCTTCCGGATTAACGCCATTCAAATCATCCGATCGCCCCTGCCCTGATTGCGTTCCGGCCTCTAAAAATGCATCAAACAAAGGATCAGAAGAACAGGCTTGTTTTACGGCAAGCCTACCTGCATTACCGCGCCATGGATTGCGCGCAGATTTATAATTTTCTCCCTGGATAAAATAAGGCAAGCATTTATCGAAGCGCCACTCAGGAAGGTCAAAATCTTCGGCCCATCCATCATAGTCAAAACGATGCCCCCGCATATAGACCATCGA
>Ga0213865_10002561_pt1 | contig 11416 bp, 6 predicted proteins | sample PICome_6_FD_160100 | JGI IMG/M metagenome (GOLD analysis project Ga0213865, IMG submission 160100) | Coastal seawater microbial communities near Pivers Island, North Carolina, United States - PICO282 | ecosystem: Environmental > Aquatic > Marine > Coastal | place: USA: North Carolina | collected...
CTGAAATCAGAGCCGACCAGATCGAAGTTGCTGTTGGCAGCGACAGTGTCAGACTTCGCTATATCAGCTGTCCATTCAACCCCTTTCTAGATACTGCAGAGCAAAACGTATGCGCAGGGAAATAAGCCGCCGGACATATACTCTTCAAGCGCTGCTTCTAGCCGCGGGCCTGTGCTGCCTGCCGGTGTCATTTGCTGATGATGGTGGCACCGGTCCGGAACCGATCGCGCCCGGAACGTCTGCGCAAACAGAACAGGTCACGACAGCCGATACCGGAAGACGCCGGCCACGGCCACGCAGCGAGCTTGAAAATCGCCCGCAGGCATTTGATCCAACAGCGGTCGCGCGTCCTTTGCCATCGACGTATCCGACCGAAGAAATTCCCCTGCCGGACCGCTGGCGTCTGGTCGAGACCCTTGGCGTCAATGAACGCTGGTATGACCCCTATAATCAGAATACGCTGAAAGGCGACCGTCCAATCGGCGGAACCGATCACTGGTTTTTTGTCGCCACCGGCATTTCCGACACAGTCGTCGAGCACCGCACCTTTCCAACGCCAGTTGGGGTCCAGACCACTGATCAGGCCGGCAATATCGACGTCTTCGGAAATAGTGAGTCGCTGGTCCTCAGCCAGACCTTTTTAGCAAGCGCGGCATTGATCGATGGTAATACGACATTCAAACCACAGGATTATGAATATCGGATCGCGCTTGCCCTAAACATTAATGATGTGGCGGTCGAAGAACGCCGGATCCTGTTTGTAGAACCAACGAAAGGAACACGTCGGACCGATGCGTTTCTCGGGCTTCAGGAAGCTTTCATAGACTACCACATTCGGAACGTGTCCGACCGCTATGATTTCGACTCGGTCCGCGTCGGTATTCAGCCTTTCTCAAGTGATTTTCGGGGCTTTCTGTTTCAGGACAACCAGCTCGGCGTCCGTTTTTTCGGCAATCGGGACAATAATCGCTGGCAATACAATCTTGCAGCCTTCCTGCGGCTCGAAAAAGACACAAATTCCGGTTTGAACTCGGTCGTCGATGCGCCGCGCGATGACGTAATTTTCTTTGCCAATGCATTCCGGCAGGATTTTCCGGTGCCCGGCATGACCTCACTGGCCAGCATAACCTATAATCTCAACCGCGAATCCGGCGATATAAAGATTGACGATAATGGCTTTCCGGTTCGTCCGGCCCTGCTCGGCGATCTCAGAGGCCGCGACTATGATGTCGTCTATCTCGGCTACAGTCTCGACGGACGTTATGGCCGGCTCAACCTCTCTGCATCCAGCTATGCCGCACTTGGCCAGGACAGAAATAGCGTCTTTACCGGCCGTGAAACAGATATCCGCGCCGGCTTTGTCGCCGCCGAGGCGTCTTATGACTATAACTGGATCCGGACCCGCGTTTCGGCCCTATATGCCAGCGGCGACAAAGACCCCTATGATGATGTCGAGACCGGCTTTGATGCGATCTTCGAAAACCCGCAATTTGCCGGCGGCGATACCTCTTACTGGATTCGCCAGACGGTTCCGTTTGCGGGCGGTGGCCGCGTCATTTCGCTCAGCGGACGCAACGGCATTCTGAACAGCCTGCGTTCTTCCAAAGAGCAGGGACAGTCGAATTTCAACAATCCCGGCACGGTCTTGCTTGGTCTGGGCGCCGATTTTGATCTGACCCCAGAAACACGCGTCTCATTCAACGCCAACCATATCCGGTTTGACCAGACGGCCACTGTCGAAGCCCTCCGCATGCAAGGTGATATCGGGTCTGAAATCGGCAATGATCTATCGATCTCGGCAACCTATAGACCGGCCTTTACACAGAATATCGTTTTTCGTGCATCCGCTGCGAGCCTGGAGCTCGGTGACGGATTCAAAGACCTCTTTACCGCCAAGGACCAGAGGGACCGACATTACTCGGTGCTTCTGAACCTTGTTCTGACCTATTAGGACCTATCAAGATGCAAGCGCACATGAAACCCGCCAAGAATGGCTCTATGCGCAGACTGAATGCGCTAAAGCTCAGTCTGGCATTTGCTATGGCGGTCTGTCTGAGCCCGGTCAGTTACGGTGCAGGCGAAGAAACGCCACAGGACATCACCTATGCATATACGCCTGATGCGCCGGCTTCGCAGACGCAAGCTTCAGCCGATCTCAAATCCGACGGGTGCATGAGCTGCCATACCGCTACGGATTCTGCGACCATGCATAATGTTCCCGGCGTCGTGCTGGGCTGTACCGATTGTCATGGTGGTGATGCCGGTGTCTTTCTGACCGAAGATTATGACCGCTACAGCGACGAATATGCCGCAGTTCGGGACAGCGCCCATGTTCTGCCAACCTATCCTGTAGCCTGGCACGCGCCGCATTCGGCAAATCCAGAACGCTCCTATACATTGCTGAACCGCGAAGCGCCTGAATTCATCCGCTTTGTGAACCCGTCCGACTATCGCGTTGCAAGAGAAGCCTGCGGGGCCTGTCACCTCGACAGCATTGTTGCTGCGGAGCGGTCATTAATGGCGACGGGGGCCATGCTCTGGGGCGGCGCCGCTTATAATAATGGTATTTTGCCATTTAAAAAATACATCATCGGCGAAGCCTATACCCGTGATGGCGAGCCGGCGGTCCTTACATCCCCAATGGATGAATCAGGCGAACTGACACCGGAACAACTTGCACGCGGCATCATACCGAAGCTGGTGCCAATGCCGGCCTGGAATGTTATTCCGCCAGCCGACGTCTTCCGCGTCTTCGAACGCGGCGGACGCAATATCATTACCCAGTTCCCGGAAATCGGCCTGCCGAATTCACTTGGCCAGCTACAGCGGATCGAAGAGCCCGGACGGCCGGATATTCGCCAGTCCAACCGCGGCCCGGGCACCGGCTTGCGGGTCGCTATCCCGGTTCTGAATATTCACAAAACCCGTTTGAATGATCCGTTTACCTGGTTCTTCGGCACCAATGACCAGCCCGGCGACTACCGGACATCCGGCTGCGGCTCGTGTCACATTGTCTATGCCAATGACCGTGAGCCACGTCACAGCTCTATCTGGGCCGAATATGGTCGCGATGGTGAGACCGCAACGGTTGACCCGACCATCCCGCGCGGCGAACCCGGACATCCGATCCGGCACGAATTCACCCGCTCGATCCCGACCTCGCAATGCATGATCTGCCACATGCACCAGCCGAACATGTTCCTGAACTCCTATCTCGGCTACACGATGTGGGATTATGAATCCGATGCACCATCAATGTGGCCTGAGGAACAGAAATATCCTTCAATCGAAGAGGCCTGGAAGATTTTGAAACGGAACCCCGAGGGCGCCGCCGTTCGCGGGCTTTGGGGCGATCTTGATTTCCTGCGGAATGTTTACGACCTGAATGAAGACCTCAACGACACCCAGTTTGCTGACTATCATGGCCATGGCTGGAATTTCAGAGCAATTTTCAAACGCGATAGAGATGGCAATTTGCTGGATGCTGACGGCGAGATTGTCGATAATGATGATCCGGAAAAATGGCGCCGCGAAGGCGAAGACCAGTTTGTCGAAATCGGCACCAATCCAGGTAAGGCCGTTCATCTCATGTCGATCCATGCCGAGAAAGGCATGCAATGCGCAGATTGTCACTTCGAGCAGGATAGTCACGGTAACGGGTTCATCCATGGCGAAGTTGCCAGCGCAGTAGAAATACGCTGCCGGGATTGCCACGGCTCGGCCTCTGAGTATCCGAGTCTTTTCACCAGCGGCCCGGCAGCAAGACCCGGCGGCAAAGACCTTGGTCTGCTGCGTAATCCGGACGGCCAGCTCCGCTTCGAATGGGTCCAGCGCGAGGGCCGTCGGGTTTTGATCCAGCGCTCGATCATGGATCCCGAGCTTGAGTGGGAAATGTCGTTGGTCAAGGATAGCGTCGACACCGATCACCCGCATTATAATGAGCGGGCGGCACGTTCGAAATTAATGGGACGCGCCGGCACATCGGAAGATGGGCTCGTCTGGGGCGAAGGCCTCGAACAAGCTGATCTCGCCCACAATGATGACGAAATGGAATGCTATACTTGTCACCTGTCCTGGACGACATCATGTGGCGGGTGTCACCTGCCGATCGAAGCTAACTGGAAGTCAGAGTCACACCATTATGAGGGCGGCGAAACACGGAACTTCGCGACCTATAATCCGCAAGTTGCGCGTGACCAGATGTTCCAGCTTGGCGTGCATCAGAACACGAAAGGCAACACAATTGCGCCGGTACGGTCGACATCAGCTCTGGTCCTGACCTCGACGAATCTGAACCGGGAAAGGCTGTATGTCCAACAGCCGCCAGTGTCTTCGATCGGCTTCTCGTCGCAAGCCTTCGCCCCACATTTCCCGCACACTGTGCGAAAGTCGGAGACGAAAACATGTACCGACTGCCATATTTCGCAAGCCGGCGACAATAATGCGATCATGGCCCAGCTCATGCTGCTTGGGACAAATTTCGTAAACTTTGTCGGCATGCATACCTATGTCGGGCTTGAAGGCGGCTTCGAGGCCGTTCGCGTGACCGAGTTTGACGAGCCGCAGGCCGTCTTCGGCTCCTACCTGCATCGCTATGCCTATCCTGATTATTATGAAGCACATGTCGAGCAGAATGGCCGCGAGCTTATCAACTGGACCCGGGGACGGATCTTCGACACCGAAAATGGCTTCTCCGGAGAAACCGGAGCGCTGGAAGAAATTGCCAATGTCACCCAGAGAGGGCGTGGCGATACAAATTGTCTGCAGGCGAGAGGTGAATATCTCTACGTCGCAGAGGGGCGTGGTGGCTTCCGTGTCTACGATATTGCTTCGGTCTCCAATAAAGGTCTTTCGGAGCGGATCATAACCGCACCCTTCTCACCAATGGGCCATGATACTCATGTCCGCTCGCGTGATGCTTCCTGTGTGGCGCTGGCAACCAACCAGCCCATCGACCCGCTGCGCAATACGCCGGAAATGCGCGAAGCCAATGATGAGCAGCCCTTCCATCCGATCTATAGCTATGCCGTCGTCACCGATCGCCAGGAAGGCCTGATCCTCGTCGACATCAACACAATGGGCGATGGCGAGCCACGCAACAATTTCCTCCGACGGGCCGTGACATGGAACGATAACGGGGTTCTCGATGGCGCGCGTCATATCACATTGGCTGGCCATATTGCCTATATCACAACCGATGCTGCGCTGTCGGTGATCGATCTGGACGATCCGCTGCAGCCCGTACATGCGGCCACCATCCCATTGGTTGATGCCCGGGCCAGTGCCTTGCAATTCCGATATCTGTTTGTAACCGATGCAACCGGGTTAAATGTGATCGATGTCACCTCGATGCTCGAGCCCGAACTGGTCGAAGGCGCGCATGTCGACATTGCCGATGCCCAGAAACTCTATCTGGCTCGGACCTATGCCTATGTCGCGGCCAAGGATGACGGGCTGCTTATTATTGATATTGAACGTCCGGAACAACCTGTTCTGCATCAGAAGGTGACCTTTGACGGTCAGTTAAATGATGCCCATGACGTCATCGTCGCGACAACCAATGCCTCGCTTTTCGCCTATGTGGCCGATGGTGAAAATGGCATGAAAGTCCTGCAGCTTACCAGCCCGTCCTCGCAACCGAATTTCTACGGATATTCACCCGAGCCGAGACCGGAACTGATCGCCTGGCGTCAAACCAAGTGGCCAGCCCTGTCGCTGTCAAAAGGTCTCGATCGCGATCGGGCCGTCGATGAAACAGGTCACCAGATGGCCGTCCTCGGCCGGTTCGGCTCACGACCATTCAACCGGTCTGAAATGGAAGACTTCCTGCGTGGCGATGATGGCGAACTGTTTACGGTGTCCGACGAAACCGACCATTCATTGCGACGCGACTAGACGCGTGCTGCATACGCACCTCGACACGGCCGGCACCGGCACGCCAGGTTGCCGGCCCGAACATCTGCGCCGACATCAGATGAGGAGACGGGAAGCGGAAGACATTATAATTCCGGATGGCGGTCTTATTGCTGATGCAAATATGTGGACTGGCGCGTCGCTCGTACGCTAATGGTCCATCGCCTCTGCGATAGTATGCTGCATGAACGGCTCGAACTTCACCAGCGTATTATTATGATCGGTCCGCATATGATGGGTCATGAGATATGAACCATTCCAGATATGGATTGCGAAGGCCGGCGCCTCGTTTACGACCAGGGGACGCTCATCGGGAGCGTCAGCATCGATAGGGGTTAAATTGACAGCCAGTTGCGGGGCGGTCGACGAACAAACCGCGACCGGTACATCATTCCACATTGCATCGACCGAACGGTGAACATGACCACATATCAATTTCTTGACCTGTTTGTGGGGCGCAACGGCTTCCGACAAGCGCGTTTCCCAGCCATTCCCATTACTGACTGGCATCCAGGAAATTCCGGTAAATATGGGGGAGTGATGAATGGCGAGAATCGTAGCTGTGTCTGGCCGCGCCGCGAGCTGGCGATCGAGCCAGTCCGCCTGATCGGCACCAAATGCGCCGCCATGCAGCCCCGGTCCGTGTGAATCTAACAGAACCAGACGTAAATCATCAAATTCGAGGACCGAGGACACAAAATCATTGCCCTCATCCGGGATATTGAATGCTGCACGCATCGGCGCGCGCTGGTCATGATTTCCGATCATCCAGTGAATTGGAATATCGCAGTCAGCGACCAGTTCCAATAAGCGCTCATATTGCTCCGGATGACCATCATTTGTGAGATCGCCGGTTGCCAGAATTAAATCCGGCCGCGGGTTGAGGGACGCAATAACGTCGAGCGTCTCCGTCAGACGCAGATCATTTTGCGGATCACCCGGCTTCGCAGGAAAACCAATGTGCAAATCTGTAATCTGAGCGATAATCAAATGAGCGTCCTAACAAAACCAGCAAACACGATAACAGCAACCATATCCATCGGTGCTCGCTACTCAACTTATCCTTGCAATTTGATTAGGTCATCCCCTTTTTTCCATCGCTTTTCCGACTTTCTGCGCCGCCGTACAAAATCGCAGCCGGCCTGCAGCGCCTAGCGCGCTCCAGATAGGCTGGTTTAACCTTTCCACGCCGGATATCAGACAATAAGCTTAACACCCCGATGACGCCGAACCAGGGCATCGGCCCATTGTTCCGCCTGTGTACTTTCAACGAGCGCGACGAAGCATCCGCCAAACCCGGCCCCGGTAATCCGCGCACCGGCAGCCCCCAATGCAATCGCATCGCGAACAATCTCGTCGATACGCGGCACTGATACTTGCATGTCAGCTTGCAGGGAGATGTGGCTATCCGTCATTAACTGCCCGAACAGGGTCATGTCTGACGCGATAAGCGCGTCGACGGCCCGTCGGGAGCGATCTGCTTCTGTAATCGCATGTCGGGCGCGTCCGGCAAGGCTGACATCTAGGCTCGCAATATCTTCTAGCTTTGCATCGCAGAGATAATCGACACCGAGGCGAGTAGCGGCCACCATACATTCCTCGCGACGGGTTTTATAGCGACCATCCGACAGGGCCCGGCTGACGCCGGAGTGCAAGACCATAAAGCGCCACCCGTCAGGCACCTCGTGGCTTTGATAATGAAGGCTCCTTGTGTCGAGCGCCAGCGCGGCGCCGGGCTGGCCGGCGGCAACCGCCATCTGATCCATGATACCGCATGGTACGCCAATAAAGTCGTTTTCAATCGCCTGCGCAGCCAATGCGATCGCAACAGGATCAACCGGAATTGTGTCTGATGCGGCGGCTCTTAACGTTGCGACAATTGTGGCGGCAGACGATGACAAGCCCGCCCCGACGGGAATTGTGCTCGCGATCGAAACAGTCTGTCCGCCCGAAATCCAGCCCTTTTCGCGGGCATATTGCAACCCGCCGCGCACATAGTCCGACCAGTGCCCGGCCGCCGCTGCTTCAAGACCGAAATCGCAGCTTTCCTCAAACTGCTCCGATATAATGCGGTCAAGTCCGAGATCATTCGTCTGCCGGTGCAGATCAATCACAACCGGTAACGGCATTGGCAGCACCAGCCCGCCATTAAAGTCGATCCATTCACCAATCAGATTGACCCGGCCGGGGACTGTCGCCCGGTATGGACCCGCTTCGGCTGTCGGCATCATAAACTCCGTAATTTTCTGGCAGCGAGCTCGGGCACGACATCGACTGTGAACACGCCTGTGAATTGCTCCACGCTGGCAAGGTATTTTAGCCGGTCGGTATCGCGAAGCACCGGGTAGAATTGGACGGTGAACTGGAAATTTTCATCATCAATCTGCGGGGCAACTTGAAAGCTCATCATATATGGCATCGGCTGGCCGAACAGGCTGTCGAGCCGACGCGGTATCTCGCCCAGCATTCTCGCCAGAGCTTCAAGACCTTCCTGATCGAGCGCCCACGGTCCCGGGCATGATGTCCGTGGCATCAGCCAAGTCTCATAGGGAAACCGGCTGAATGGCGGGGCAAACGCAACCCAGTTTCCATCCGCTGCAATATCGAATGCGCCGCCCCAGTTACGGTGCGCTTCAATCAAGTCATAGCCTTGTGAAAACGCCGATTGCGCCCGGGCTTGCGGCTCCGGCAATTGATCGAAAGCATATATCTGACCATGCGGGTGAGGCAGGGTAACACCAACTTGCTGACCGCGATTTTCGAAGGCCAGCACATAGGCCGCGCCGGATGCATACAGATCACGGTAGCGGTCACACAGTGCTTCTAATAATAGCAGCCGGCGGTCCTGACCAATACTGGTCAGATTGCCCTCATCCTCGCTAGAATACACCACCACCTCACATCGCCCGGTCGCCGGCTTCGACGCCCAGGGCGATAATTCGCTCGCAACCGCAGCCGATGTCAGACTGGAGAATTTGTTTTCAAAAATAGCGACTTCAAAGGCCTCAAATGGAATTTCCGTCGCCCCGCGCCCGGCAGAGGCTGGCGCCAGAGGGTCGCTGGACGCCCCGGGCTGGAATGTGCGGCTTTGACGGTGCGGGGCATATATCGCCCAGCTCTGGCGCAGCGGATCATAACGGATTTCGCTAGTTTCGGCGGTGTCCCGCAGCAACTCATCTCCTGGCGTACCGGAATGGGGTTGATAACCGTAAAGCGACAATAACCGGCCGTCGGCCTTCCAGTGGTCGCGCCGATATAATTCGCGGGCGCGCCCCTTAATTAATACAGGCGTCTTTGTTTTAGACATTGGCACCACGCACCCCTCTTTAATCACGGCATATAAACATAAATACCGGACAGGAAAGACCAGCTGACATGCGATAGTGATGGCGGACTGACGCTGTGCAGCGTTTCGCCCTCGCTATTTTCTACCGACAATCCTCGGACCACAAATTAGCTGCCATGGCCCGATGCCGGTTTTAGCCTGGCCGTTCGAGCCTATCTTCTAAACTGTCCGGTCGGTCTTGCAGACGAGGACTGGCATTTACCGGCCATCCACCCCGCCATACCACAATGTCGGGGGCGGCCGGAATCGCGCCTTCTCCGTCAATAAGGCTAGACAATTTCAGCGACACTAACCAGTTTGCAGGCCAAACATTAATTTAATCCAATAGCGACCATAGCGGAGCAATTTTGCATGACCGAGTTCAATAATAAGACGGCCTTTATTACCGGCGGCGCATCGGGCATCGGCCTCGAAATCGCCCGCAGCCTTGCCCTAAGAGGCGCTAATATCATGCTCGCCGACATTAACGAAGACGAACTGGGAAACGCAAAGGAAGATCTCGCGCAAACCGGTCAGAAAATTGAAACCGTCACCTGCAATGTCGCCGATGAAGCAGCCGTCAGGGCCGCTGCCGCCGCCACGCTAGAGGCCTTTGGCGAGGTTCATGTCCTAGTTAATAATGCCGGCGTCGCGATTGGCGGACAGGCCGGATCGGTCAATCTCGCTGACTGGCGCTGGATTGTCGATATCAATCTGATGGGTGTGGCTTATGGCGTCGAAATTTTCACGCCGCTGATCAAAGCATCCGGTGGCGGTCATATCGTCAATGTCGCCTCGATGGCCGGGCATTGGGCGAGCCCGGGCATGAGCCCCTATAATGCAACAAAATTTGCTGTGGTCGGATATTCGGAAGGCATTCGTCAGGAACTGGCACCGCACAATATCGGGGTCAGTATTTTGTGTCCGGCCTGGGTAAAGACCGATATCCATCGCAGCGCTTTTGCCCGGCCGTCCGGCGGGGCCGACGAATCCGATCCGCAATTTGAAACCATGAGCAACATCATCGAATCCGGGCTGGACCCCAAACTGGTTGGCGAGTGGACGGCGGATTCGATCGCAGCCAATCGACTGTATATTTTCACCCATCCGGAAATGCGGGTCGCAATCGATGGACGACGGGATATTATTCAGGCTGATTATGAAGCTTGCGACGCTCATTTCACGGCTTCGGCCGACAAATAGCCTGCACTGAGCAGGTCGAGCGCCAACGCATAATTATTGCCTAAATCGATGATCGGACTGGAGCCCCCCTCCAACATCCTCTAGTGTCGTTGAGGTCAAAGTTTTAGGGGATCGGAATGTCAGAAATATTCAATTATAATGGACTTGAGCTCGACCAGCCGGGACGTGGACGGATTTACGGCTCAATCATGGAAACGGTTGGAAATACGCCACTGGTGCGTCTGCCAAGATTGTCAGAAGAAGAAGGTCTCAAAGCCGAACTCCTGGTGAAACTGGAATTTTTTAATCCATTGGCGAGCGTTAAGGACCGGATTGCCATCGGCATGATTACCGCCATGGAGGCCGCAGGAAAACTACACGCTGGAAGCGTTCTGGTGGAGCCGACCTCTGGCAATACGGGCATCGGGCTCGCCTTCATTGCAGCGGCACGCGGCTACCGGCTGATCCTTGTGATGCCGGATTCAATGTCAATCGAGCGGCGGAAAATGCTGGCTATTCTCGGCGCCGAGCTCGAACTGACCCCGAAAGAGGAGGGGATAGCAGGCGCCTTTGCCAAGGCCGATGAATTGCTGAACACGATTGATGGCGCAATTATGCCCAGCCAGTTCGACAATCCCGAAAATCCGGCGATCCATGAGGCAACGACGGCTGAAGAAATCTGGCGCGACACAGATGGCGCGATCGATGCACTGGTTTCAGGTGTCGGCACCGGCGGGACATTTACCGGCTGCGCACGTGCTCTTAAGCGTAAAAAAGCCAGCTTCAAAATGTTCGCCGTCGAACCGGTCGATAGTCCCGTCCTGTCGGGTGGGGAACCCGGACCACATATGATTCAGGGTATCGGGGCTGGGATTATTCCAGATAATATGGACCTCTCGCTGGCTGACGAAATCCTTAAAGTCAGCAATGAAGATGCTTTCGATATGGCCCGTAAACTGGCCCGGACAGAGGGAATTCCCGTCGGCATTTCCGCCG
>Ga0213865_10002564_pt1 | contig 11410 bp, 10 predicted proteins | sample PICome_6_FD_160100 | JGI IMG/M metagenome (GOLD analysis project Ga0213865, IMG submission 160100) | Coastal seawater microbial communities near Pivers Island, North Carolina, United States - PICO282 | ecosystem: Environmental > Aquatic > Marine > Coastal | place: USA: North Carolina...
TATTATTTGTTAGAGTGTTCAGGTTTTCCTTAACTCCCATAGATACTATACCATCAACATGGTTGCCTTTGACAACAGTTCCAGTAGCTTTTGGGTATTTATTTTTGCCATCTTCAAACATAGCTATGACAGAAGGTACATATCCTAAAGTCTGTGCAAAAACTTCGTCACCACCCATTCTGTCTGCTTGTGGAAAAGATATAACCCAACCAACTCCAATAGCACCTTCATTAATTAAATCTACTTGTATTTCTGCTAATCTTCTTCTTGGAAAAGGATAACCACCTTCGTTTTCTACATCTTCTTCTGTTATGTTTAATATTACAAAGTTACCTGATGGCTCATATTTTTTTACAAAGGTATCAAAGGTTTTTAGTTTTAATATTTCAGTTGGTGTGCTTTGAAATATAAGTGGGAGTGATAATAGTATTATTATCGGTAGCAGAAATATTTTCATCACAAAATAATAGCACAAAAAAAGGCTCAATTAAGAGCCTTAAATATAGTGAGGTTTTTATAAACCTCTTGATGATAAAACTTCTTTACATATTTGAATATGTTTTTGTACAACTTCAGGCTTCATCATATCGCCTTCGTAAGTTTCTAAAACCTCTAAATAATTTTGTACAAGTTCTGTGCTATCTTCAGCAAGTTTTTGTTCAATTGGTTTTTCCATTTCTTTTTCAAACAAATCAAGCATATAGTCTGAAACATCGCTGTAAAGTTTTTTGAAGTATTTTGTTCTTGCATACCAATGTTTTATATTTCTTTCTTCTAATTCAAGTTCTAAGAAATATAATTCTGTTTCGTTTTCATCTATTCTTTCCATAGTTGTTCCATAAAGTTCTGATATGGAATCGTCATCTAAAGAAAAGATTTCTTCTTTTAGATTCTTATATTGCTCATATGACATATAGTCATAGTTTGCTATTTTGTTTTTGATTTCGTTTAAGTTTCTCATTTTATTTTTCCTTGCTTTTTTAAGCGTTTTATCAATTTATAATACCCATTATAAGCATTTTGCAACAAAAGTAAACCCATTTTGGAATAATAATTAAATTATTTTATTCGCTTTGTGTGATAGTAATTACTGAATCACCACCACCATTTATCTTCACAACATTAGACACACCATCTTGTATGATGATAAGTGTGTAAGCATCATTACCATTTAAGTCTAAACGCACAGAATCATTTACACTTCTTCTTACGCTAATTACATCACCAGCTACTAAAGTTGTTATTTGTGTATCAGGGTCTTGACCAATCTTTGTGCCTGATAACGCTATAGAACCTGCATCAGCTAATGCATCTTCTTCTTCACTTATAGCTAAAGAATCTAACACATTAAGTAAATCTTCAAGAAAGTTTGTATCAAGGTAATTTATATCTAGTTCTGTAAACTCTAGTGAGTCATCTTTAAGAAAGTCTTCATCAAGATAGTCTATATCCAAATCATTAAAATCTAATATATTTGCTTTTGCACTTTGCGATACTTCTTGTGTAATATCTTTTTCTTTTTTTGGTGGCGTGACAATTAACATATTATCAATAATATCTAATGTTAAATCTAATATAACTGGTTCACTTGGTTTTGATTCAAACACACTAACTGTAGTTGCTTGATAAGGCTTATTTAGTAAAACAGTACCCATAGCAGTAACTACTTCTATTTCACCACTAGATAAACCTAGAGCATCAGGTAGTAGTATTATTAAGCTACGCCCAAGTTCATCAACTGTAGCTGTAAAATCTGTACCTCTTATGGCGATATTTGCTGTGGGTGTTTTTAGTTTTATATTTTGTTTATCAATTCTGTTTAGATTGCCTGTAATAAACCTTGCTGTACCCAATCCAAAGGTAAGAGCCATCTTAGATTTAGATGGGTCAGGGTCATAAATATATTCATCTATAAGAAGCTGTGAATGTTCTGTAAGTTTTACAACAGAATCATCAAGAAAGGTAATAGCCATTCTGCCATTTGATGTAATAGCTTCATCATTGCTTTGTATAGCAAATTCTAAAGTAGCATCAAGTGGCTTATCTCTTACTATTTGTGCTGAACCATTTAGTTCAGATATGTCTCCAATATCAACAGCTTGTGCTTGTACCTTGGTCGTTTTGGATGACACAAACAGTAGAAGTAGCAGTACCACCAATTGATATGATTTTGAGCCAGTCATTGTCCTGTGTACTTAATTGTTGTATGTTAAATGTTCTTGAGCCACCTGTATGGTCTAAGTAAAAATAACCACCTGCTGAAGCAGTAACACCAGTACCAGTATAATTTACTGTATTATCACTACCATCAATATCCATATAATTTGTTGCATTGTCAATATTGATGTTAGAGGTAATAGTATTATTAGAACCTTGTATAATCCAATCTAAATCTAATGTATCAGCTAATGCAGTTGTACCTTGATTTAAGGTGAATGTGTTACCACTACCTGTAACTTGTACATTTTGATTAGATGAATCAGCACCATAAGTGTTTGTTGGGTCTACTTGAATTGTAAAAGAGTTAGTATTACCAGTAAATTCATAGAATCCTGTAAAACTATCTGCCCATATATCACCAAGAAACTTGTTAGTGTTTCCAATCATATTGATGTCAATAGTCATACTTGTACCATCAATATCAAAAGGTGTAAGACTACCAGCAGTAGAATTAAGACCACCAATGATGTTTGAGATACCTAGTTGCTCTATATCTAGATTTAAAGTTGTACCACTTTGGTCTAAATATATTTCGTTGTCAGCCGCGAATGTTGGCAATGCACTCAGCATCACAATCAGGCTTATTAATTTCAGTTTCTTCATGTTTCCAAAAACTCCTATCGTAACCGATATTTATTAGTTCTAAGACTGCACCTTCAATAGCTTTCATCAGAGCAATCGTTGTTGACTCGTTGCGTGAATTACCTAATTCAACCTCAACAAGTTCAGTACCCATTTCTATGAATCTAAAAACATCTTCTGACTTACCATAACTAAATATGGTTTTTTGGCTTAACACTTCTATAAGTATCTCACCTGTTGCAACCGATACCATGCGAAGACTAACTGTTATATTGTCTTCTCTGTATTGTATGCTTGAGCCTATTCCTAGATATCTAGCACCAACACCACCAGTTGACAAGTTACTATCATAGCTTATAACAGCACCTTCTAACAAGACACCTGCAAATAGCAGTGGTGGTACGTTCTTTTCTTCACCCTCTTTTGCAAACTGTTCTCTAGCTGAACGTATAAGTTGCCTTTCTTTTGTAAGATTATCTAAACCAACTCTTTCAACTACTCTAAAGAATTGTCCATCACCTGCGTGTTTTAATGCTCTTATTAATAAAGTGTAGGGTGCTTGGGTTACAGCAGTAGAAAATAAAGCAAACTCACTGTTGCTTTTTCTTTGTCCTGTTTGGTCTGTAAATGCACTGGGATATACAGCTACTATAGGTTGTACTTCAGGTTTTTTAACATTTGCTAGTTCTTTAGAATGTAATTCTTCAATTTTGACTACACTATTTCTTTGAAATCTATGTTCGTAAGTATCTTCAATTTGGTCAAAGATTGAACAACTAGAAAGTAAAAGAACCGATAGGAATTGTAATATTGGTAATCGTGCCATCAGCTTCAGTTATTTTAAGTGTTAAATATGTACCATCAGATGAGTATTCTATTGTATTACCCTCTAATGATATAGTGCCACTGTCTTGTGGCGTTTCACCAAATAAATTAGCGATAAGCTGTCTGCTTAATTCTGCATATACCCTACTTTCAAAATTTCTTATAAATCTCTGTACTGTAGAATTTTCTTTATCTCTTTCAGCTTCTTCTACAGCAGCTTTAATCTCATCTTTGATTTGTTTTCTACGATTAAACTCTTGGTTCTCTATGGTTAAATAATGTGAACTAGTATTGACACCACTAAAAGATGGTGACTTGAACTTATGAACTATTTGGTCTGCTTTGATATTTTGTACAAGAACACCAATAAATAAAATAAGTCCTATAATCATGACTGACCATATCACTTTATCTTTTTCAAGTTGTTCTTTTTTTAATTGTTTTTTAGTCTTTCCTTTGGTCATCTCTATCCGCCTTTGCAATTTTACTACTATCTATCAGTTGTGGTACGCCTAGAATAGTCTTAATAAGGGTGTCTTGTCTTATGATTTCATTATCTAAACTTCGCACTCTGTCAATTAATGCTACTAAAATTCCATGTTGTGAGTCAAGTTTTGTGCCTAGTCGTTCTTCAATAGCTGCTATTTGTGATTCTACTTTTTCATCAACATTATCAAGTTTGGTTTCCATGCCATCTACAATACGCATGATTAATTTATATATAAACCATCCTAAACCAATTGCTGCTGCTATTGGAAAACCTACCTCTTGTATTACTTTTATTGCACTGTCCATTATGATTCTAAATCTTGTACTCTTTGCTCTAGCTCCTGTATGGCTTTTATTAATATGCTAATAAATTCTTCATATCTTAAAGCGTATTTATATTCTCCTGTACCAACATCACTTTCAATTTCTTTTAATTCTGCTTTTATGTATGGTGCAAAATCTGTAGTACTTATACTATTATTATCTAATACAGTTTTAACTTCTTGTGCAATTAATCCATAATGTGTTCTATTTGAATCACCACTATTAAGAGTATATTTTCTAGGAGTCAGTTGTGATACAAAATTTAATCCTAAATCTGAATCTGCAATATTAGATTTATCATTTGCATCAGATGAAGTGTTAGGTGAATTAGTCAAATATATATCTCTCCATCTCAAAGATGCTGAACCCAAATCATTAGTATTAGAAGTTAAAGCAGAAAAAACTCTGTTTTGTCTTATTAAATAAACTGTACCTGAACCACCTAGCCATAAACCAGTGTTATCAGAACTTGTTGAATTAGGCACACCACCACTATTCCAGTCCATCAGATATGGGTCGCCAGTTGCTAAAATGATACTACCAACATCACTATCTGTATTTGGACTTAAAACTGGTTGTGGGTCATCACCGCCTGTCACACTTGTTGGTATTTTTGAATACAATCCTGATTGACCTGTTCCTGTAAGTGTTATTGGTAATAATTTACCTGTAATTGTTGCACTAGATGCTGTTAAAGCACCTGCTGGAGTTACTCTAAATGGAGCAGAGCCAAATGTTGCATTACCTAAATAAATACCATTGCTGTCTGCTTTGAATATACTGTTACCTGAACCAATAGATATAGTTCCACCACTTAAAGCACCTGTAAAAGTTCCATCTGCTGAACTAAGACTTCCTGCAAATGAACCACTGGTAGCAGTTATAGCTCCTGTTATAGTTGCATTGGTAGCTGTCAATGCACCTGAAGAAGATACAGTAAAAGCACCTGAACCCAAATTAATAGATGATGAAGAACCATTAATTGTGATACCTGAACTATTAATAGTTACATCTCCACCACTTATTGTTACATTAGCTGCATTAAGTGTGCCTGTATCAATATCACTGGCACTTATAGAACCAAATACACCTGAAGCAGAAGTTAATGTTCCTGTTGCAATTTCATTAGCTGTAATGGTGTTACCCTCAATTTGGGTTGCTGTAATAGTTCCATCAACAATTAAATCTCCATCAATATAATTATTTATTACTGCAAAAGCAGTGCCATTGTGTTTATAAGCAACTTGTGAATTGTTGTCTGTTCTTACAACAACAACAATATCATTAGCTTTTGGATTTCTACCGAATGCTGTGTTAAATTCTGAATTTGAAGGTGCTGAAGTTGAGTTAGTTCTTTCATATCTTAAAGTTGCTGGAAATATTGCACTGTCACCAAGATTACCACTACCAATTGTTCCTACACCAAGAGTACCACCAGTATAAGTTACAGTAGTACCATCTATGTTTGTTAAGGTAAGTGTCCCTGTAATCGTTGCACTAGTCGCAGTAACATCACCTGCTGGTGTAACTCTGAAAGGTGCTGAACCGAAAGTAGCGTTACCAAGATAAATTCCATTTGAATCAGCTTTAAAAATACTATTACCTGAACCAATTGCTATAGAACCATTAAACGTACCACTAGTTGCATTTACTTCACCTGTAATTGTGGCATTAGTAGCTGTTAATGCTCCACCCTCTGTTACTCTAAAAGGTGCAGAACCAAATGTTGCATGACCAAGTTGTATACCAACACCAGTTTCAGCTTTAAAAACATTGTTACCAGTACCTATAGTTATATTATTAGTGACAGTTGCACTGGTTGTTAATAGGTTTAATGTGCTAACAAAGTCTGCATCAACCCTATCAGCTGAAATATCACCTGCAATAATCTTGTCACCTGCAATAGTTCCATCTACAACTAAATCACCTGTTGTAAAATTATTAATCTCCACAAAGGCACTACCATTCCACTTATATGCCTTTGATGTCTTAGGAGACGAACTTGTGTTCACCATAACTAAAATATCATCTTGTAATGGTTGTCTTCCATATTCTGTGTTGAATTGCGAAGCTGAAAGTGCTGTAGTTGTATTGCCTTCTTTATGGAAATAACCTGAAAAATCAGGTAAATCAATATCACCTGAATCTACTAATGTAAAACTTCCTGTTGTGGTGCTAGTAAAAGTAGAATGTGTTCCTGAAAAATTGATAGCCCTAACTGCAAAATGATAAGTAGTACCTGCTGTTAAACCATCTTCTAAACCAAAAGTTATTTTTTGTGTTTCACTTGGCTCTGATGTAATGGTTGAAACTAAATATGTATCATCTGTAGGTGTAAAACTAGATGTATGTCTATAAACCTTAACTGCTCTTAAATCACTATTACTAGGAGCATTCCACTCTAAACCTATAACTAAGGCTTTGCCTGTTGTTGCTGATAAATTTGTAGGTGCTGCTGGTGCTGCTGGTAACCCTGTGCCAACACTTTGTTCAGCTGTGTTGTCACTAAAAACATTGTTACTAGAAAAATGTCTTGCTACAACATAATAAGTGCTATTTGATATTAAGTTTGGTATAACTGCCTTTGTTTTTCCTTTACCAACTAAAACCGAACCTATATAAGTACCTGAAGCAGTACCATACAAGATTTCAGTACCTTGTATGAGGTCGTCAGGGTTATTAGTCCAACTTGCATCTATATTTACTTTGCTTGTTGCTGAATCAAGTTGCAAATCTACTGTTAAAGATAAACCTGTTGGTGCAGTTACGCTAAAACTACCTGTAGAAACGCTTGAGCCTTCGTCTATTGGGTTTGTATAACTACTTGAAGCAAATGCATATACTGAAGCATCAATCTCTTTAAGGTTAAGCCTAGTGGCTAAAATTGGAACGTCATCTGTCTCTATAACTTCTAGATTTGTGCCTAAAACTTCAAAAGTTTTGTTAGTGTATCCTAGTCTTTCATTGGTTAAGTAAACCCAGTCAAAAGGTTGTAGTTGCATAAAAGCAATATTACAAAGAGCTGATAGATTTACTTCTTGTCTACTATTCAACAAAGCTGTTCGTTGTAATCTTTGAGCCATCGTAGTTGTATCAGTGAATGGCAACTGTATTTCTAAAGTCTTTCTATAATTAGTTGAAGACTCTCCACTTGGAGTATCTGCACTTAATAATGTGCTATCTGTGTAAACTGGTGAATCTGTGGCTACATAATTATTATTAGCATCAACATATACTGATTTAACAGTATTAAAAGTTTCACCTGATGTATTTTTAGTTGATATAGATATTGGTGCTAATAAATTATCATCTGTGATTGTCATATCAGGTGTAACAGAAGCACCTGCAAACATTACAAACTTACCATTAATGTATGATAACTTACCTGCACAAGAGCTAAGTAATCCTTCAATAACACCAGTACCATCTGCTGCCATATTAGTAAAACCATTTGCTTTATATAATGCTTCATTAAATGTAAGAGTTACACCATCAGCTATAGTCTGTGCAGAAGATAATACAATAATATTTCCACTTCTATAAACTACTGTTGGACTTCCTGATATACCTGTTCCTGTAACTGTATGTCCAACATCAATAAGTGTATTAGTAGATGCAGAATCAAGTTGAACGCTTGTTAAATTTGATACAGCACCATTAACAGTAGCTGTTGTGATTGCACCTGCTGCTGTGTCACAGGTATTAGCTGCTGCTGAAAAACCACCTAAAGCTGTAGTGTCCAACACTTCACTGGAAGTGGCTTTTAATCCATAAGTGGTATTAGTAATATAATCTCTTACACAAAGAGCAGGATTATCTGACCAAGCTGTACTTGATGTTCTTGGGTCATAAACTTTTTTACCTTTTATAACAAAAGCTAAAGGTGGGATACCACCACCAAAGGCTTCTGAATCAAACACCATTTGTATGAATATGTAAGAAACTCCTATGAATTTATCATTAGTGCCTAAAGACGTATTACTAGTTACTAGAGAATCTGCAGTGGTTTGTGAACCATCTTTAAAAATAAATCTTAATAATCTACCGCTACCAAAATTATTTTCATTATCTGTGTTTATAAATCTGCTATTTGTTGCATATTGAAAACCACCACTTGATGTAGTTGTTAATTTTGTGTCATTAATTAATACTTCTTCTAAACTTTCTACTTCATGTCCTGCAAGAACAACAATCATTGATAGCTTATAGTTATCTGTTCCTGATGTTTCTACATGAGTTATTGTTCCACCAACTCTAGCCTGACCATAAATTATTTGTCTAGGTGATGTAGGTGTTCTTGTTGCAACTTTTGTACCAAAGTTTTCAGATGTAGCATTTATTCCTTTGCTAAATAGTCCATTTACTAGAGTTCCTACTGCTGATATTGCTGCTAAATTAACTGCACTTAAAGCTGCAAATGCACCACCTATAGTACCGCCTATTAGTCCACCAACAAATCCAACACCAGTTACAACTAAAAATGTGACTACAAATGCTTTAGCTGCATTTTCTAATGCTTTAGCCATTAGGTATTCTCCATACAGAAATAATATCTACATTTTGTTTTGCTACTACCATGTCATCTGAGGGTGATAACACTTTAAAACCATCTGATATTCCTACTAATTCTGATTCTTCTTTATAAACTACTAAATCACCTTTTTGCATAAATGCTTTGTCTATTTTTTGTACACCTTTTGCTTTACAAGCCTTTTCAATACTTTTAGAAAGAGTTTTACCATATTCTTTTATTGATTTCATAGCTTCTGCTTCGTTTTTCCATTTAAGTTCTTTAGGTATTAAATCTTGACCAGTCATAGCCTTAATACAAGCATTAGAAAACTTACAACAATCCCATGAACCCCATTTAAAAGGTTTAAATCTGTTTTTTGCTAAAAACTCATCTAAATTCATACTCCAGTCTTTAATTTTTATCACCTTTGTACCTCACTAACAGTACCGCCACTATCTTTTTTATTATGAACTAATACATCATTGGCAAAATAATTATTGTGTTTGTATATTTCAATTAAATTATAAGTAGGTATATCTATTTTATTGTCTATGGCTTCTATGCTAATTATTTCTAAAGAATCTGCATTTTTATTAAATAACTTATCACCAACTTCTAATTTTTCTACATCAACACCATGCAATCTTTTTGTTGCTAATGGGTTTATGCTTACCCAACCTTTTTCAATGCAATACAAGGGGTGACACTGCGTTGTATGTAATGAATTATCTTTATAGTTAATAATATAAGTTTGTTTGTTAGATGTTTTGTGCAATTTTTGTACGCTTGATTTTACTAGTAAATTATTAGCAATGTCATAAGACATAATCTCATCAAGAATTTTTATATCTTCAATATTTTTATTTGTGCCATCACCCATAAGAATTTGTGTACCTTCAACAAAGCAACCACCATGACCACTAGTACCACCAGTGTTTGAAGATGACCTACCCCATACAATTTCTTTATCTTGTAAAGATTGGACTCTGTTAAAACAAGTATCAGTGGAATCTATAAATTGTTGTGATTCTTTGGTGTATCTTAGATTTGATGGTCTTTGTAAATCTATTAATCTATTTTCAGCATCTACTGTAATTGTAGAGCCATTAGGGTCATCATTTATCACCATTGATTGCATACGACCTTTAAATAAAGTCATAGTGCCTACAGTAGTGTCTGTTCCCCCTGAAAGGTATCCTAAGAAAACAGTGATAAATCTATTTTGATAATTTTCTGTAAGTGCTAAATCAAGAACAGTTGCATCCATACCTGCTAAAGCAACAGATAAACCACTTGATTTAAGCTCTAACGTATCTTCTATATTTGATATGGATAATAAAGTACCAACACCTAAATAAGTTTCTCCATTTATCGTTAAGCTGTAATCACCTGACCAAAGTAAAACAGTATCTGTGTCAAATTCTGCTTTGACTGCTAGGAATAATACCTGATGGTCTGCTTCAAGGTAGCTTGTTATAGAACTATCAATCCCACCTCTGTTAGACATTTAAACTACCTCAATACATGAAAAAGATATGCCATAGTTAGAAATGTTATCAGCATCCCAGTCAACATCTTTTGTTGTTAATCTAAACAATCCTTTTGGAGTAGCAAATCTTACTAAATGATTTTCTGTTATAGCTGTTCTTAATTTGGGTTGTATTTTAACTCCATAAGTATCTTCACCGCTTATAACATTTAATGTTGCATCTTCTGTGACCATAACGTATTGAACTGGGTTTGCACCTGCTGTTGAGCTTGATGTTATTTGTAGATAATCACCTTTTAATATTGTGCCTGTTGCACTGTTTGTACTTGCTGATAAATTTAAACCTGTTGCACCTTTTTGATTGGATTTAATCGTACAACCTGTTTTATCTGCTTCAGTGACTAAACCACCTGATTCAGATTCTACCACCACTGTATATGAATTAGTTTTTGATGTTATTTTGTGTGTGCCATTGTTTTCAGGATTAGCTGAACCTGTGACCACAATGAAATCACCAACTACAGCATTAGCAAAAGGCGTTGTATTAGAAGGTGCAGTTATTGTTTGTGTAGTTGCAGAAAAATCTAATTCAATGCTTCCTTGATTAATTCTATTTTTAGCTTTCAAATCATTAGCATCATATGTACCTTGATTAGTTAAAGCATCAGGGTCTGCAAATTTAAAATGATTTACTGGTCCATTAAGTTCTAATAGAAAGGACTGCCAATTCTTAGCAACATCTCTACGCATAGGTGGAAGGGTTACTGTAGCTTCCCAAAATACACCATCATACTCTTGTGTTCTAACTTTACCTGTATAAGGTGAAGCGACACTACCTACTGCACGTCTTAATACAAAATTACTCCTAATAAAATTAGGGGTACTTGGCATTGTTACTATCTTAGCCACCTACTAAACTCCTTCTAAATGAACCGCCACGCATTGCTGATTCTTGTACAGCTGCTTTT
>Ga0213865_10002568_pt1 | contig 11406 bp, 11 predicted proteins | sample PICome_6_FD_160100 | JGI IMG/M metagenome (GOLD analysis project Ga0213865, IMG submission 160100) | Coastal seawater microbial communities near Pivers Island, North Carolina, United States - PICO282 | ecosystem: Environmental > Aquatic > Marine > Coastal | place: USA: North Carolina...
CCAGTACACAGCCAGCTCAAATGTCTTCTCGATGGCATTGAGACCATTCCTGTCCATGACTTCAAAGACACATGCCCTACCTTTAGTTGCAAGATCCTTGATCCCTCCGGCGGTTAATGTCTCAGTCGTCTCGGGTAGATATAGACCTTCAGTTACAGAGATCGAGTATCCTGCGCCGAACCTGTCCCTAAGGTTAGCAGCGCCGTTCATCATCTGTGCAAACATATAGTAGTGCTTGGCCAGATTCTTTCTATCAGCCAGATCTGGAAAATCATTAAGAGTTGCCTGTGAAGAGGCGTTGGTTGATACAAATCTAGCTAACGGCACACCTTTGGCCAGCTTAGTTGCAGATAAGATCTCCGTCTTTTTAACTGGATTATACTGCTTTTCAGGAATGATTCTATTTAGCTGCAGGCTTTCTTTAAACTTACCTTTTACAGTCGTGCCTTGTCCATACTTCCTGGTTCCAAACTTACCCTTAGGCTCTTTGTTAATGATTCTAGAAATGCTTGCTGGCGCGGCAGTCTTAAAGTTAGAGTCAAGTACTCCCAGAGATATGCAGAAAGAAATGAACAGATCATCGTTCCTGTTGTTCTTTTCCCTCAACTTAGACCTGACTTCTCTAGTTGTAATAGTGTCTCTGCGAATAATCATTATGGCACCAGGTTGTTAATAGTGTTTAGAGTATTTTCTAAGCTGTACTTACTAGGCTTAGATGTTGTGGATGTGTTTTCACCTACAGTGCTCATCTCCCTCAGATCTAAGTTCTGCAGGATCTTTTCTTCCGGATCTACATCGATCTTTAAGATACCCTTATTGGAGTTTCCTAATGTATCAGTCACTATATCCAGGCTGGCTGCGGCCAGTTTAGCAAGATCCCCAGGATCTAAGACACTAACATCTGGCCATATGGCCGCTGAGTATGCAGCCTTTGCAGTTCCAGAGAAAACATCACCGAGATATGTCTGACCTGAAAAGGTATCACCGGTGACTGTAATGTTCTCTCCTCCAACCTTTCCGTCAGGCGCAACGAGAGCCATGTACTCAGATGTCATATTAAAGTCAAGTGTTGCGATATCAATCTCAGTCTGAGCAGAAAGGTGAGTTGAGCCTGAAGTTCCATACTCTGCATTACCGTCTGTCCACAGGTTGAAGTTACCTTTAGTGATCACATTTGCACCACCTAAACTCATCCTTGTAGAGTTCTTAGTAATAGACTCGGAAAGGTTACCTACAACAGTACTGATCTTATCTGCCTCTACAGTCTCGTTCTTTCCTTGACCGATAGTCTGAATATACTTGCCGTCTACCTCTAAGATAAAGTTCTTATCCACCTTGAGCTTATAGTCACCTGTAACATGCATGTTCAGGTTTCCTTCAAAGGTAACATCACCGTTACCTCTGACATACACAGTAAAGTCATCTCCTACAACCTGCACCATCTTATCATGTGCATTCAATACAACCATACCGTCAGCATGAAACTCCATGCCAGATCCTACAGTATGCACCATCGTAACACGCTCTTTCCCTGGAGTGTCATCCAGTTCAATCCTGTGGCCGCTCGATGTCTCAGTTACTTTATTGTAGGGGTATTCTGGATTAGCTTCGGTAGGAAACAAAGATCCGCCCTTATAGCTTCCACCACCCATCTGCAGCTTAGGTTCCCACTGGCCTCTGGCTGCCTTGTTGGTTGTGGCCTCATTGTAGTAGTCCTGCCTAGGAAAGTTTTTAAACGGATCTTTGAATCCTACAGTCTCAGGCGCTAAGGACTGATCGTTTCTCTGCTCGGTTGTACCAGAGATTCCATCGTCTGAAAGTGAGCTGACACCGTCTTCACCTTCTTCAGCTTCGGCTCTCTGCTGGCCTGATATTAAGTTAGACCTGTCTCCAACGTTGACCAGTGCGAGGATCTCATCAGACAGCTTAGATTCTTTTTGAATCATTACGGCCAGGAGTCTTTCCTGTTCTGCGATAGGAAGATCTTTTACTTTAGTATTGAGGTCAAACCCTTTACCCTTTAGGTACTCAGGATAAGTCTTGTTAGTGTCAAACGGATCGTTGTCTGCACCAGGAGGAGCGTATGTCGCAACCATGTCGGCAAGAGTCTTGTCTCCTTGCTCTCTCAGTACGAACTGCCTCTGCGCATTAAAGCCGTTCTGCATAGATGAGAAGATATAGTTACCACCATAGTCTACACCTATGGCGCCAAGATTCTCTGCACCTCTTGCAGTACCAGTCAGGTTTCCCGGATTATTGTTTCTAAAGGCTCGGTCACCTTCAAATGTCTGAATAGTTCCATCGGCCAGTCGAACTTTAGTAAATCCGCCGGATTTATCTTTAAAGCTGCCGGATCCTAAGATCTCTGTATATGCAATAGTACCAGCCATTACTGTCTCTCTATAATCTCATCGATTGATAGACCGCCTGTAGATCTAGCCTGTTCAGGGGTCTGTACGTTTTCTTTACCAAAGCTGTTTTCGACATATGCTACAACATCAAAGTTTGGATCAGATCTTCTTTCAGGATCAATATCGTTGTGGCCCCACGCCTGCCCGCCTGGATGGACTGAATAGAAGGCTCTCATGAATGCCTTGTACGTGTTCCACTGCTCAGGTCTAAAGGTGGTTGAGCTTCTCTTTGATCCACCGTTCTTAGATGATCCTACTCTTCCGCCTACAAATGCGATTCCTATAGAGTAGTTATTATGCCCTTTAAGGCAGTGCGCACCTTTTTTGGATATAGGACGTGCGACCTGTAAGTCTCCACTTCGAAGGATGAGGAAGTGATAACCTACATCTGAAAAGTTCCTGGCGCTGTGCCACTTATATACATCGTCATAGTCTACAGGCTGATCTTCAAAGGTATCCGTATGGTGCACAACGACTTCAGTGATTTCACGAGTGCTGGATCTTATTGCAGCTTCCATCTCTTCATACGTCTTAAGGATAGTCTTGCTGCTTAGGTTCTTCATATCAACAGTCTCGATGCTTGAAAGACCAAAGACATCGGACTTGGGATCGAGCTCAATCTTATCACTTAGGTTCTCAGTAGAAGTTGCATCGCCTAAGATGCTGTTAGTCAGAGACTCGCCTTTGGATATAGTGTCTTCAATCACCTCTTCCGCCTTAGCGATCTCAGCCGCAGCTTGATTAAGAAGACCGATCTTAGTCGAGCCGTCAGAGACTCCATCATAAAGCCTTTCTGAAAAGTCCACGAGCTTATCCGTAAATACTTTTGTCGTATAGTTCTGGTCTGGATCTCTTGCAATAACTTTTGATACTGCGCTCTTGGCCCCGTCCGTTGTAACTGCCGTGATAGTCCGGTTTAAGTTGGCTCCACCTAAGGTGCTTCTATAGAAGTCGGCTGCACCTTCTACTGTAGGATTCTTAAATAAAGATTGAAAGTTCTCTACGTTGTCTCCGACAAGACCAACACTGAACCTTCTTTGAAGCTCACCGTTACTGTCATACCTTTCATCTGAAACAAACTCAACGTTTACTCCGAGCTTATTGATACCTCTTAAAGCATCAAGCGGAGAGTTCCTGAGTTTTTCAAACTGGCTCTTTGCCAGACCTGCAATGTTAACTACATTGCTAAGTAAAGAAGAGATTCCTCCTGCACCTACAAGAGAAGCGACCTTTGATCCAATGGAAAGTACATTCAAGAGCATTACTGGCCGAACCTTTCAAACGCATCATATGAGTATGACTTCTTTGTCTTAGCTATCTCTTTAGAGTCAGTGACTTTTAAGTATTCCTTAGTAAAGATGTCAACTGCCTCTTCCACTGACTTGGCTGCGGCCAGCTTACCTGAGTTCAGCTCTGGTTTAGTCTTTAACTCATATAGAACGTATTGTATCTGAGTCTCAATCTTATATGGATCAAGAACATTAGTTGAACAGAACTCGAAGAAATCTTTAAGTCTTTCTCCGGACCATCCAGCAATTCCAAATTTTTGTGTCTTAGCCATTACACAAGTCCTTCAATAGCAGATTCAATAAAAGTTTCTAGTTGAGGGTTGAGCTCAGTGTTAGAGGCAGTGGCCAGCGTACCGACGATAGCGGCTGCAACCACATCACTGAATCCATTATCCAATGCAGCGTTGAATGTCTTTTCAGCGTTGCTGTTCCCTCTCAATGGCTGCGAGTAGTTAACATCCCCGTGACCTGCATTAGGTGTAGTAGGAAGTGGATTGATATTTTCCTGAGGAAGCTCGATCTTTGGCAGGGTTCCCATCACCATCGGGTTCTGAGATGCTTCTCCATCTAAAAATACACCAAACACCCAGGCACCTTGCTCGATTCCAGTTGGTGTTCTTCCTACTCCAGATATGCCACCTTCTGTAGCAGGCACCATCACTGTAGCCCATGGAAGATCTTCTGTTGCAATGTCAGATAGAAAAGGAGAGTGAATCCCAAATGCCCTGACCCTGACTCTTCCCAACTGAAGAGGATCATTCATGTTATCCTCAACGATTCCTATGAACCATCTTGTGCTGTCACCATAAAAGTTCTTCATTACACTACATTCAACCTCTCTTTTGAAAGATTGTTTAGATTATCATACTTACTCACGTTAGTAGTCACGTGATATTTACCATTCTTAAATACATGTCTCGCAGCAAACACTAGATATTTTCCGGTCAGCTTCTTATCTGCCAGGCTATTCCTGCTGACATTTGCCTCATCTGTAGGAACGATGTTCTTAGGAACATACATCCTGATCATCTTTCCAAGAATGCGAGTTGGAGACTTCATAAAGTGATAACCGGGAATAGTCACATCCATCTGAGTCTTTCCGATCAGTGATTTAAAGGACTTGGACTGAACCTTCTTCTGGTGATTATCAGATACCGTTTCTTCATGCAGGCTGTTGACATTATCAAACAGACCCGTTGTTGTGACGTATGAGCACATTGAAGAAACGCCCTGGTGATATGCCTTTGAGTTCACCGCAAAGTCGAAATCGTAGTTAGTTGTACCGTTGATCCTAGGCAAGTCATTGACACTCTGATCGAACCTATGGCGAAGTTCAGTTGATATCGTCTTGTTAGTATCTAACCACAAGTGCTGAGATCCAAACACGTTGTTTCTCATCAATCCAATAACATTTTCATTCTTAGACATTGACATCGCAAGAAGGATAGTTCCTAAAGTATCAAGATCTGACTCGTGTATAGACGTAGGTGATATGTACATAAATTCTAATGAAGGATAAAGAGAATCAGCCAGCATGCTTTCAAGAGACTGGAGCCTCAGGGATTCTTCTGCTAGCGATGAGTAGAGATAGAACGGCGATCCTTTAGCCGTGGTGATCCTACCAGCCAGCATCTTACTCATTTCAATAGGACTCATAGTATAAGGCGCAAGGTACCTGATTGCATTTTGAAAAGAAGACTCAACTTCAACCTGCTTGTTTAAATTTTCAGATATGATGTTAGAGATGATGGTTTCAATCTTACCTTGATAGGTCTTACTAAACCTAGTTATTTCAGATGTAAGCTGGTGCTCCTCAGTGAAGTTCAGTACAATATATGCAACAGAGTCATTTCCCTTCTTGTACCTTTCAACACCAGTGATAACAAAGCTTTTCTTTAAGAAAGTTTTATCATTAACATCGTTGATTATAAAGTCTATTGCTTCCTGACCAATGAAGTTAACATGATTGTACATGTTACTTGAGTCAGATATGACAATATTGCCTGTCACATATGGCGTTGCAACATTTTCAAAGAAAGAGAACTCTACTACCTGAAGAGAGATGTCGATAGTCTCAAACCTTCCGGCCGGAGACCTGATCTCAATCTTCTGATTACCATAGTCATAAGGTGAGCTGTATAATCCAGTGGCCATCTGTTATCCACTTACTGCAGTGGCAGTGTATGTGCCTAGTCCCTGCTGAGCTCTAGTGACAATGTTTTCTTGAGCCACATCCTGACTTTCTAAAACAACCTGGTTATATGAATTGATGACTTGATTAATCACGTCTGGCTTAATGACTTTAAGCTGAAGCTTTGCATCGTTCTGATCCTTGACCCTTTCTAAGAAAGTTATAGGCTCAAAGAGTACTGGTGTCAGTGTATTAAAGTTGTCCTTGATGTACGACTGAAGCTGAGTGCCGTAGTAGTTCTGAGCCGCAGCTTCAGTAGAAAACGTTTGAGTGTCATCGTAACCAATGAATCCTTCAGGAACATAATCATCAGTTACATAGTCAGTCGCGCTTGATACATAGGTACTGACGTTGTTATAGAGCTCATATTGACTTGTATCAGGATTATAATAATAGAACCCACTTGGAGTGTTGCTTGTATCTTCTCCGTCATTATTGATGATGGTGTAGAAAGTAACTTCTCTTCCAACTTCATCGCCTTCTGCATCAGCGTTTGCAAGAGTCATGGTATCGTATATAGTATCAAGATTGTAGTCTTCGGCTGTAGTATCATACAGGACGTACTTTGTATTTGATGAGATAGAAGGTGCAAAGCTTGAGTTTGCATCCACATAGTCGCCTTGAGAGTTTAGAATGTGATGTACAGCATTATATTCCAGAACCACAGAACCGATGATAACTTCTGCAGCGGTACTCACATCTTCAAGAACCTCACCTTCAATGAACGACAGGCTATCAGTCTTAGATATGATAAGCTGGTTAAGATCAAGTCTCTTTGTAACTACGGTTCCTCTTGCACCAGAAGTTCTGCCGTGAACCTCCGTGCCCCTTTTAAACACATCACTTAAGTTATTATTCGTGATGATGACGGTATTTGGATAATCCTTTTTAGCCTTCTCAGTTACCTGTTGATCGCTGAGCGGCCAGCCGTGAAGCCTGATGCTATCATTCATTAAGTAGAATGTCCAGTAGAATTCAGGAGTATCGTAGAGATACTGCGATACCTGATCCGGTCGGTCACCGTCCATGATATCGTAGTACGTATAAGAACCAACATCGTCTTTAATCTGATCGATTAGATCGACATAGACGTTCATGTCTGTAAACTTTACAGGCTTTACCTTGTTACCAAAGTAGTAGTCGATCAGTGGAAAGTTTTCAAAGTAAGCCATTAGAATCCTTCCTCAATATCTTTTCTGACAAGGTTGTGCTCTTCTTGGAAAGACATAGAAATAGTTGTTTGAGTAAACTTACCATCATGGTGAAATGATGTAGTCTCTCCATTGTATGTCGTGTTCATTCCTGTCAGGTAGCAGGGTTTTAGAAGAGGCTTGATCTTTCTTCCTTGATACAGCATCTGGATCTCAAAGATAGTCGGAAACTTAAATGCACCAAAGAGGTTATCACCCACAGTTTCAGGATACATGTGCTTTCTAAAGAACTTTACAATTCCTTCAATCTGCTCAGCTTCTGCAGGAGAAGTTGGAAACAGGTTGAAGTTATACTGAAAGGTTCTTAGGTTTACGTTTCTAAACATTGAGAACGTGTGGCTCCTGGCAACTTGGTTAGATCCTACAATGGCACCGTACTGAGTTCCAGTTAAAGCACCAGCGAATCTCAGAGCCTGTCCTACCGCAACGTCAACTGCATCACCTCGTCCTTGCGAAAGAGATTCAGATGCTGCTCCTTTTATCTCATTTATAAGAGCCGAAGTTCTTCCGCCAAATCCTTCTGCACCGGTCAGTGCGTTTGCAGCTCGCCTTGCTGCCTCATTCTGTCTATTTAGAACTGCACCTTCATAGTCCATCCCATCAGAAAATGACAATCCAGGAGGAAGAGCCAACTCGACTGTGCCCTGAGGATGTCTTTTTACTTTAGGAGTAGAAGTAGGAGACTGTGGAAATCCTAATGCATCTGGTCCTGGTCTAGATGTAGTTGTGCTGGTAGTTCTACGAAGAGCAGTGAACGTAATCTGTCCAGCATATTTTTCTGATGCCATTCCATCGTTATCTTCATAGGGATAACGGTAAAAACGCTCTGATCTTCTGAGTGAAGGCATGTGCTGTTCCTGAATAAATATATAGAATTTAAATTATTTATATGGATTCTATGAAAACTTACAAGGGTAGATACAAGGTAAAGAAACCAGAGAAGTATTCAGGTGATCATACTCAGGTTATTTATCGATCTTATTGGGAAAAGTTTGCATTTATGTGGTGTGAGAATCAGAGTCAAATTAAATCATGGTGCTCTGAAGAAACTGTTATCCCGTACATCAGTGCTGTAGATAACAGGGCCCATAGATACTTTGTGGACTTGAAGATCAAGACTAAGGAAGGTAAAACCATCTTAGTTGAGATCAAACCGAAGAAGCAGACCAAGCCTCCGGCTGGTAAGAGGAAGACTAAGAGATTCATCAGTGAGTCATTAGAGTATGTTCGTAATCAGTGCAAGTGGAAAGCGGCCAAGGAATACTGTCTAGACCGTGGCTGGGAATTTCAAATCTGGACAGAAGATACACTAAGACAAATGGGAATGAAGGTATAGATGGCAAGCTTATTCGATAAGATAGAACTCGAAGCGTTTCGTGCCGGCATCACACCGCGATCAAAAGAGTCGATGGCTTGGTTCCGTAAGAAAGCGCAGCAGCTCAAGCCTAATAGAGCTCAGCTTTTAAGAGATGAATCGCTGACTTTAAAAAACAGGCCTAGAGTCGGTGACATGTTCATGTACTTCTACGACCCAAAGACTAAAGACACGCTTCCATATTACGATAGGTTTCCACTAACTATCATGATTGAGCCTGCTCCCAAGGGATTCTATGGCCTTAATCTACACTACTTGCCTCTAGATCTACGTGCCAGGTTGCTAGATTCCTTGCTCGATACTATAAATAATAGACGATATGATGATACGACTCGCTTTAGAATCTCCTATCAGATGCTCAAAGGAGCATCGAAGCTTAAGGCATTTGAACCATGCTTTAAGAGATACCTCACATCTCATGTGAGATCTAGATTTGCTAAAGTCGATGCGCCGGAGTGGGAGATCGCTACGTTCTTACCTACGGCTGATTTTGAGAAAGCAAGTAGATCTACAGTCTACAGGGATTCTAAAAGAAAGATGAGAGCTTAATGGCTAGTATCGAAGAACTTAAATCAAACATTAAATCTGGCTTTGCTAAAGCCGATCGGTTTGAAGTGCAGCTGCCTCCGCTAAATACTATTCCTAGAATAAGTACCAGCGCTATCATTGATTACATTACAGGTCAGCAGAACATTAACTTTGATGTTGGTGGAGTTCTAGATCAGCTCGGTAATCTAGTTCCAGAAGCTGCAACCGGATTTATTGATACAGCTCTGCAAAGAGCAGGAATTGAAAGAGTCAACTTTCCTGAGATTGGCCTTCTTAACTTGCCAGGAGGAGTTAGAGTAGATCTAAACGAGTCCAGAAGAGTATCCATGTTCTGCACATCAGTCAACATGCCGGGAAGGCAGATGACTACAGCATCTAGAACTATCGGAATGGTGACTCAGCAGATGCCATACGGGTTTGTGAATGATGAGGTTCAGATGGTGTTTAGACTAGACAATGATTATACTGCGTACAGGTACTTCTGGGAATGGCAGACTAGAATCCTCAATCCCAAGAACTTTGAAATGGGATACAAGAAGGAATACGCTAGGGACGTCACTATATCTCAGTTGAATGAAAGTGACAACCGTACAGCATATAAAGTAAAACTCAGAGATGCTTTTCCTAGAACAGTAAGTGCCATTCAGTTGGCAGATGGAAATGCAAACACAATCACTGAGCTCACTATCGATTTTTCCTACACATACTTCGAGCCTCAGAGTCCTCAAGTACCTGACCTTCAAACTATTAAAGAAGGCTCTAGAGAATTTCAAAATACAAGACAGAGGCTGATTAATCAGACACAAAACTTTACTTAATGGAGTAAATTATGTTACCTAAGTTTAATGATTCTATGAACTATAGTATGGTCATTCCTTCCTCAGGAAAAGAGGTAAAGTTCAGACCTTATCTTGTCAAAGAAGAAAAGATCATGATGATGGCAATGGAATCAAATGATGCTAAGATGATTCTTGATACTATTGCAAACACTGTAGAGAGCTGCCTTGTTGATTTTACCAGCAGTGTCAAGTCTTTAACTACATTTGATATTGAGTATATGTTTCTACAGATCAGGTCAAAGTCTGTCGGAGAGTCTGTAGAGCTTAATGTTTCTTGTAAAGAGTGCAATAACCAGCAGCCGCATGTTCTTGAGTTCAATGCCATCAAACCTCCGGTTGTTCCTAAAAAGAATAAGAACATTATTCAGATCACAGACAGCATTAAGATCAAGATGAAGTATCCTTCTTACATTGACCTGATAGATATGACTCAGAATCCTGACACTATGTCTGAAAATGAAAAGACTATGTCAAACATCTTTAGTGCGTGTATCTCATGCATTGACTACATTATGGTTGGAGACGATGAGAAGATTGACATCTCTGAGTACTCATATGAAGAGATGGTTGAGTTCCTTGAGCAGTTCACAACGTCTCAGTTCAATCTTCTCAAAGAGTTTGTAGCGAGTGTACCAAACCTTGAGCATACTATCGAGTGGAAGTGCTCGTCATGTGGACATGAAAACAGTGTCAGCATGAGAGGTACAACCGATTTTTTTCAATAAGTCTTTCCCATAATAATATGATTAATTTTTTTAAAACCAATTTTCATCTAATGCAACACCATAAATATTCATTAAGCGAGATTGAAAATATGGTACCTTGGGAAAGAGACATCTATATCATGCTGCTGAACGACTACCTTGAACAAGAACTAGACAGGCAACGGCAAAGAAGATAACAGATGGCTATTACTTTAGAAGACATTGCTGAACAGTTAAAATCAAATAACACTGAGAACATCGATGCTACTCGAGAATCTACCAGTGCGATTGTTGGCTCGTTCAACTCTAATTTTGCAGTCTTAGTCTCTGCAGTAAAAGGTGACAGGCTAGACGCTCTTGAAAATCAAAGAGAAGCTGAACGTCGCAGCAGGCTTTCTGCTGGAGGAATCTTAGGGGTTGCAGGGAGCCAGCCTGAAGCTGGCGGCAGCAGATTAGGTGGATTCGGTGGACTGTTCGGTGGATTGGGCATGGGCCTAGGAGGACTAGGCGCCGGCGCCGGTCTTCTTGCTGGAGGAGTAGGTGTAGGCGCCGGCGCAGCTCTAGGCGGAGCAGGCATTGGTCTTGCTGGCCTGGCAGCTCTTTTATTTGCTATCGATAACTTAGACGGTAAGAAGGTTCGTGCCAATGTCAATGAGATCCTTGCTATTAAGGATGATGTTGAGTCAGCCGGAGATGTTGCTGTTGTAGCCGGCACTCTCGGCGCATTGGGTCTAGGATTAATTGCATTCTCTGCAGGATCAGCACTGGCTACAGTTTCATCTGGAATGGCCGAAGGCGTAGAGCTATTCACTAAAGAAGGCTGGACTGAAACTGTAA
>Ga0213865_10002571_pt1 | contig 11398 bp, 12 predicted proteins | sample PICome_6_FD_160100 | JGI IMG/M metagenome (GOLD analysis project Ga0213865, IMG submission 160100) | Coastal seawater microbial communities near Pivers Island, North Carolina, United States - PICO282 | ecosystem: Environmental > Aquatic > Marine > Coastal | place: USA: North Carolina...
TAAACCCTATCTGCAGGGCTTGGACAGTGCCCAGCTGAAGACCCTGCAGGCCAGCCCCGCCAAACCCACCACCTGGTTAATTCCCCACAATGGCACTGCCCCCTCTTGGGTGGTCGGCGACCATGACACCCTTGCGGTGCGAGTGACTGGCCACCCCCTCGCCGCCGGCCTGTGCCGCGCCTTTGGTGGCCCTCTGGTGTCTACATCGGCCAATCCCCAGGGATTGCCAGCGGCCACTAGCGGGTTTAAAGTAAGATGCTATTTTCCACAGGGCTTGGATTACCAAACCCCCGGCAGGGTCGGCGGTGCGGCCAGAGCCAGTGAAATCAGACATCTACTGAGCGGTGAAATAATCCGACAGGGCTAATGACAGTTAACAAAGATCTCGTAAAAGACTACTTGCTCGACCTGCAAGACAATATCTGCAGTGCCTTGGGCAACGAGGATGGCAGCGCCTGGCAGGAGGACAGCTGGCAGCGAGAGCAGGGTGGCGGTGGCCGCAGTCGAGTGATTGCCGAAGGCGCGCTGATTGAAAAGGGCGGCGTCAATTTCTCCCATGTCACTGGTGATCAACTGCCGGCATCTGCCACCGCCAATCGTCCGGAGTTGGCCGGTCGCAGCTTTGAGGCCATGGGCGTCTCCCTGGTTATTCACCCCCACAATCCCTATGTCCCCACTTCCCATGCCAATGTGCGTTTTTTTGTCGCTGAAAAGCCGGGCGAAGAGCCAGTTTGGTGGTTTGGTGGCGGCTATGATCTCACCCCCTACTACGGCAATGATGAGGACTGCCAGCATTGGCACCGCACCGCAAAGCAAGCCTGCGATCCCTTTGGTGAGGATCTTTATCCCCGTCTTAAAGCTTGGTGCGATAAGTATTTCTACCTGCCCCACCGCAATGAACCACGGGGTATCGGCGGTCTATTTTTTGATGATTTTAATCAGCTTGGATTTGAGCAGAGTTTTGCCTTTATGCGCGCGGTGGGAGACAGTTATATTGCAGCCTATCTACCGATCGTGCAGCGCCGCCGACAGCAAGCCTATAGCGATAGCCAGCGCGAGTTCCAGCTCTATCGTCGTGGCCGCTATGTAGAGTTTAATCTGGTCTATGATCGCGGCACCCTATTTGGCCTGCAAACTGGTGGTCGCACCGAATCTATTTTAATGTCCATGCCGCCCAGGGTGCGCTGGGAATACGACTGGCAACCCGAGTCCGGCAGTCCCGAGGCGCAGCTCTACCAACAGTACCTGATTGAGCGAGACTGGTTATGACCGATCAATACGCCGTATTTGGCAATCCCATTGCCCACAGTCGGTCGCCGCAGATTCAACGCCAGTTTGCCGAGCAGACCCAACAGTCGATGGAGTATCGCAAGCAACTGGTCGAGCGGGAGGATTTTGCTGAAGCCGCCGATACGTTTTTTGCCAATGGTGGGCAGGGGCTCAATATCACCACGCCGTTTAAGCAGGATGCCTTCGACTATTCCAGTAACTATGCCCACAGCACCACTGAGCGTGCGCGCTGTGCCGGCGCCGTGAATACTTTGGCAAAACAGCCGGACGGCACTGTGTTGGGAGACAATACCGATGGCGTGGGCATGGTGACTGATATTGTTCACAATCTGGGTTGGGAGATTCGCCATAAGCGGGTGCTGATATTGGGTGCTGGCGGTGCGGTGCGCGGTGTTCTCGAGCCATTGTTGGCCGAGCAGCCCCAGCATATAGTGATTGCCAACCGCACGGTTGAAAAGGCGCTGCAGTTGGCAAAACAGTTTGCCGAACAGGGCTATTTATTGGGCTGTGGTTTGGATAGTTTGCACGGCCAGTCATTCGATCTGATTATCAATGCCACCAGTGCCCAATTGCAGGGACAGCTGCCGCAGTTGCCAGATAGTCTGATTGCCACAGATAACCCCGACCAGCGGGTTGCCTGTTACGATATGATGTATGGCGCTAAGCCCACTGCCTTTGTGGTCTGGGCACAGCAGCGCGGCGCTCTGGCCAGTGATGGTTTGGGTATGTTGGTCGAGCAGGCTGCGGAATCTTTCGCCCTGTGGCGTGGGGTGCGCCCACAGACCGCCGAGGTCATGCAGTGGCTGCGCCAGCAAATCGGCAGCTAGCGCCTAGTTAACTCACAGCCTCTGCCAGATATTGATCCTTCAGTTTGACATAATTCCCCGCTGAGTAGGCGAAAAACGTTCGCTCCTTGTCCGATAGTGGGCGCAACGGTTTGCAGGGGTTGCCCACATATACATAGCCACTGGCTAGGGTTTTCCCCGGCCCCACCACACAGCCGGCACCCACGATCACCTCGTCCTCAACCACTGCGCCGTCGTTGACGATTGCACCATTGCCCACCAGAATGCGATTGCCCAGGGTGCAGCCGTGCAAAATAGCGCCGTGCCCCACCACCACATCCTCGCCAATGGCCAGCGGATAGCCGCCGGGGTTGTAGTCTGAGGGATGGGTGATATGCAGCACCGCGTTGTCTTGAACGTTGGATCGCGCGCCCACCGAAATACTGTGCATATCCCCGCGAATAACCGCTCCAGGCCAAACCGACACATCGTCGCCGAGGCTGACATTGCCGATTATCGTGGCCTGGGGATCCACATAGGTGCGATTGCCGAGGGTTGGGGTTATGCCCCTAAAAGAACGAATTGAGTGATCCATGAAGCCTTCTCGTGTTTATAATGGGGGATGCTATGTATGATGCCTCCACTATTGTGACGACAGATCGATGACATTTTCAACCCAAAAGCGCTTTATCGCCGGTGTAGTTTGCCCCCAGTGTTCGGCGGTGGACAAGATCCGCGCCTTCAATGAAGAGGGTGTTGACTACCGAGAGTGCGTGAGTTGTGGCTTTAAAGATCAGATTCGCATCGCCTCTGCACCTCGAGAATTAAGCACCAGAGTCAATCAGCAGGAACTCACTGAACAGCCGAGCACGATCAAATTTGTCGATCCCGAATAAATCGAACACCCTAAAATCCATAATGGCATTTAATCAGTATTTATAAAGCAGATCAGTCGATAATACCGAGCTGTGATTAATGCTCCATCGGTGTGAGTCCGTATGCCAACCCTCTGCGTTGTCTATGCCAAACCGAAACCGAGCAGTCAAAACTCGACCCAATCGGGCTAGTGAAATCAACATAACTTTGGTATTATGCGCGCCTCAAACGGCTCGCCGGGTCCATCCCTGAGTTCTAATCGCGAAGGAAGATAGTTTTTCCTGAAATTACCACGGAGAAATACACAATGTTGAAAAGAGCGCAAGCACTTTTCTTGGGACGCCTAGGCGCGGTTTTCGCCCTAGCGGCTGCCGGTGGCGCTAATGCCGATGGTTTGACCGGTCAGCTCAATATGCCTCAAGGAGTAACCGAAGTCAGCCAAGCGGCCTATGACATCCATATGATTATGATGTGGATCTGCACCGCGATTGGTGTGGTAGTGTTCGGTTTTATGTTCTATGTGATGTACGCCCACCGCAAGTCTCGCGGAGCTGTGGCGGAAAACTTCCACGAAAATATTGTTGTCGAGCTGTTGTGGACCATAGTACCCGCGCTTATCCTGATTGTTATGGCCATCCCCGCAACGACAGCGCTGTTGAAAGTCTACGATACAGAAGACGCTGAAATAGATATCAAGGTTACTGGCTACCAGTGGAAGTGGCAGTACGAATACCTCGGTGAGGGCGTCAAGTTTATGAGCGAACTGCGCACCTCCCAAGACGAGATTTACGGTCGGGAGCCCAAGGGTGAGCACTACCTGCGTGAAGTGACTGAGCCGCTGGTAATACCCGCCGGCAAAAAAGTCCGCTTCCTGGTTACCAGTAGTGATGTGATTCACAGCTGGTGGGTGCCTGATTTCGGTATCAAGCGCGATGCCATCCCAGGCCTGTTCACCACTGGCTGGGCCAAGACTGATCAGACCGGCGTCTACGTCGGCGAGTGCACCGAGCTCTGTGGTCAGGGTCACGCCTTTATGCCGGTAGTGGTCGAGGTCAAAGAGCAGGCAGAATACGACCAATGGTTGTCCGCCAAGAAAGCCGAAGCTGAAGAGTACGCCTCCACTATCGGTAAACAGTGGACAGATGAAGAATTGATGGTTCTGGGTGAGGAAGTCTACAACCGCTCCTGTGCTGCCTGTCACCAGGTAGATGGCACCGGCATACCAGGTGTGTTCCCAGCCCTCAAGGACAGCCCAATCGCCCTCGGGCCCAAAGAGGGGCACATAGCTATTCTTATCGATGGTGTTGCAGGTACTTCCATGCAGTCCTTTGCGGATCAACTCTCCGAAGTTGATATCGCAGCGGTGGTTCACTACGAGCGCAATGCCTGGGGCAACGATGTGGGTGATATCACTCAGCCCATCGAAGTCCTCAACTACAAACAAGGCCAATAGGGAGTAAACAATATGGCACATGGTCCCGCAACACTGGCAGATGGTTGGTTAAAATACGCCAGCCGATGGTTATTCACTACCAACCATAAAGATATTGGCACCCTCTACTTATGGTTTAGCTTCGCAATGTTTATTCTGGGAGGCTCCTTTGCAATGATTATTCGCGCCGAGCTGTTCCAGCCCGGTATGCAGTTGATCAAGCCGGAGTTCTTTAACCAGATGACCACCATGCATGGCTTGGTTATGGTATTCGGCGCGATTATGCCGGCCTTTGTCGGCCTGGCGAACTGGTTGATACCGATGATGATCGGCGCGCCAGATATGGCACTGCCGCGCATGAACAACCTCAGCTTCTGGATTCTGCCCTTCGCCTTCGCCATTCTGGTAGCTACCCTGTTTATGGAGGGCGGCGGCCCCAACTTCGGTTGGACCTTCTACGCACCGCTGTCCACGACCTACGCGCCGGATAGCGTCAACTACTTTATCTTTGCGATCCATATTATGGGTGCCTCGTCAATTATGGGCTCCATCAATATTATTGCTACAGTGATGAATATGCGCGCTCCGGGCATGACCTATATGAAGATGCCGCTGTTTGTTTGGACCTGGCTGATCACCGCATTTCTGCTGGTCGCGGTAATGCCAGTTCTAGCTGGCGCGGTCACCATGATGTTGATGGATATCAACTTTGGCACCAGCTTCTTCGACGCTGCCGGTGGCGGTGACCCCGTACTGTTCCAGCATATCTTCTGGTTCTTCGGACACCCTGAGGTATATATCATTATCCTCCCCGCCTTTGGTGTGGTGTCGCAGATCATTCCCACCTTTAGTCGCAAACCACTGTTTGGCTACTCATCTATGGTTTATGCCACCGCGGCAATTGCCTTTATGTCCTTTATAGTATGGGCTCACCATATGTTCACAGTCGGCATGCCGATTGCCGGTGAGTTGTACTTTATGTACGCCACCATGCTGATTGCTGTACCCACAGGCGTTAAGGTGTTCAACTGGATCACCACTATGTACAAAGGTGCACTGACTTATGAGACGCCCATGCTGTTCTCCATAGCCTTTGTTATCCTGTTTACCTTCGGCGGCTTTACTGGGCTGATGTTGTCTATCGCCGCTGCCGATATGCAGTACCACGATACCTACTTCGTAGTCGCCCACTTCCACTATGTGATGGTTGCCGGCGCCGTATTTAGTGGTACCGCGGCGGTCTATTACTGGCTGCCCAAGTGGTGTGGAAAAATGTATGACGAAACCATGGGTAAGGTGCAGTTCTGGATAGCCTTTGTCGGCTTTAATATCACCTTTATGCCACAACACTTCTTAGGTCTGGCGGGTATGCCACGGCGCTACGCTGACTACGGCCTGCAGTTTGCGGATTGGAATATGGTTTCAAGTATCGGTGCCTTTATGTACGGTGCCGCGCAAATCCTATTCCTGTTCAATGTGGTTCGCACCATTACTCACGGCAAACCAGTGGATGATCCGCAGGTTTGGGAAGGTGCTGAAGGTTTGGAGTGGACTGTCGAGACCCCGGCGCCCTACCACACCTTTGCAACACCACCGCAGGTTAAATAAAGGTCGCGAATGGAAAAACCCCTTCGCCTACTACTGGCTAAACTCGTTACCCTAGCGGCGGCCATGTTTGCATTCGCAATCTTTGTGTTACCGCCGCTCTACGACCTGTTTTGTGAAATAACTGGGATTGGCGGTAGGACAGGGGGCGTCTACGAAGCTGTAGAAGTGGAGATAGACGAATCTAGGCGTGTAGAGGTGCAGTTTGTGGCGGCCAACAATGCAGAGATGCCCTGGGACTTTTATCCCATGGAGCACCGAGTGGTGGTGCATCCCGGAGAGTCTCGAGCAGTGAGTTTTTTTGCTCACAACAAAACCGAAGTAGATATGATTGCCCAGGCAATCCCCAATGTGCTGCCCAATAACGCAGCCGATTACTTCCACAAAACCGCCTGCTTCTGCTTTGACAATCAGCCGCTGGCGGCGGGAGAGCAAGCAGAGCTGGGACTGGTTTTTATACTGGACCCAGACCTGCCGGATAACGTGAACACGGTCACCTTATCCTACACACTTTTTGATATAACTGATCGCACAGTAGGGGCGATCGCACAAGCACAGTGATCTGCGCCAAGTAGAAAAAACGCAGTTACCAATACGGAGAACAGTGATGTCGACAGAGAGTAGTTATTACGTACCCGAGCAGAGTAAATTGCCCATAGTTACCGCAACCGGTATGGGTACCATTGCCTTTGGTGCGGCCAGTTGGGTAATAGAAGGTGGATCGCCAGTTATTTTTCTGATCGGCCTGCTGATAATGACCCTGGTTATGTACAAGTGGTGGAGTATCGTTATCGATGAAAATATGCGCGGTCTCGCCAACCATCAGCTCAAGCAATCCTATGTATTGGGTATGCAGTGGTTTATCTTCTCTGAAGTGATGTTCTTCGCGGCATTTTTTGGCGCACTGTTCTACGTTCGGGTGTTTGTCAACTCGTGGATTGGAGGTGAGGCGGCTTGGGACTGGTTTGACAGTTCCCCCACCGATGCATCGGTAGCCAATAATGAATTGCTCTGGCCCGGTTATGAAACCCAATGGCCAGTAATGACTACCCCGGATCAGGCAGCCAATGGCGATGCAGCACGCTTTACCGGTCCCGGTGAAAGCATGAGCTTCCCGGGCTTCAGTGGATTGCTCTCCTGGCTACCGCTGTGGAACACGGTAGTGCTGCTGACCTCAAGTGCTACGGTGCATGTCGCCCATACGGCGTTGAAAAACAATGATCGCAAAAAGTTCAATACTTGGTTGGGCATTACCGTTGCTCTAGGTATTATCTTTCTGTTCCTGCAAGCCGAGGAGTATATCCACGCCTATCAGCATTTGGGGCTGACCCTTGAGAGCGGTATCTACGGAACCACCTTCTTTATGCTCACCGGCTTCCACGGTTTCCATGTAACCATGGGTACTTGCATGCTGTTAATTCAGTGGTTGCGAGGACTTAAAGGGCACTTCAGTCACGATGATCAGTTTGGTTTTGAAGCCGCTGCTTGGTACTGGCACTTTGTCGATGCGGTCTGGTTAGGGCTGTTTTTCTTTGTCTATGTACTAGGCTAGATCAAACTGAAGTAGTAATGCTGACGGCCAGGCATCCCCTGGCCGTTTTTATATGTTTCAGCCTAAGGCTTAAGGGCTAACCTTTCTCTCCCGAAGGGTTTTCAATAATACCTTGAGGAGTGGCGGTATCGGGATGTAACTGTCGGTCCCAGGGCGCTGTACTATTGAGCTGACCGGTGTAGGCACCATAGATAATAGTTGCTAGCAACAGAGTTGCCAGACCTATACGCAAACCCAAACTGTAGAGAAGGCGTTTCTTAGAATTGCCGAGATCTTTTACCAGATAGTTAAGACCGCTAAACAGACTGATAACCACGGCAATAAACAGGATAACGATAATAGTTTTTAAAAACATGCTCAGGGTTTACCCAGGTTAATTTCACCGTCAGAATGACAGTGGTCAAACTACATTTTATAGTGACACAGATCTCAGACCAAGCTGCAAGAGAACATTAATCACAGATGACCCATAAATCTCAGGAAAAACCGCGCTTTGAATGGCAGCCCAACAGCAAGATTTTGTTGTTTGCGCTGTTTTTCCTGCCGCTTTTAGTGAGTCTAGGATTCTGGCAATTGCAGCGCGCCGAGGAGAAGCAGCAGATACTAGACCGCTATCAAACCAATCGCCAATTGCCACCACTGACCCTTGCCCAGGAGTTGGATAGCGATCGTGATCAACAATACCGTCGCGCTCAGCTTGAGGTTGAAATCGACAACAGCAGGGTGATTATTCTCGATAACCGCGTTAAATACGGTCGCCCCGGCTACGAAATTCTCCAGGTAGCAAGGTTGTCTGGAGAGCCGTCCGGCCTATCCAAAAGGCTATTGGTTAACCGCGGTTGGGTGCCTGCATCCCTGGATCGTAATCAGTTGCCCGACTATCCGACAATGGGTGGCAGCCTGCCATTGCGAGGATTTTTATACCGCACCCTGCGTGGGGGTTATCAGCTCGACGATGGCATTAACACCCTCGAAACGGGCGCTACGCGGGTCGGGTGGATAAGCGTCGAACGCGCTGAGCGCCTGTGGGGTGAGGACTTTTTTCCCTACCAATTGCGCCTCGACCGAGATTCATTGGCAGCATTGGATACCGGTTGGCCAACCCTGTCCGTGCAGCCTCAAAAACACACTGCCTACGCGGTACAGTGGTTTGCCATGGCGGCAACACTACTGCTTTTGACCCTTATTGCCAACTCAAACCTGAGCAATTTGTTAAAATCATCAAGATCAGATAAACACCGATAAATTTACAGGAATCACAGTTATGGCACAGCAACAGTCACCAGCTACTCAGCAGAGAAATTTCAAATACCAGATCTGGTTAATGCTGATTATTGTATTTGGTGTTATCGCCGCTGGGTTCCTCATGGTTCCCAAAACCGAGCAACAGCGACAGCGTATGATCGAGCTGTTTGGCACCACCAATCAGGGAGCATTGGTAACCCCCAGCGTAGACCTCAGTCCGCTATTGGCAGATTTGTATGCCGAAGAGAAACCCAAGTGGCAGGTGATTATTGCTGGTGGTACAGGCTGTGATGCCAGCTGTGAGCAGATACTGTTTAACACCAGACAGGTACATATGCTGTTGGGTAAACTCACCGGGCGGTTAAAGCGGATTTACCTGCCTGAAACAAATCAGTTGCAGGCGCTTGATTTGGAAACTATCAACCGAGAGCATCCCTTTTTACAGGTTTCGGCTATAGACACTCAGCAGCTCAGTGAGCTGTTAGAGAACAGTTCTGCGGCTTGGGATATGCAGCAGCCTCGCTATTTTGTGGTTACACCAGATCATCAAGCAGTGCTGTATTACAGTGTAGATAACGATGCCAATGGATTGCTTGAGGACTTAAAACATCTGTTAAAATACTCTCCAGATCGTTAGGAAATTACATTGGGATTAGAAGTGAATTCAAACGCAGACACTAACAGCGTCAGTTGGCGCGACTATCTGGAATTGTGTAAACCCAATGTAGTCGCGCTAATGCTACTGACCTCAGTCATTGGTATGTTACTGAGTTCCACCCAGATGGTGCCGCTGGATATATTGATCTTCGGTAATCTCGGCATTGCGCTCTGTGCCGGATCGGCCGCCGCCATCAACCATGTGGTCGATCGCCATGTGGATGACAAAATGGCACGCACAGAAAATCGGCCAGTGGCTCAGGGTCGACTGACACCCAATCAGGCAGTGCTATTTGCGCTGATCACCGGGCTGGTAGGTGTTATGGTTCTGGTGCTATTTACCAATTTATTGACCGCCTGGTTAACCTTGGCCTCTCTGATTGGCTATGCCTTTATTTACACCATGTTCCTCAAGCGTGCCACCCCACAGAATATTGTTATCGGCGGTCTCGCAGGGGCTTCCCCACCATTGCTGGGCTGGGTAGCGGTCACTGGCGAGATTCACCACAACGCCCTATTGCTGGTGCTGATTATCTTTGCCTGGACCCCGCCTCATTTTTGGGCGCTAGCTGTGCACCGCAAAGATGAATATGCCAATGCTGAAATTCCCATGTTGCCAGTAACCCACGGCGAGACCTATACCAAGATTAATATTGTGCTCTACACCCTGATCTTGCTGGTGATTACGGTTATGCCCTACCTGACCGGCCTATTTGGCTGGCTGTATCTCAGCGCCTCCCTAATTCTGGGTGCCGGCTTCCTCTACTACTGTCTGCAGATGTGGCTGGATAAAGATACCGGTATGAGGACCTTTAAGTTTTCGATCATTTATCTAATGGCACTGTTTGCCATTATGTTGTTAGATCACTACCTAGTAGCAAAGGTCACCAGCCCTCTAGGCATATAAAAATCAATAGACGAAAGAGCTAACTATGCAGCAAAAACTAGGTGTAAGAAAAACCGTAACCGTGCTGGTAGTGTTTATGGTGCTGGTCGTAGGCGGCTTCACTTGGCGAATCAATCAACCGGTGATTATGTCCAGTGAGGAACTCCGCCTCAATGGTGCGGTGGTCTTGGATAAGCCGCGGATTTTTAGTGACTTCGAGTTGTTAGATCATCGCGGAGAGCTATTTGATATCGCCCGACTGCAGGGTACTTGGACTATTTTGTTCTTCGGCTTCACCCACTGCCCGGATATTTGCCCCACCACCATGGCAGTCCTCAATGACACCTACAGCAAGCTCAAAGACGCCGAGAAGCAGCGCTTGCAGGTGGTGATGATTTCCCTCGACCCAGAGCGCGATACCGTGACAAAGCTGGCAGAGTATGTGCCCTACTTTAACGCTGAGTTTATCGGCGTTACTGGCAACAAACACCTAATACGCCGCCTGACCGCCGAGATCAATATCGCCTACAACAGGGTGCCGTTGGGAGAAAGTGACTATACGGTAGACCACAGCACTCAACTGGTGTTGATCAATCCCAAGGGTCACTACCATGGGTTCTTTCGCGCCCCCCACAATGAAACCACATTGCGCAGCATCTGGCGTTCTATTAGTGCCTCAAGTGGTCTGTAGTTAACGGGCAGTGTTTCCGCTTTAGGCGCTATTAGCCGCGCTGTGCTAGTGGCAGAGAAAGTGCAAACATCAGGGTACTGCTGACAACCACTGAAGGCCCTGCCGGGGTGTCCAAAAACCAAGCCAAGGTCAGACCCATCACCACTGCCAACATTGCAAAAGCACTGGCGGCGAGGGCCATTTTCTCCGGTGTGACCGCTATCCTGCGCGCCGTGGCAGCGGGGATTACCAACAGCGCAGTGATCAGTAGTACCCCAACGATCTTCATCGCTATAGCAATCACCAGGGCGGTGATAACCATCAGATAAGCTCGCACCCGAGTGACATTAATACCCTCTACCGCCGCCAGTTCCGGTTGCACAGTAATACTGATCAGCGG
>Ga0213865_10002575_pt1 | contig 11393 bp, 9 predicted proteins | sample PICome_6_FD_160100 | JGI IMG/M metagenome (GOLD analysis project Ga0213865, IMG submission 160100) | Coastal seawater microbial communities near Pivers Island, North Carolina, United States - PICO282 | ecosystem: Environmental > Aquatic > Marine > Coastal | place: USA: North Carolina | collected...
TGGCGAATGGCAAAAATGCACTCGCCCATAATTTGTTCTTTGTCTGTTTCATGTTTGTGTCGTGTTTGTAGATGCTTTGGTCGCTTTCCGTCGTATTTGCATACAGTTTGCCCACGATCGTATGGCGCCCAACACCACTAAGCTATCAAATCCTGGCTGAAGAAATCTACCCCATGAGGGAGCATTTTTAACCCGAAAGGATATTTCAACCCTGATTTTCAATAGTGTGCGCGCAGTACTCGGCTACTGAAGGCCAATGGATCATATAAACTCACATGCGTGCGACTCTAAGAGGCAGGCATGTACCTTGGTCGCCGCTGTTCCGAGTCAGACAAAAAGTCCAGACGCGAAGCCGCTTAGCCTTGTTTTGAGATCCATTTTAATGCACATATGGGTTCAGCGATGCATAAGAAATGTGATGCAATAAGCGCCCTTACTCTCATCATCCTCAAACTCAAAATCCGTTCGTACCGTTCCGGTTAAAGCCCTCAAGCGCAAGTACAGTCGACGATGATGGCAAAATGCAGGGTGCGCAGCAAGCTCCACTGCCTTCGCAATGCAGCCTTACAGTGCACTAGCGGGAGGCTAGCGCTGCCGTGCTTTGACGAATCATCAACTGTCCGGCACTGCCCGCTGCCAATGGCAATGCTTCCGGCTCGCCGTTTTGGATCCACTGATGCGTCCAACGCCCCGCCAAAAATCCGAGCTTGCGATTGGGGACATCCATGACCGTGAGGGGGGGGATTAAAATAACGTGCATGCAGGGAGTCATCAAAGCTGAGCAATGACAGGTCCTTTGGAATCTGCAGCCCCAGCGAATTGACAGCGTGCGCAATGCCTAAACTAAGCTCATAACCCATGGAAATGACGGCCGTTATTTCCTGAGCAGAATTCAACAATTGCAAGGACGCCTGGTAGCCATGCTCGACGGCATCCAAATTTTGCGGCGCCTCAGGTACCCAAGTTGCATCCACCTCAATCCCATGCGCTGCCATCACCCTGCGATAGGCATCCAATCGATCATTGTGGACGCGATTCTTTGCGTCCGACAGGATGAAGGCAATCCGCCGATGGCCCAACTGAATCAAATATTTGCAGGCGGCTTCGACACTCGCTTGGTGATCAACTTGCAGGCGGCGATCGCTAAAGCCTCGAGGAGAACTCATAAAACAACAAAACGGAAAAGCTTGCTTGGCCAGTTCTTTAAGAAATCGACAATCTTCATTGGCATTCACCATAATCGCACCATCCACGCCACGCCGTTGCAATTCTTTGTGCACATTAATCTTATTGAGCTTGGAAACGGAAGAGCCAAAGATCGATAACTCTAGGTCTGCCTCCACGCAATACTGCCGCAAACCGTTGAGCACCTCATCAGTAAAACTATTAAATAGATCCTCCCCCTCACTGTGACTGCATATAAGCAAACACAGATTTGTCATCCTGGGCGCAAAGCCGCGCAACTTGAAGCCCTTTTGACGAGCCAGCTGCAAGACTTGCTGGCGCCACTTATCACTGAGCTTGGGAGAATTGTTTAAGGCACGACTTACAGTGGACGAACTGACGCCCAGTTCTTCAGCTAAGGTGTAAATAGACGCTTTTTCCGACATATTGCCCTAAGTTTGCGACGTCATTGATTACGCGTCAAAACATATGCATGGCCGCATACAAATCGCCGAAAGAGTCCACTTGCATCCGATTGATACAAACTTTTGCATATATTCCGAATTCTGCAATAATCAGAGCAAAGTGCTCAGCAACTGAAGGCCGAAGAAGCATAGAAACATTCGTAAACAATGGCCTGATAGGCAGGCCTCTGCCTGGGTCACTCAAGCTCCGAGCTATGCGACAAGACCTAATGCAAAGCAGACCGGACTAGAATTAGAGCATCCTATTAGAAATGAGCCTGTTAATAACAGGCTTGAAGCTAAATTCTATTGTTTGAAAATCCGTTTGCATAGTTAGGGCTCAGCACAGATTTAGAGTCTCCCAAACACCTGTATAACACTCTATAAAACGAACCAATGTATATCGCCCATAAATGTCCGTTTTACGTCACCAGATTGAAAGCCGAAATGCAGCGCAAATTACTCTAGTAGCGAGTGGTTCAAATAGTGTCCAACAGTTCTGCTTCAAACTGAGCCGCAAATACGACTCAAACATTGTGAACTCCGTCTTAGCCCAACTCTAAAAAAGCTTTAGCGGCTCAGCGCTGCGGCTACCTTGACTTTGAAATTGAGGCCCCGCATGCAACCGTCGTCGACCTCCATTTGTGCGAATACATTCGCCCAGATGGAGCAATTCAGCACACCGCTCCGGATAATCGTAATGGTATGCGCTATCGTACTCATGCTGGCATCAATCGCTACTGCTCATTAAAGCGGCGAGCTGGACGCTACCTATTTGTCTCCTTCCAGGCAAGCACAGCACCGATTAAAGTCCACCGCATTTCACTCATCGAGTCCACGGCAGCCGTAGAGGCGCTGCATCCATTTCAATGCAATGACGACGATTTGACCGAAATTTGGCTCGCCAGTGAACGAACCTTGAAGCTGTGCATGGAAGACATTTTTACTGACTGCCCCTTATATGAACAGACTTTATGGATTGGAGATGCACGTAATCAAGCGCTCTACGCCGCTCAAGTATACGGGAATTACAGCATCTCTGAGCGCTCGCTCGAACTCGGCGCTCAATCGTTGGAACGTTTCCCGATTGTCGGCTGCCAAGTGCCCTCCACTTGGGATTGCTTACTACCTGCTTGGAGTTTCTTATGGGGCATCCATATTTGGGAGCATTATTTTACAACGGGCGACCACACTTTTTTAGAGCGTATTTGGCCTGCAGTTATCAAAAATATCGAGGGCGCCTTTCGTTATGTAGATGAAAGCGGTCTATTCAGTGGACAATTCTGGAATTTACTCGAGTGGGCACCGATGGATCAAGAGCATGCGACTGTCTGCCACAACAATCTGCTACTGCTGGCAGCGCTAAAGTCAGCGATTAGCTGCGCTGAAGTCTTAGGCAAAACGCAACAACAAAAAGAGCTAGAAAAACGCCACCATTCACTGCGCGTCACAATCCTTCAAATGTGGGATGACGAGAAAGGCAGTTATCCTGATGCACGACTTGAAAACGGTTTACCGAGTCCCAGTATGAGCCAACACAATTCTGCTCTAGCTCTGATTGCGGGGGCTGTACCCGATGCGCGCATCGAGCGCATTCGCAAAAACTTACTCAGCCCCCCCGCCGAAATGGTACAGATCCACTCTCCTTTTGCCGCCCAGTTTCTATTCGAAGCCCTCCTGCAGCTTGATGAAAAAGAGGCGATCATCAATAGCATACGAAAGCACTACCAACCGATGATCGCAGCTGGCGCTACGACTGTTTGGGAGACCTATCCCAATAGCACCTGTTCGCCACCTGGATTTCCGACACGGAGCCACTGCCATGCATGGTCCTGCGGCCCCTTACAATTTATGAACCTAATCTTATTGGGTATCGAACAAACAGCTCCAGGCGGCACAGCCTTTCGCATAAGCCCATGGCTGAGCGACCTCAAGCATGCTTCAGGCGGGCAAACAACGCCACTCGGTGCCGTTCAAGTTGAGTGGAAAATTCAAAAACAACAACTATTTGTCAAAATCACAGCCCCCGATGCTGTCCAAATAAATTTCTGCGCAAACGCCAGCCACAGCCCCTACACGCTCCAGTTAGAAATCGTTCGTAGCAACAGTTGTTAAGATATCCTTTATGCAACCACACTCACGCTAAACGACGCCCATGTACTTTACAGTATGGCTTTGCCACGTGCGGCGCCCCTGACCGTTCATGTTGCATTCAACCCGACCCATGCAAACCGACGTTTCGAGCAATCAGATTTTATCTTTAGGGCACCTCTGAAAACCTACCAAGACCGAGACGAATACAATTTTGATTTTGAGCAAGGCGATTCTGCGCACATGAGGGCTGGAAGCCCTTCGTGCGCAGATCAACGCAGCTCAGAACCAAAAGTGTTTCGATTTGAAAGACGTGCCGCTTGCTGTGCGCTGGCGGCGTTGCTCTCGCCAAGGCAGGGCTTCCAGCCCAACCGTTGGCGAGAGAGCCTTGCCTTCATCACAGCAAATCGGAAATCTCGGCACATGGGAGGTTTCCAGAGGTGCCCTTTAAATAAATTTTTTTATCAGCACATTTTTAATGTATCGCATTAGAAATATGCTCAGCAAGCGAATCCTCAAAAGGCCTCAGGACCGCTTTGCATCCAGCCTTATCCTATCGCTCGGAATTTGAGCGATACGACAAGGCACATGGCTGCCTGTTAGATCAGCAGGCAGTTATCTTTTTAGGCTCCCTACACCTTTAGTTGGCAAGCACCACGCACCTAAGATCGCATGATCCGGGTTCAACACCGTCTGTCATCACAGAAACCTTATAATGAAATGATTCAGCAGACCTACGAATTCCATGAACGCGCTGGATTAATTTGTTGCGGCAATGGGACTTCGGGCGGGGGGACCCCTGCGGCCAATTCCTTTCGGACTAGCGAAGGCGACTTTCCGAGCTTTTTCTTAAAATAACGAGAGTAGTAGAGCGGATCTGAAAAATCGCATCGCCATGCTATTTCTTGAATACTCAAGCCCGACCGGATTAACAAAGAAAGCGAAAATTGCAATTGCAACAGCCAATACACCTGCATCGGTGATCTCCCCAAATGGCGCTGAAACACTTTACACAAATGCCCGGGCGTAACAGCGGCCTGCTGGGCGAGTGACTGTAAGTCGATCATACCCGTTTGGGCGTGATCGATTGATTCGCGCATCGCAAATAAGCTTTTCTGTATCGCGGATGGCAGTTCTGATTCCAACTGAATTCGCGTATCAATATGCTGATTATACAGCGAAACAAATACTTCAAACAAACGGCAAAATGCGGGCGATAAAGCTGTGGGCTGACCACGTCCCTGCACCAGCTGAGCGACAATCTGCTCCATAGTGTAGCGCAATACCGGTGCCGCTTGCTCATGTATTTGTGGCCATTTTCCCACGGGGGGAATATCATCAGGCAAGCAATCAAAATTAAAGTGAATGTATGAATGCAAAGTAGAGCTTTGATGATCCCAAAGATACTCCTCATGCGCACCTGGCTTTGCGAAATGAATGCTGCCCGGCTGCAAATGATAACGCCGCCCATCAACAAGGTAAATAGGATAACCGCGCAAAATATGCACAAACAAGTAATCGTTTAAAACTCTCGGTTTCAAACTTTCGGCTGCCCGATACTGCACGATACTACCATAAATATATTGAATCACAACAATGATAATTTTGTCTATATAATGAAGACTCTCACCCATTCACACTTTTCGTCAAACAAGTTATAGTATGATTTTCAATGAATCCTCTTTACCAACACGCTTATGCATGACGACCACCACGCCCCAGGGACTTTATTGCACCCGCCAAAATCGCTAGACTATAGTTTAACTGGAGACAATACCCGAATTGCAATTGAGCGCGGGCTCGCTGAGGCGGACTGGTATCAGTCTCCAGTTCCCAGAGCCAAGATGCGGGCTCTACTAGAGCGCAAAGATGGCCCAGCCATTCGCGACACCTGCATTTTATTAGCGGCCCTACTGTTAACTGGTGGATGCACAATTGCATTATGGGGCACCGCATGGGCGATCATTCCTTATTTAATATACGCAGTCTTGTACGGCACGGGTTCGGATTCTCGCTGGCATGAATGTAGTCACGGGACAGCCTTCAAGAGTGACAGACTAAACAATATCGTCTATGAATTTGCCTCATTTATGGTCATGCGTGAGTCCACACTTTGGAGATGGAGCCATACGCGACACCATAGTGACACGATCATTGTCGGCCGCGACCCTGAAATCCAGGTTTCACGTCCACCCAATCTTCTGCAGCACGCTTTAAGCCTCGTCGCAATTGGAGCGTATCGGAGCCATTATCCTAGTATCATCAGGCATGCAGCGGGCATGATGACCGATGATGAGAAAACCTTTGTCCCCAAAAGCGAGTTCCCTAAAATCTATCGGACCGCACGTATTTATCTCGCTATTTACCTGTGCATTGTGGCGTCTGCTGTGCTGCTGCAAACTTGGATACCCATTTTCCTGTGTTTACTGCCTCAATTTTTTGGTACTTGGCTGATGATCGTGCATAACTCGACACAACATGCTGGCTTGGCTGAAAACGTACTCGATCACCGTTTGAATTGCCGTACAGTCTACATGAATCCGATCAGTCGGTTTATTTACTGGAACATGAACTACCATGTGGAACATCACATGTTTCCACTCGTTCCGTACCACGCGCTGCCTCAGCTGCATGCGCTCATAAAGGATGATTGTCCGCCGCCCTACCCCTCAATACTGAGCGCCTGGAAGGAAATTCTGCCCACCGTATTGCGCCAAGTCAAAGAACCTGAATTTTTCGTTAAACGTACATTACCTGAAAGTAAGGTCATAGAACAAGAAGGTCGCTACCAGACAGAAATGCACCCAGACAGTACGGGTTGGTTAGAGATTTGTGCTGCGGCCGATTTAGGTATTGAGGATGTCATACGCTTTGACCATAATAAGAAAACTTTTGCGCTCTATCGCGACGATCAGGGCGATCTCTATGCGACTGATGGCATTTGCACTCACGGCAATACGCACCTTGCAGACGGATTAGTTAAAGGCAAAATTGTTGAGTGTCCCAAACACAATGGTCGCTTCAACTTGAAAGACGGCTCTCCGGCTCGTGCTCCAATATGCCGCGGACTCGTCACTTATCCTATTGAAGAGCGCGCGGGTCGTATTTGGTTGAACATTAGTCAAGGCGATCATCACGGAGCTTCCCCAGATAAAAGCTACCAACTAAAGGTCGTCAGCAATCGGCACGTTTCCACTTTCATTAAAGAACTGGTCTTGGAACCTGTTGATTTGGCCGAAAAAGTCAGCTTTCAACCTGGTGATTACCTACAAATTGACATTCCAGCTTACGATACCATTGCCTACAGTGATTTTGTTGTACCTGCCCCATACGACGAGGTATGGAGGCGCCACAAGCTATATAGTCTAAAAGCCCACAATCCAGAACTTGGACGCCGAAATAACTATTCATTAGCCAGCAATGGCACAACTGAACGTCAATTAAAGTTCAATGTGCGCATTGCGACCCCACCGCCTGGTCAAGACTGCGCAACCGGCGTCGGCTCTAGTTACATTTTTAGTTTACAGCCAGGTGACGAAGTTACAGCCGTAGGTCCGTTCGGTGATTTCCATATTAAAAAATCGCCCAAAGAAATGGTGTACATTGGTGGCGGTGCTGGCATGGCCCCACTCCGCTCTCACATAACGCAGCTATTTGAAAATGATCAAACCGAGCGTACAGTTAGTTTCTGGTATGGTGCGCGCTCGCAACAGGAGATTTTCTATGACGATTATTTTGCACACCTTGCAGAGCAGAATATAAACTTCAATTTTCACATTGCCTTATCAGATCCTCTGGACAGCGATCAGTGGAAGGGCTACCGCGGTTTTATTCACGAGGTGACGTACGAACACTACCTAAAAGATCACCCCAATCCGGGCGCGATTGAATTCTATCTGTGTGGTCCACCAATGATGATCAAAGCCTGCAACAAGATGCTCGCAGACTTAGGTGTTCAAGAAAATCAGATTGCGTACGATGCCTTCTAAAATGCAGACTCAAAATCGTCCACGTCTAGTCAGCTGCATCAATTTATGGACCTTTTTGCAGCACCCTTACACTGCAAGTCCGCGTATTGGTTGGTCGAAGCTAAGCGCCTTATTGGAGCAACATGACATTACGGCTGTCAGTTGGCTCGCGAGCAGAACAAATGGCTTCAAAGAGTGGATCGGCCAGCATGGCTATCAGTACGGCGGACTCTTTGATTATGGTAAAGGTGACTGTGCTGAGAGTAAGCTCAGTGAAATTCTAGACATTGGCAATGGTCCCATTAACTGTCAATTAGGTGACCACGATACCTCCACTGAGGAAGCTCTAGAACTCACGCTTGAGGTCATGACGGCAGCTGAAAAATTAGGCGCAAATGTTCACATTGAGGCTCATCGCGATACGGCGACTGAAACACCAGAAAAAATGGATGCTTTGATCGACGCATACCGTAATGCCTGTGCAAAAGACTTGAAGGTAAACTATGACTACTCTCACCCAGCCTCACTCAAACATTTACTGGCCAAAGATTACAGTCGCCGGCTGATAACAAGGCCAAATTATTTGCAAGCGAGTGATTTAATTCACCTGCGTCCCTTTAATGGTCATCACTGCCAAATTGCTGTCACAGACGGCCAGGGAGCCTTCACTCCTGAATGCCTAGATTACTTCTCCTTTGTAAGCGATGTTTTTGACTGTTGGTTAGCTGGCCCACATACAGCAGGCCGCACATTGTGGGTGGTACCCGAGCTTGGGCCTTTAGATAATCTTGCTTACTGTTTGAGTTGCTTCCCGAGCGTCGAAAGCGATGTTTTTGTTCTGAATAAGGCCATTCATTCGATTTGGGATAAATGTATAAAGCGTGCAGCCAATCTGACCAACTGATAGGCCGTAAAAAATCGAATACAGCCTGACGATGCCATCGAACTTTTAGAGCATTCAAATTATACCATAAACATTTCATTTTTAAATACATTTGCAATGCATAACACTAGATTTTCCCGCACCAAAACGGCACTCAAAATTGGATCCTCCCTGCTTGGCATCCGCTGATGTCGCATCGTACGACCAAGGCACATCGCTGCCTATTAGGCCGAGTACCTTGCGCGTCCTATTGCAGAATACGAAATTTAAAAACCCTAAAAAAATAGACTATGAAACATAATAAAATCGGAATTGTTGGACTCGGTCGTATGGGCGCAAATATGGCCCGGCGCTTACATGATTGTGGCTATCAAGTCACATATCTTTATGACATCAATCGTCAGCTAACGGAGTCATTAGCGAGCGAAATAAAGGCTCAAGCAGCTGATTCGCTCGACCAGATAGCCAGCCATTGTGACATTGTGCTCACGGTTGTCACTAATGATCATGCAATGGAATCAATCTTCTTTGGCGCTGACAATCTTTACGACCATGGCCAAGGTGTACTGTTTATAAACTGTGCAACCCTGACTCCAGCGATGCACAAGCGCTTAAACGATCAGGCCACTGAAGTGGGTGCACGCGTACTCGAGGCCTGTATGGCGTCGAGTATTCCGCAGGCTCGTAATGGCGAACTCTATTTGATCATTGGTGGTGATCCATCCGACTTTGATGCCGCCCAACCGCTGCTAAATGATCTCAGCAAGTCCATGCGTTTTGTAGGCGAACCCGGTAAGGCTGCAGAAGTTAAAGCACTGGTTAATATGGTCATGAATATGAATACCGCAGCGCTGGCTGAAGGCTTAGGCCTAGGAGAAGCGCTTGGCCTCGATTTAAAGATGCTATGTGATGTATTTAGCCAGACGGGTGCCAACTCTCGCGTACTCGAAACCGATGCCGAAGACATGCTCAATCGTGATCATGATTGCTACTTTTCTGCCGCACACGCGGCAAAGGACTCTGGCATTGCTCTAGACTTGGCTCATAAAAAGAATTTAACCCTCCCATTGGCACAGGCAACTCTCAACCAATATCAAAAGCTAACGGCAATCGGCAAAGGGGAACTCGACAAATCGGGAGTCGCCGAACTGACCTTTTCGAATCGCCAATCTGTATAGCGGCCCATTGGACACTCAGAACAATAACGATGAAAATTAAAAATAAATTCAATGAAAGTTTAGATTATGAGTTCCATGATAGTGACAACCCATGGGTTGTTGTTATTGGCCATGGCGTCACAGCTCATAAAGATCGCCCCCTAGTTTTGGACACCGTACAGGCATTACGTGCAGCCAATTTTAGCACATTTCACTTTTCCTTCTCAGGCAACGGACATTCTGAGGGACGATTTGAAGATGCGACCATAAGCAAGGAGCTGGATGACTTAGACGCAGTACTAAGTTTTTTGGAGGGCAAAAAACACATCGCCTATATCGGCCACAGCATGGGTGGAGCCGTCGGCGTTTTAAAAGCCGCTAACGACGTCAGAATTCAACGTCTCATTTCTCATGCTGGAATGGTGGAAACACAGCATTTTTATACTGCTGAATTTGGCGATTTGACACCTGATAATGCACTCATGTGGGACGAACCCCATTGCCCCCTATCCAGCGCATTTAAAAAAGACCTTTGTGAAACCATTGCGAGTACGGCTGCTTCCATACCCCACATCCGACAAGCTTGGCTTCTTTTACATGGCACACAAGATTCGGTGGTTCCCATTTCCGATAGTCAAAAGGCCCACGCACTGTGTGCGCATAGTGAGATGGTTACCATCGAAGGCGGTGATCATCTTTTCAATGAAAGTGCAAGGGATGACTTGTTGAAAATAACCGTTGAGTGGCTTATCCGCCACACAAGCAGTGAGGCTTGATTCGACTAAACTCGGCTAAACCTAGAATAATGAGTGCATTTATAGAGCTTTTTTTACATGCAATCGGCGGACTGGCAGCTGCCAGTTTTTATACGCCTCTCAAGCGAGTTCAACACTGGATGTGGGAATGTTTTACCTAATTATGGGGTTCTTCGCATGGATTGTGGTCCCATTGAGCGTCGTCCTATTAACCGTACCGGATTTTATAAAGGTACTGTTAAATTGCCAGCTCAGTGACTTGGGCTGGACATTCTTTTTTGGTTTACTATGAGGAATTGGTGCGACTACGTTTGGATTAACGATGCGCTACCTCGGAATGGCCTTAGGCATGGCAATTTGCCTAGGATTCTGCGCCATTTTTGGCACTCTGATTCCACCAATATTTAGGGGTCATTTCACAAGTATCTACACATCCACTAGCGGGCAGGTTATTTTACTGGGCTTGATGATTTGTACCCTAGGAATTACTCTATGCGGATATGCAGGTTGGCTAAAAGAAAGCTCTAACAAGCTGAATGAGAAAGAGCTCGTTGGTTCTCTAATGTGTTTTGCTAAAGGTTTAATCGTTGCTCTCTTGTCAGGGCTGGCTAGCGCATGCTTTGCATTTGGTCTAGAAGCTGCCCACTCAATTAGTGAAAGCGCAAGCTCGTTCGGCACGATCGACTTATTTCAAAATAATTTAAGTTTGATGGTACTGCTTTGGGGCGGATTTACAACAAACTCTATCTGGTGCATTTTTTTAATATATAAAAGTAAATCCTTAAGGGCACCTCTGGAAACCTCTCATGTGCCGAGATTGCCGATTTGCTGTGATGCAGGCAAGGCTCTCTCGCCAACGGTTGGGCTGGAAGCCCTGCCTTGGCGAGAGCAACGCCGCCAGCGCACAGCAA
>Ga0213865_10002576_pt1 | contig 11393 bp, 12 predicted proteins | sample PICome_6_FD_160100 | JGI IMG/M metagenome (GOLD analysis project Ga0213865, IMG submission 160100) | Coastal seawater microbial communities near Pivers Island, North Carolina, United States - PICO282 | ecosystem: Environmental > Aquatic > Marine > Coastal | place: USA: North Carolina...
ATCTACAACGTGGAAGTTAGCTGCACCAAATACTTGTTGAAATTTCATAAGATTGTTTTGTACAGCACGCCACATCTTAGATACCATTTCTGATGGAATGCTTCTAGCACGTTTTAAATTACGTTCTTGTGCTACGTCTTCACTTGTGTTTACGAACAACATCATTGTTTCATAACCAAGTGCTTTTAGTTTTTCACTCGTTGCTGCTACTTTCTGAACGTCTTTGCCAGTACCATCAATAACAAGACCTAGACGGCCTTGTAAATAACCACCACGACCTGACTCTAAATCGCCTTGACGTTTGTTGGTTAAGTCTTTAGCTTTGTTGCGAGTTTCTTGTCCATCTTTACTTGCAATAACTTCTGGATCAGACATATCCATGCCTTTTTTAGTCATCAAGTATTCATATATTTCATCAGAGTTTACAGTCTTTAAACCTGTACCACGTAACATTTTACCAGCAACAAAAGATTTGCCACTGCCAGGACCACCTGCTAGAAATACTGCTTTAAAAATATGCGGGTCGTTTGGACCTTCTTCGATTGATGTAATTTCGTCAATACGCATTAGTTACTCCGATAATTTATTATATGTATTTATCTAATTATCCTAAAATCGCTTGACCTTTTAGCGAGTTCCAAAACTGTTGCGCATCATACAATTCGCTTTCTGTTCGATCTAAGAATAGATTATTTTCTGATTGCATAACTGTATTAAAGGTATTCATAATTTCATTTTCTTTTATATCATCGCGGTCTTGTGTTCTACTTCTGTAGTTAAATTTGTTTCTTTGCGTCTTGTTGAATGCTGCGGTATCTCTTAGTATACGCTGCACGTCTTCTTTAAGCAGCAATGACTCGTCTTTCTGTGCCTGGGTTCTAAACTTAGCATCATTAAGATATCGTGTAATTTCTCTACCTAATTTCTGTCCGTCTCTCGCAATTCTACCATAACGTGCTTGATATTGGCGCTTCCATAATGCACTCGCTCTTGCAACTTGATTTGATGGACCTTCAAGTCTGGATACTCTGCCCTCTGGTGTGTTCTCTGTGACAACTCGGGTTGTCTGTGCTGTTTCAGGACTTGTTCTAGTTGGTTCAGTTCTTGTTTGTCTTGCTTGTCTTAGGATCGCATCATCGTATGTTTCTTCTGGTGCATTGCTGCCTGCCCCGCCTGTAGCAAAATCATCATCGTCTTCGATAGATGTGTCGTTTGTGCTGCCAACAGAGGTTCCCAACAAACCGCCGGAAGACAATGCTGCTAGATTATTAGTTATATCACCTATTGTTCCTTGAAGTGAGTTAGTGATGTTAGATAATCCTGACATAACTGGATTAGTTTCAAGTGTATCAGTAACCGTACTAATTAAATCATTTCCGTTTTCACTAGATACTAATTCATATGCATTACCAAACAGACCTTGTACTGTTCCAATTAAATCATGCAAGTACGCATTGAACGGTTGATATATCATGGCTAATGCATTCATTGGAGATTGCGGTACGCCAGGTTGCGTTGATGCTTGTTGTCTTGATTCTGCTACTGCCTGCTGTACTTCTTCTGGATTAGCACGTGTATCTATATCAGTTGGTATATTGATATTGCTAACAGCACTTTCAATAGGATTGGCAAGTTGTTGGGCGGCGGCAGCTAATTCAGGAGATCCTGTATTTAATAACACTGCCATCTTACATGGATCTAAGGTCATTGCAGCTAACGCAAGCGCCTGTAGTCTGCTTGCAACATTTGCTGCCATGTCAATTAGACCTTGTATCTCACCAGCAATTTGTCCTACCATATCGTTTATGCCAGACATCAATCCATCAGCAAGATTTCCTAGAGAATTAAACATGTCCATTACCCCGCCCAAAGCACCATCAATTAATGACATTGCACTATCGAATGCCGATGTAACCTGGGATATAATAGGGTCTAACGCAGATGTTATTTGATTTACAATATTATCGATTGCGCCAGATATTCCTCCAACTACACCGTCAATAATGCCATTAATCTGTGACATGACACCGCTAATTGCACCATTGATTTGATTAAATATTTGTCCAACCGCAGTTGAATTCATAAAATCTTTAAATCTATCAATGCCACCATCTATAAAGTCTAATACACCGTCAAATGCACCCGACATAATACCCATTAGTTCATTAAAAATTGAACAACTATCATTTGACATTTCACCGAATGCAGCTTCTAATCCTGTCAATTGGTCAATTTCTTCCATTTTTCCTGGAATATCTGCGGCTTGGTCGTTTGTATGATTTTGTAAATCTGTGAACATCGCAACACCGGCTGTTATTAGGCCTGCACCCAACAATAGTTTGCCGAAGTCAATACCTGTAGCGGCTGCAACACCTGCGTACACGGCTGCTGCGACTGCTACGCTGCCTCCTAAATTTGTATCAGATAAAGGAGAAAATGTAGAGTTTATTGATCCAAGTTGATTGTATGTCGTTGTTTGAATAGGTTGTCCGGTAACTGCATCTGTTATTGTAATAGTATTTGCAGTAATGGAATTTAAATTATTAATAGCGTTTGTGCTTCTTGCATCATACGGATTATAAAAATTATTATTAGCAATCTCTCCAGATATAGTATTCAACGCAGTTGAACGATTGTACTGTGCCTGTTTTGCTTGTAATCTTGCCAAGTCACTTGGTGATAAGTTTACACTAGATAATGCAGAATAATATTCTGCAGGCGTATTGTATTGGTCTGCTACGAGTGTAGGTAAACCGCCATTACGTCTTACAAACTCTTGGTATAACCTTTCAAATTCTGCTTCACTAGTCAACGTTGCCATAACTTTTATCCATTTACAATAACATCACCTGAGCGTGATCCAACTTTAATACCACAGGCAAATGAATCATCGCCTCTGCCTAGAGGTCTACCGTTTACAAATACATCTGGAGAACCTTGTGCCAGAACTGTAACATGTGGGATACAAACAATACCAGTAGGTGTACTTCTAGGAACACCATGCGGTGTGTTTCTGTCACCTACACGAAATGCTGGTAGATTGTTGATGTATACATTACCAGATCCCTGAGAACATCTTCCCGGAGAACATGGTCTATGTGCTGTTGTTGAATCTGTTGTTCTAGCTGCTCCCGGCATTATGTAATCAGACCACCCTTCTCTGGCACTACCAAACCGCTTGTTGCTGCACGATAGCCTTCTGTTGTTTCTTTGTTTGTCTTTAGTACTGCTACTACTTTATCTTTGATAAATGTAACTTCGCCTTCGCTATCACCTGTCATAGTGAACGGCTGAAATGCTGCGCCCTGTGGACCGAACGCAATAGTAAGCGGTCTAGTTAGAGTGATTGACGTATCATCTTCACGAACTAATTTACCCAATGCTTCCTGACCACTTGCAAGTGCAAGCGTAACAATATCATTTAATTTGTATGATTTTTCTACTAACATGTTTATCCTCGTTTTTAATATATGTATTTATCTTTTCATTATATACGTATATTAATTTCCGCTTTGGATTAACATGTCCCACCAGTCTGGTAACAGTTTACTAAAGTCATGGTGTCTATTTTTATTCACAGTATTATGTATTCGTTCTTTTCTTTCCATTCGTTCAGTAAACATCGCCGTGGTAGTTGGTTCAGCGTTAAGACGTTGAATTACATCCTCTAGTCTATCTCTATGTTCTTTTGAATAGGTGTTATCATTCATTATTTGATTTACTGCATCAAGTGCATATTCTTTGGCATCGCCTTTAAGATTTGCAACGTCCATCCAATACTCATGTCTTACTATGTTAATAGACCAACTTGAATCTTGCATACCTACTTCATACATAAAATCTAGTACAGGTTTAATTTCAGTAACATTAAGAATACTAACGGTTGTTGCTAAATTTAAACTGCTGCCACCATTGAATTTTTCATTTCGTTCTTTGAAATATTCAACGTATTCACTTATATTCTTTGCTTGTTCATTCCATACTGAACCTGTTCGTACATATTCCCCCACTTGTCCTACGCCATCAATACTGAAATCCATAATCATGTTGGGAAAATTATTCCATAACTTTCTTTTAAATTCATCAAGTGACTGTGTAGCATTTGTTATATATTGGATCATCGGATATATATTATTATCTGCAAGCCATTGTAAATACTCATACTGTTCTTGTATAAGCAACGGTTCGCCTCCTGTAAATTGAATATATTCTAAATCACTAGAAACAGATTTTAAATCGTTCCAAAAATTTTCATCTTTGGTCCAATCAGAAAAACCTTGTATTCTTCTTATCCAATCTTTGTCTATCTTACCAAACTGACTATATGAACTTTCTTTTAATAACTTATTAGAACTTGTATGCCCACATGTTCTACATTCTAAATTACATTTTGCGCCTAGCTTTAGTTCCAGTGATAACAATTTAGTTTGTTTATCAGCATCTGGAAATGTATGATTTGCCCATGTTCGCCTAGAACTACCAGAGGCTTCATCAGAAAAATAACAGTTTGAACAACCAGCATCAGGTATATTTTTTTGAGATTTTTTTCTTAAATCAAACCATATTTTAGATTCTAAAATATTACCAAGACCTTCTTGTACCCATGTAAACTTTGTGTAATCTTTATCAGCTCCTTGCCATGATGGATTGTTTCTCCATTCATAGTTACAACATGGAGTAACTACACCCCTAGAAGCTATATTCAAATGTGAAAAGGGAAGTGTACATCTGTACTTTTTATCAGTCATCTCTATATTTCAGTGTTTCTATAATTTTATCTGCACCATGTTTTTCTAGAACATCGATATCATTTTGTATGTCTTCGTACTTGTCTAATTTACCAGATGACCTATTTAAAATATATCCATCTACATAGCACACAAGATACATATCACCATATTCTAAATCATGAATCAACCAAACTTCTGGGTTCTTTTTGGGAGATGCGTGATATACTGTATAGAAACAACCCAATCCGTTACCACTGTTAGTATAAAATCCCTCAGTAATATATTCCCAAACATCTGGCCAAGTATTCATGTGGTCATAGTTAAAGCCATGAGTATGATACTCTAATGACTTCCACCAGTCAATTGCTTTTTGTAAATTGCTTTCGCAGAATTGTTCTTTGAGTTGTAGTCTTGTTTGTCGCCATTCATAAAGTAATTGGGCTGTATCCCGCATTTACATTGTCCATCTTTTTAGTGTATAACTTATCTCAGTATTAGAACCTGCATTCTGTCTGTAAATAATTAATAAATTATTTGTTTCAACATCATTCTCATCTACCTGCACTGCTGTTTCAAATACAATATTTGAGAATTCATCATAATCCTCAATAGTATCACCGTCACCCGAAGGCAACGTATCATGCCAGATTTCTGTATTCTCATCTGTAATTTTAATTTCTTCAATACCATGCGGGTAACCGTTAATAATTCTTAATTGACCTACACGAATGAATACTTTTGTTCCTACAGTTTGTTTCAGTGAATAATCTACAAAGAATGTAGTACATACATTTTTATCATATTTTAAGAACACTCCATCTAGCCCATCTAAATGCTTTCTATAAAGACTTGGACGCATACCAGTATATTCGTATTCTGCTGATAAGTGTTGGTCAGCAAATAACTGATTAAACGTGTTTTCTGTAACTACTTCAACATTGCGTCTTGCTCTGCCCAAATGACCAACTGAGAATGTTGACTTTCCACTAATTGAATATGCATGTGCAAAATCGTCTTCATCTACTGATGCTTCTGGATTTGTAGAGAAATAATATGATTGTAAGTCATTATAATCATACGGATACCAAAATGTTGATGTATCATAATCACGCTGTCTTAATTGGAAAATACCAACATTTAGTTCAATATCATTGTTATCATCATCTTTGAATTCTGTATATGGTCCAGCATATAATAGGACCCCGGCTGTTGCATTTGCAGTTGCATACGCATCTGTGTAGTAGAATGGAACTGGATCATGTTCATAACCTAGCACTTCTGGTTTCCATTGGAAAATATTTAGCTTTATTCCACCGAAAATGTCTTTGTCTGTGTATATGTAATAATCACCGCTGATGATATCGTCACCGTTTGATCTTTTTGTTACAGTTGGGAATGTACCAGTTTGATTTTCATATTCATATGGAGGTTTATTTGAGAATTGAAAATCATCATTATAGTAATATCTAATTTCAATCTCGTCTTCAAATGCATCACCTTCTGTTCCAGGAATTACAATTGATTCTAAACTTGGCATGATGAAATTATAATCCGTAAGTTCTCTTACTGTTTCTTCGGCAGTTCCTTTATTTTCTGTCATAATAACTTTAAAATAACCACCTGGTTTGTTATCAAACGCTGTTACGACATTACTTGGGACCGAGTGTGTATCTGAGTTTATACTCATTTCTATTAGATTACTTTCGTATTCTTCTGCGCCAAGAAGTTTCCACGATGGTGCGTCTTTAACCCAATATGTAACTTTAGATGAACGTGTGACAACTGCATGTTCTGTAGCTAAAGTTTCTACTAATGAATCACTTGGCTTCTCAATTTCTACGCCTTTATATGTAATTGTTTCTATAGAATCCGGATAAGTATCCTCATCTACAACCGTAACAGACTGCTTATTCCATTTTTCAATTTTAGGTATTGTAACCCAAAAATCACCAAGTTCCGGAGATGTAGGCTCACTATCAGAAATATAAAGCTCACCTGTCAATGTATTTCTACCAGAAATTAATGCCCATACACCTGCGACTTTTTGAAAGAAATGAATGTCACCTGTCAGAGTAACTGCCACATAATCATAATCATCGCCATATGTATCTGATGGATACATTATACCTGCTTCGTTAATAGGATCAACATTTGTCTCATCAACTAATGTGACATCAATCGTTTCCCATTCATTTGGACCCGTTTGTTGTAGTCTCCAAATGCGCATTTGTAAATTTTCATAATCTGACACAGATTCATATCTGAATAACCCAAAATCAGATTTTAACTTGCCGTCATCTGTTCCATTGAAATGGTAGTAATTTTCTATGTAAGGATTATCTAATGTAAATTCGCCATCACCTTCACGTAATCTTACAATAATTTTCTTGCCAGTAATATTATTATCAATATCAGTATAATCGTATTCTACGCTTACTGTACCTGATGTATTTTCTACTACATCTGTTACTTCTACAAGTCTAAGTTTTTCAGGAACTTCAAATTCGTTGCCCAAATTAGTATCATTGTAATCTCTACGTACTGTTATATTATCGTATTTGGTATATACTTTAGCCACCGTTCCGGCTGCATTGTTAATGAAGTTGTCTGCGTCTAAAGTTGTTTCTAAAATTTTATATGTTTTTGTTGCTACAAGATTGGCTACATCTGCTTCGTCATCTGCATATATAAATCTACGTTGGTAAATTGTATCACCTGGATTTACATTAAAATCCCCAACTAAAACAATCTCTTGAATAAAAAATTGCATAGCATCAAGAATAGCTTGAACGCCACTCATTGGAGTGCCATCTTCATCATATTCTGTTGGAATGTTTCTAATTACAAGGTCTTCGTCAACTTCTAATCCTAGAAAAGGACATTCTTCACTATCTAACCATGTTTGAATAACAGCATGTGCGTTAACAAACGGATCGAATTGAATTTCATTTATTGCTGAGTCTATACCAATAAAAAGTTGATTTGTGTCCGTGGTAAAGCCTAACTCACCAGTATCTAAGATATCTGATGTTAGTTGCTCTCGTAAACCACGTCTTAGTAGAATTTTAACGTTTTGTGTAGCCATTTCATGTAACTCCTAGTTACATGTATTTATCAAAATACTCTTGTACTTTCCCTGCCCACTCTAACGAATACTGTTCAAACTCTGCACCTTCAACAACAAACTCTTGGTAATTACCTAAGTTATCTGCTTCTGCATCCCAACCAATCATCATGATAACAATCGTTTTGATATCAGTTCCATATAACTCATTATGTGCTGCGGCATAAGCTGCGCCTTGTAAAAAGTAATCATCAATCCATTCACGTTTCTTTGGCTTGCGTGTTGTCTTAAAGTCAATGATAGCTGGTTTACCTTTGTATACACCAACACAGTCAGTTGTACCAGCGTATAGCCCAGGATAATATAATGGAACTTCTGTTCCCCAAACTTCATCTACACTAGATAAGCCCTCTCTAATAACAATATCAGATAGCTCTTTTGCCATCTGATGAATTAGATTAGTTCCTTCAGGACGATTTTCTTCAAGTATGAATTTTTCTAAATGTAAGTGAACTTGTGTACCAATGCCTGTAGCAAGTCGCATGATACGATCCGCTTCTTCATCTCCGACACGTCTGCGCCACTCATGTAATTGTGTTTTATCTTTTAGCGCACTAAGAACGGTCGTCACGCTCGGTAATGGCTGGCCCCCCGGCGTTTGATAGTGACGGGAACCATTCACATTCACTCGCTCTAGGGGGCTATATGTATAAGTTTCTTTTAGCATACCTATAGTATACTATATTTTAAAATGAATTACAAGCTATTTTTAATAGTTTCAATCATATCCGCTTTCTTTTTTCTGCGGTCAAGAGTTAGTCCTAGTGTTGCTTCTGCCCATTCATCTAATTCTTTTTTAGTCATTGATTCAAAATCAGGAGTTTCATTCTTTGGTTCTTCTTCGATTGAAACTTTGACTACATCATCATATTGAATGTTAATCGCATCACCAGTCTCTACAATAATTTCCTCGGTTGATTGAACACCTTGCTGACGTAATGCTGCTGCCTCTTCTAGTTCTTGGACTTTTGCCATAAACTCTCTGTGTCGTTTTGCAGCGATAATCTCACGTCTGCGCTCTGCTACTTCTGCAGGAAGTTGAGCAAGTGCTTGTTCTTCCGCTGACATGCGCTCACGGTCTTCTTCAATCTTTCTTAGTGCTTCATTTTTTGAAACTATGATAGGTTGTTTATTACCTTTGATAATAAGTGGCATCTTAGTTTATCCTCTTCGTAGTTGCCTTTTGTGCAAGTTTTTTTACTGCATTTCTATTCTTCTCTGCTTCTGCGTCAGACGCTTTAGCGGATGGGGCGCCCGCTATAACGATTTCATCAATAGATACTTTACTAGTATACTTGCTATGAGTTAATAAGTCAACAACAGCTTCTGGAGTAACTGAATGTCCCATATCATTTAATTCTTTTACAAGAATATCAGTAGCGATATGAGGGATACCATTCGCTTTTAAACGCACAAGATACGCATTTACGTCATTCTTTAGTTGAGCCTGATAATTGGCATCTTCGTTTAAAAGCTGTGATATTTTCATTAGTCTGCTCTTTTCGCACGGCCTAGTGGCTCATCTACAGGACCTGCTGCTGAGTCGTCACCGCCTGTTAGATCCATGTCTGCTGAGATATCATCTTCCATATCTGCTGACATATCACCGCCTAGTTCTGTGTCAGTTGCACCCATATCTTCTGCTGGTGCTTCACCTGATAGTGTTAGAACTGCATTGTTAACTGCATCTTTTGCAGAACGTGCTTGGCCTAGTAGACCTGCAATTGCTTGGTCAACTGCATCTTTAAATGCGCCTGATTGTTCTGGACCATGTGAGTAAGCCATTTCATCTGTTAGTGGACCTAGTTGGTCGTTTTGGATTTTACCTAGCTTTTCAATCATGTCTTGTAATTCGTCTACGATACCACGTGCAGCCATTGTAATTTCTGCGTTCTGAGCATCACCCTCAAGTAACGCATTCAGTTGGGCTAGTAGACCTTCTTCTAGCTTTTCTTTTTTCATTTTATATTCCTTTGGTGCTTCGTATGAGTTATCATACTTCTTTGTGTTCGTATCGAACTTTGGTGTGTCTGATTCTGCTACTTTTTCTTTATCAGCTAAGTGAGCATCGATACCTGCTGTAGATTTCATCTTCCAATGTGACGCTGCTTTTTTAGCTGCTTCGTATGAAGACTTCGCTTTACATTCGTGCTTGCCTTTTTTAGCATGTACACAAACATATGGGCGTTCCTCTGACTCATCTACTTTTTTCTTTTTACCTTTTGCTAGGTCATTTTTGCCTTTGCCATCTTCTGCATAATCTGGAATACCATTCTTATTAGCATCTGGCTTTTTCTTTTCTTCGACTTTATCTTCTTTGTCGCCTGATTTTTTCTTCTTCTTATCTTGGTATGCTTTAAGTGCCGGCGGAAGTTCACCTTCTGCTACGTGCGCTTTAAGCAATGCTCTAACTGTTTCAAGCATTAGCATATTTTCAACATACTCACGGTTCTGGTAGTCTGAACGCATAGTACGTTTTTGTTCTTCAAGTGCTGCTTTCGCCTCACGTAAAGATGCCAAATCACTTTCAATTTCGTAGCCAAAATTACTTTTCATATATTCATTTAAGCGTGACGAAACTGCTACTGGATTTGTATTATAAAAAATTGTTTTTCTCATGGTATTTGCCCCAATACATAAAGTTATATTATGTATTTATCATTTACAACTGATTTAATGAAATTATCTTTTTACCGATTCATAGATAGACTTTAGCTTACGTTTTGTAACCGCAGCATCGTCTTTTGATCTACTGAAACGTGCTTCTGCAATATCCATCTTGCTTGTATCACCACGCTTCTTTGCTGTATTATATGAACGTCTGTGCGAAATCGCATCATCATAGTAATGTTCAAATAGAGCATTAGTTGACATTACTTTTGTAATTTCTTCTGAGTTAATCTTTTTGCCATCGTTAAGATGTTTTGTGATAACATACGCAGTTTCGTAAATATATAGGCCTTCAAATAAAGTATCGTTTGTACGATTATCTCTAATGTCATAGTATCCATCGTCTGTTTTCTCCACAGAAAATAGTCCTACTTTAACGCCTGTTGGAGTCTTTACAGACTCATTCATTGTAGTCGCAACTTTCTTAGAAACATTTGATGATGCAGAATTAAATGCACTCAAAATGTTTTCCATTGCTTTGATATCTTCTGTTTTGACACCTGGTGATGTGTCAATGATACCAGCATCCTCTCTCGCTTTTCTTTCTGTAGCCGCTTGTTCCTTAAGCGCACTCTTGTCTCCATTAAGTGCTTTCATTAAGTTCGCCATAGCGTTTACATCTTGTCTGCTAGGTGCTGTCATCTTCGCCTCCGTTGTTATGCGGTTCTAAATCCACGCAGTGTTGGTACCAACACACCTTTATGTGTTAGTTTTTCAGCTATTAGAGCCTCACGCTCTGATAACTGTGTTTCATTAACATATTCGTTCTCTGAAAAGAACTTTACAATTAGGTCATTTTCTTCTTCTGTAATCATTACATACAGACCACCTAAAACTTCTGTTAATCTCATTCAAACCCCTTATTTACG
>Ga0213865_10002579_pt1 | contig 11388 bp, 11 predicted proteins | sample PICome_6_FD_160100 | JGI IMG/M metagenome (GOLD analysis project Ga0213865, IMG submission 160100) | Coastal seawater microbial communities near Pivers Island, North Carolina, United States - PICO282 | ecosystem: Environmental > Aquatic > Marine > Coastal | place: USA: North Carolina...
CGTCGCCGTTACTGTCCCAACCCCACGCATCCTCATCAGGGCATGCATCCGTCCAATGCTCAAGGTAGCCGCCCGCAACATAGGTTTGGCCTGTGGCGTTCAGATACGCTTCCGTGTAGTGGGTGGCCTTGAAAATGGCATTGGCTGTGCTACCCGCTCGGTTTCCCTCTGGGAGAGGTTCGCTTTGGTTGAACGTTCCGTTTGCACCGATGGGCCCGATGTACTCCCAGACAATGTCACCGTTGCGATTCACCTCATACAGGGTGCCTTGCGTTCCATGGGTGACCAGTATATTCCCGTTGGCCAGGGCTTGAGCGCCTGAAATGAATCCTGAATACATGGCCTCGCCTTGGTCCCATGACCACCCCGGCAGGTTTGGTCCATACGTTCCGTTGGCCTCCAGAACATAACTGCCATTGTCCATGGTTGGTCTGATGATGTCGACAGAAGAGAAGGCGGGGGCCCGACCGTTCCCGTTGTTGAACACGATGAGGTTGCCTGCCTCAGGGTGCCCAGCCTCAATCCACTGCACATCGTGCTGAGCAAACAGTTGCTGGTCGCTTGAAAGACCCTTGTCGTAGACCTGTGGATTGCCCCAACGGTACAGGATGTCACCTCCTTTTCCGGCATGGCCGCCGGAGCTTCCTGCTGCCTCTTCGGTGGTCGTGCTGTGGTCGATGATGTAAATCTCGTTCATGCTTCGACACGAAAGCGCGATTTGGTCGAGGTAGGGGTTGTAATCGATGCCGTTACAGTGCATCCAATCGGCACGGCCGGCTGCATTACCCGTTCCTCCAATGTAGTTGATGTCAATTTTTTCAGGATGGTCCTCCACCACGCCATAGTTGTCCATGGCGGGGTCGTAATCCTGAATCAAGTGGTCCCAAGCGTGCCATCGCCAGACGATTTCTGCATCATCGGTTCCCAAGGGTTTGACCTCGATGATGTGGTCGGGCCAAACGTTGTTCTGGCCGCCTGGCGAATCGCTGGCGATGGCAGGGTTTCGTCCTGCTTGAAGCGCTTCTTCCTCTGTTTTTTCCTCCCAAGCAATCATGAGGATGTTGCCGTTTGGCATAGGCTCGATGTCATGGTGGGTGATGTACTGTTCGCTATCGTAGGTCCATGACCATTCCAACGTACCGTCCCATGCGATGCGTTCCACTTTGCCTGATGTACCTCCCCCGGAGAAGTTGCCAACGGATTGGGCGGCATTGTTGGCGGTACGGAGCAAATCCCCATCCGGAAGGAGGTAAGCCGAAAGTGAAGGTCGATGCTCGCCAGGTGACGTCCACTGGTGGACGGCGCGACCTTCATGGTCGATCAGGTAGGTGGTGTTGGAAGGAATGGGTGAGAACAAGGTGTAGCCTGTCGATGCATGTTCATTGCAGAACACCAACCCCACGGTCCAGTTGGTGCGGTCTGCGTTACAACTTGGTGTCGGGTGGTTGACCGATGGGTTCGTGTCGCCTTGAATCGTGGGAATCCACGTCATCACGAGGATGGCCACAAGAAGGGCACAAGAACCTCGGCGGACGGGACCATTCATGCACTATACCTCGCCGCTATCTCCAATGCCTCGTCAAACGTTGCCTGCAGTTGTTCATCAGCCGGGAGTCCGGCATAGACCTCAAATTTCGCCTGACCTTTGACGGTCCCGGTTCCGGTAGTGTTCACCAGTGTTGGCTTGCCTTGGATGAGCGAGTCCATGTTCAGACGGAAGTGGAGCACGTTGTGTTCGTCCACCCGCTGTTCAAATTCGTCGATGAGTTGTCGAAGGTTGGCCTCTCCGAGGCGTGCAAAGGAGCGTGCTGCTCTTCGCTTGTTTGCTGTTGATGCCTTGATGAGGGTCAGCTCAGGGCCGTGATACGAACGGCTGCGGTCCAGTTCAACATCCTCATCATCGCCAATGAGCCATGCCATGGCCTCGGCCAACACCTCCATGTTCGAAACAGCACTCGCCGTCGCTCTCCAGGTGATGTGATGAAGCCCCACAACGACCGGGTGTCGGGCGAGGGTCAAGAGGTTGCCGAATCGGGGTTCACGCCAGCGTTCTCGCCATGAGGCCCATTCAAATAGGGGAGGTGAGTCGGGAACCTGCAAGTGGGGTAGCCCCCGCAAGACACACCGAGTTGAACGACATGGCGAAGAAAGTGAGTGCAAAGGCACGCGCAGCAGCGCGTAAACAACGTGACAAGTGGAAGTTAAAGCGATGGTACACCATTCGTGCACCTCGCCATCCATGGGATTTCAAGCGAATTGGCGAAACAATCGGTGAGTCTGATGAACATATCATGGGCCGCGTCTACGAAATGACGCAGCAAGAATTTGATGGTAACTTCTCCAAGATGCACGTCGTGATGCGGTTCCGTGTCACCGAATGCGTTGGCCAAGATGCGCTGACCACCTTCATCGGTCACCACCACCAAACCGACCACACTCGCCGACAGATTCGCCGCTACCGTGGCAAGGTCGACGATGTGGTTGATGTGGTCACCACCGACGGATACCTCGTGCGAATGAAACCGCTCATCATCACGCAACAGCGCGTCCAGACTTCGGTGAAGCAGGACATGCGAACTCGAACCCGAGACATCATCATCGCGTTCTGTGCGAAGAACACCTACGCTGATGTTCAACGTGCTCTTCTCGATGGAAAACTCGAAGAAGAGATTGAGAAGGGTGTGAAGTCGATCTACCCCGTTCGCTCCGTGGCCATCCGCAAGAGCCAACTTCTCCAAGAAGGTGTGGTTGCTTCCGACGGGCCAACCCTTGACGAAATCCACGCTGAGGAACAACGCCAAGCAGCCGAACTGAAGGCCAAGAAGAAGGCTGCTCTCGCCGCAGCCATGGCTGAAGAAGAGGCTGATGGTGATGGTGCTGAGGCCGATGACGGCGACGCTGATGAAGAGGTCGTTGAGACCGGAACCGAAGCCGAACCCGAACCCGAACCCGTCACTGAAGAAGTTGCTGAAGAAAAGGTCGCACCTGCTGAAGACGCTGGTGCAGATTATGGCAGCATGACCGTGGCAGAGCTCAAGGAATTGCTCAAGGCCGCTGGCAAGCCAGTGTCCGGTAAGAAAGCCGACCTCATTGCTCGCCTCAACGAGTGAACTCTCGCTCAAGAGGGCGATGTTCGCCGCAGGTTTGAGAAGTGAGAACGTTGAGGCTTGCCCATGCGCCTCGGTGTGATTGGCGGAACGGGCCTGGTCAACCTTGACTTGAACCAGCAACTCGGTGAACACGGCGAGGTCATACGCCAGAACGATGTTCGGGTCGACACCCCTTACGGCCCTGTACCCTTGCGACTTTGCTCCCTTCAAGTTGATTCAGTCTCCCACGAAGTGGTGTTTCTCCAGCGGCATCACAATTCATCGGGCCACGGGTGCCCACCTCACATGATCAATCACAAAGCCAACATGAGTGCCATGGCTGGAGCCAAGGTCGATGCCGTGCTTTCGGTATGTTCCGTAGGCGCTATTGTTGCATCATTCCCACCCGGAAAGGTAGGGCTTGCACAGCAGTACATCGATTTCACAGGGGTAGCCACCACGTTTCATGACGATGAAGCGGTGTTCACCTCTGCTACCGTTCCCTTCGACCATGAGATGAACGACCGGCTGGAGGCCATCCTTCGAAGGGAGCAACCCGGTCATGTTGCACCTTTCCGCTACACGTACTGGCTGACCCAAGGCCCCCAATTTGAGACGGCGTCAGAGGTTGATGCCATTGAAAAGTTGGGTGGTGAGATGGTCGGAATGACCATGCCAAGAGAGGCTAAACTCGCCCTCGAACTCAACCTGCCTTACGCTGCGGTGTGCATTTCATCAAATTGGGCCGCTGGGCGCGACCCAAACGACGGAGCCAAAGCCCTCGACCATACCGAAGTTTCGGCAACGGCAAATGATCGCCTCGACCCGGTTTGGGCGTGCATTTTGGGCATGCTCGCATGACACAAACATGATGGACGGAACGGGTCGATGAGCCCGCATGAACGGGCGCACTGTTGATGAATGGATGGAACACGACCCAGCGAACGAATGGGACATCATGATGAAGAAAGTTGCCGCCTTTCATCACAAACACGATTTTGCAGGCCAAAACGGCCACGACATGGGCTATCGTTTGGCCCTCACCATTGAGGAATTGGGTGAACTGGCAGCGGCCGTCACCAAGGGGAAACCACTGGAAGAGTGCGCTGAAGAAATGGCGGATGTTCTCATTCTCCTGATGGGACACAGCTTGGCGATGGAACTGGACCTCAAGGCGGCCTTTGAGAAAAAATATGCTCGAATCATGCAGCGCGAAGCCCTGCAGGGTCGGCTTGGCGTCCGGGTGACGGAATACCGTCCAGAGTGATCATGCAATCCAGTGCTGAAAGGTCATGGCGTGCTCGTCTCGCTCACCTGCTTCCACTTTACGCTCACCGATCAAATAGAATTCATCGGCGTTGATGGGCGGGGCGAATGTGTCTGCATCTTCCACTTCGGTATGAATGACAGTGCGGTGAATTTCCTTGGTGTAAGGAATGAACAATGCATAGATTTCTCCACCTCCAATGATGATGACGTCTTCTTCATCTGAAAGCGCCATGATCTCGTCAAAGGACATTACTTCGACGTCGTCTTCAACCCCTTGCCTCGTCATGACCACGTTACGGCGGTTGGGAAGGGGCTTGCCGAGGCTTTCCCATGTTTTACGACCCATGACCACGGTTTTGTTGAGCGTGGTTCGCTTGAAATGTTGCAGGTCGGTGGATTGACGCCAGGGCAGGTCACCGCTTTTGCCGATGGCCCCATTCTCGTCGCAAGCGAAGATCATTGACATCAATTGATTCACCTCACACTGAAATGGGGGCTTTGATGTGTGGATGATGTTCGTAGCCAGCCACCTCGATGTCTTCGTACGTGAAGTCATCAATGTCCTTGATGTCGGGATTCAATTTCAGTGTCGGCAGTGGAAGTGGCGCTCTGGTAATTTGGAGTCGGGCTTGGTCGAGGTGGTTGTTGTAGAGGTGGGCATCACCCAGGGTGTGGACAAACACGCCCGGCTCTAAATCGCAGACCTGAGCCATCATGTGCGTGAGGAGAGCGTAGGAGGCAATGTTGAACGGGACGCCGAGAAAAACATCCGCGCTCCGCTGGTAGAGTTGACAATTCAGACGACCGTTAGCCACATGGAACTGGAAAAAGGCATGACAGGGCATCAGGGCCATGTCATCGAGTTCCCCCACGTTCCAAGCCGAGACGATGATTCTTCGGCTGTTGGGGTTGGTTTTGATGGACTGAATGGCTTGCTGAACCTGATCGATGATGCGTCCGTCTTTTGCTTCCCAGCGGCGCCACTGTTTGCCATAGACCGGTCCCAAATCACCGTTCTCATCGGCCCATTCATTCCAAATACGGACACCGTTTTCCTGCAGGTACTTCACGTTGGTCTCGCCCTTGAGAAACCAGAGCAATTCATGCACGATGGAGGGGAGGTGGAGTTTCTTGGTGGTGACCATGGGGAAGCCTTCAGCGAGATCAAAACGCATCTGGTAACCAAAAACTGACTTTGTCCCCGTCCCCGTCCTGTCGCCTTTTTCGGCCCCTTGGTCGAGGATGTGGCTCATGAGGTCAAGGTACGCTTGCACGGATTCACCTGTTCCCAACCAGCGGAGGAAGCACTTAGGGGTTGTTCAAACGGCCACGGCGAAATCAGGAAGAAACAGCACATCGCTGGGGATGCTTGGGCTAAGCGCATAGGCTTCAATGGCCTCCTGAGGGATTTCGTTGAACAGCGGGGCCGTGTATCGCTTGACAACGTCAATTTCCATGCCCTTGCACGTGTAGCATCTGCGGCAAAAACAACACAGCATGTCAACAGCCGCTTGAGGGATACCGAGTTCAATGGCCTTTCGAATGTCGTAAATTTCCTCAAGATCCTCAAGCGTGAGTTCAATCAGTCCAAGTTTGAGGCGACGTGCACGCGTCTCAATATGCACTGCCCGAGCGAAATCACGAAGCGTGTGAGGAGTGGCGTTTTCCGGCCAGTTGGCTTCACCCAGCAAGACGAGGGAAACCAGGGCGTCGGCGACCGCACAACCCGGATGTTGTCTGTTGTAAAGGATGCAAACATGTTCCACTTTGCCAACCGTACGGTTACGGCCACGATGAAAACTCACAGCGAGGTGGGGGTCGTCAAAAAGAAGGAATTTCCGAATCGTTTCCATGACATGAATTTTCAATTCAAACCCGTCGACAGCCGTGATGAGGGTGGTGTTCCCGGTCAGCGGGCACAATTCACGACCCCATGTCTTGGCCATGGCCACCACGCTCTCAAGTAAACCAAGTCCACGCAACTCAGCGTTGATCCGCTCTGGCGTCGGTCGCGGAGCGTCCTTTGATGAGCACGTCAGATCAAGAAGGCCAAACTCCGTGTGGTACAATGACACACAAGACATGTACTGCGAGGCTATTTCTACTCTCAGGGAGCGCCAAGGGCAGACATGGTTGCCATCAATTGGTCGGTGAAGGTACGGTACAACCGAGCAAGTTCCGCCCTGACCTCGTGTTCATCTCGTTGTGCAAGAGCATGAAGGTCAGATGAAGTCATGTTGCCGCCGTTGCTGGATGCTAACCATTTGAGCCAGGTCACGCCTTCGCCCGCATTGACGTCAAAGCGCCGATAGAGTCGAGGCCATTTGTGGTGCTGAGGTTGCATGATATCCCGGGTCCCAACCAGGGCAAGGGGCACCACCACGGCGTGAGGAAAGGCCGCTGCAAGACGAGCTACACCTGTTTTTCCCGGAAGGAGAAACGGGGCTTTCGTTCGTTTCGATCGGGTTCCCTCTGGAAAGATACCAAGGGCTTTTTCATGGCTGAGGATGCTTGCAGCACTGGCCAACGCATCGCTTCCGCCCGCTTCTCTGTGCGTTTTGATTTGACCGGTGGCCCGCATGATAAATCGAGTGAATGGATTGGCGAAATGTCCGTCCTTTGCAAGGTAATGGGTGGTTCGACGCGCTGCGGCAATCACTGCAATCGGGTCAACATGGGAGAGATGGTTCGCCGCCAGAATGGTCGCACCTTTCCGTGGAATTCGGTCTGCGCCATGGATTCGCCATCGCAAAAGGGGGCGAAGCGCAGGGGAGAGGAACAGGCGCAAGCCAGCGTAGACGGGTGTTGATGGAAGGGGTTCTGGGCTTGACTCAATGGCCCAATGTGCCTTGAGGGCTTGCCATGCCGTTTCCAGTTCACCTCCTTCGCTCACAGCAACACCTCTTCGCCAGAGGTTTTGATATTTGTTCACCAAACCGGCTTAGAGCGCCGTATTCTCGCAGGGTAGGGGGAAGGGCAAGCGTGAAAGAGCACGAGCAAAAGGCCGTGGTATGAGCCGTTCCATCTCAACGTCACTTCCCGTCTTCCTCGGGGTGTTGGTCGTCTCGGTGGTCCTTCACCCAGTGGCCCTTGCAGAGGCTGCTTGGGAAGAAGACGGTTGGTTGCGGACTTCGTTTGCGAAAGAACGCCTTGAACTCGGCGATGAGTTTGGTTGCTACGGTATGCCAGGCTTGTCGTGGTCCAACGACCCCGGAGCGGTTGCAAACGCCTGCAAGGCCTACATTGAAGAGCGAACCAATGCCAGTCGCTGGGGAGTTTCCCCCCTGTCCACCTTCACTCCTTCCACGCTCACGATGGCCGACCACACCAAAGTGGCGAGCCAAGGCTTTGTCGTCCATGGCGACGAAACCGACCTTGAGGAAAGTGCATGGCACCATGCGACGGATGCTCCTGCAGATCTGTGGGATTGGTACAATTTGGGTCGTCGAGGAGGCAGCCTAGAGAAAGGGATAGCCTCCCTTGATGCCCTCACGGATGAAGTAGAGATGGGCGGTTTGGTCAACCTGTATTGGATTGGCCGTGTGAACGATGCGACGGTTCGCCATGACCGAGATGTCCTTGCCTATCTCGACGATACCCCGGGTATTTGGTTGACCACGTGGGGCGAGGCATGGTCGTCATGGTCAGCCAAGCGATGCTACGAATACCAACGGGATGTGGCAGAAGTCAACGGTCGTACCGTCATCACCTTCGAAGCCTTGCAGGCCGAGGCTTGTCTTGCAGTATCAGATGACCTTCCATGGAATATACCCTTGACGTGGCTCATCGATGTTGAGGGTGTCGAAGTATCGAATGTATCCACTGCCAACACTGGCTACGAACTCCCTTCTATAGAAGGTCAAAAAGTCGCTCAAGAAGGGTGGTGGCAGCAAGCTGACGGCACCTTGGTTCTCTCTGTGATCAACGGTCATGCAGTCAACATCACCCTCAATGGGTCAGGGGTAGATCACGATGTTCTCGCTCAGGCTACGTTCTTCAACAACCATTCAACTGCCGTTACGGTCGCTGGCCACGAAACCACGGACTTGTTCAAGTGGGCAAAGCGATTTGTCGATGACACCGAGGTTCGATTCACATGGCTTGTCCAGCCACGCCCAGCCGAGGGAGCGGATGCTTGGATTCCCTACGCCGTGGTCGGCGTCAGTGTGTTCACCGTGTTTGTGATGCTGGGCGTTCTTGGTCGTGAGGGCTTGGGTCCAATGAAACAACTGGCCATGCGGGGCGATGATGAAAAACGGTATCCTGAGAGAGAAATCATGCGAAGCCTTGATGCCGACGAGGAAGCGTAGGCCTGCTGGAGGAAGCAAACATGGCTCAGGATGACTTGGTCATTGACCCGTGGGGCAGCGCTCAATCCACCGATTACGATCGCATCATCCAACAGTTCGGTTTGACCTCCATGGAACAGGTCGACCTTCATTCGCCATCCAAACTCCATCGCCGCGGCATCGTATTCGCCCACCGTGATGTTGACCAAATCCTCGAGGCACAACGAACGGGCGAGGCGTTCGGCGTGCTCACCGGGTTGATGCCAAGCGGGCAAATGCACCTTGGCCACTCGATGGTGGTTGAACAGGTCAAGTGGTTTCAGCAGCAAGGCGGCGATGTGACCATTGCCGTTGCCGACCTTGAGAGTCAGGCCACACGAGGGGTTTCCCTGGCCAAAGGCCGTTCCATTGCGCTTCAGGAATACATTGCCCACTACGCTGCGCTTGGCCTTGACCCCGACAAAACCAGCGTGTATTTTCAATCCACGCGGCCCGTTGTTCAACGTCTTGGGTTTCAACTTGGCAAGCGCACGAACCTCAGTGAATTTGAGGCGATTTATGGGTTTGGTGGAGATACAAACCTGGCGCATGTTCAGGCCCCCTTGGTCCAAGTAGGAGATATCTTACATCCTCAATTGGATGAGTTTGGCGGCCTCAGGCCGATCGTCGTTCCCGTCGGGGTTGACCAGGACCCCCACCTTCGCTTGACACGGGGTCTTGCGGCGAAAACCAACTGGTTCAATCTCCGGGAATCTTCCTCAAGGGGATGGCTCGTGAGCCTCTCGGTGCATGACGAGAACGCTGAGGCGTTTGGACAACTCCCTAACGGACGCGTTGACAAATCCAAGGTCGCCGCTGTCTTTGACCGCATCGTTGAGGCTGTTGCTGGCCTTGGGTTTTCCGACATCGTCTCCAGTCCCAAGCAGGGGACCGTTCACATTCCATCCGCTACCGCTCGAGACCGTCATTCGATTCGAATGGCGCTTCTTCGATTGGAGCGTGCCCTCGGGGGTCCTGGATTGATGGCTCCGGCTTCGACCTACCATCACTTTGCCGTGGGCATGACCGGCGATAAGATGAGCAGCAGTCAACCGAAAACCACGTTGTTCCTGCGCGACGATTTGGCCACGGTTGAGAAGAAGATCAAGCGAGCGTTCTCCGGAGGCCAACCGACGGTTGAAGAGCACCGTCGTCTTGGTGGCAACCCCGACATTGACGTCGCTTACCAATACATGATGTATTTCTTTGAGGAAGATGACGCCTATCTGAGTGAAATTAACGCCGCTTTCCGCTCGGGTAAACTCCTCGCTGGTGAAATGAAGCAACTCTGCATCGAGCGAGCGACGAGTTGGATGGGCGAACTTCACGAAATGCGAGATCAAACCGCTCATCAGGTCCTTGACTTCCTCGCTGAAGACTCACGATGATTCATTGACATCGTCTGTGGAAAACACGGCGGGGTCGGGTCCGACAGGTAATGATTCCAATTCTTCCTTGGTGAGGTCTCGTTCAATGGCATCGGCATGAAGAATCATGGAGTGTCCGTGGGGGTCGAGGAGTTCAAGCGTGATCACATCGGCTCGAGGTCCTCCGAGGTTCGAGAGCGTGAGGGTCATCTGTTGGAGGGTTGCAAGTTGTTCCATCAGTGCTTCTCGCTGTTCTCCTTCTGCGGCCAGAAATTGATTGGAGATGTCACGTTCAACCATGTTGATGATCTCCTGAAAGCGATGCAAGACCCCTTCCACGTTAGAAACGTAGCCGGTTGAACTGGTGCCAGGGTTGACTTCCAAATCCAATTCTGGGATGCAAACAGTGCATGAAGATGAACGAACCACCCTCGCCCGAAGTTTGTCCTCATCATCGATAACCATCGACCAGCCGCCCGCCTTTTTTCCCTCGGCTGGAATAAAATCAGTCTGTCGCCATCCACAATCGTGGCACAGAATGGTCACCTGGGTGTGCTCGCCAAAGTAAGGGATTTCATCGATGTGAGCGATCATGTTGACGTTGCCGGTTGATGAGCAAATCGGACATGGAAGGTCGATGGCTTGCTCGTTCATTCGTACACGTCCTTCAGGTCGTCGCTGTCAACGGCAAAACCTTCCATTTCAGTGCCTCGAATACCCCGGCATCCTTGTGGGAGCAACAGCAAACGTGTATCAGTGATACGAATGATTTGGCCCTGGGCATCACCCTCGACAAAGCGATACAACATGCCCAACGCTTGGTTGAATTCCGTGGTTCGCTTCATCATCCGTTTCATTTCCACAATACAGCCGTGGCCATCGGCCACCCAATCCATCAGTTGGCCGCAGCCGGTCAGATCCAGCAGTGTCGAATTGTGAAGGACCATCTCTCCCTCGTAAAGCGGGACGGGTGCGTCGGGATAGAGCTGTGCAAGGTTGTGGTAGGTGACCTCGCCTCGTGGCATCCGAGGCGCAGGTGTACTTGCGGCGCTTGGCATAGCAAAACTTCGGGGGCCACCCGAGCCTGAAGCTGGCGGTTCGTCGTTGAGGGGCTGTTCATTCAGTTTGGCTTCAGCCGCTTCGAGCAAGTCCAGGTCTGGCATCTCTGGAACGGTTGGTTCAGGAGCCTGACCATGCTCAGGGGGTTGAGAAAAGGCATCGAGAGAGGATTGCGCCTCGTCTTTTTCCTTTCGTCGCCTTCGCCGCACAGATGTACCTTGCAAACGAGGCTTCTTCAACACTCCCCTAAGGAGGAGCCCCAGCCTTCGGTTTGGT
>Ga0213865_10002583_pt1 | contig 11368 bp, 9 predicted proteins | sample PICome_6_FD_160100 | JGI IMG/M metagenome (GOLD analysis project Ga0213865, IMG submission 160100) | Coastal seawater microbial communities near Pivers Island, North Carolina, United States - PICO282 | ecosystem: Environmental > Aquatic > Marine > Coastal | place: USA: North Carolina | collected...
GTTATTGGAAACGCATCGTATACCGAATTGGGTTTGTTTCGTCTAAAACAGGAATGATTCTGAATGACAAAGCGATTGAAAATACTGGCATTACTTTTGGGGTTGGCTTACCAGTAGCTGGTTTTTCGAATGTCAATATGGGCTTTGAGCTTGGAAAATTGGGAGCCGGAGACGAGTCACTTATTGAAGAAGATTATGTCAACATCCGCATTGGTTTTTCACTCAATGACCGTTGGTTTATAAAGCGTAAATACAATTAAAATGAAAAATTTAAACTTTTTAATTCTACTTTTATTCTCATCTGGAGCGCTCTCTGCTCAATCTGCAGCAGACTGCCCTGCAAACCTCAGTATTTTTGCAGAGTTTGCAAAAGTGAAAAACTACGATTCCGCCTATGCACCTTGGTTGGAAGTAAAAACACATTGCCCAGAGCTAAATGAAGCCACATACATCTATGGGGAGCGTATTCTAGGACACATAATCAAAAATGAAGAGGACAACTCAGAATACGTTTCAATGTTAAGTTCTCTCTATGACGACTGGTTGAGTTATTTCCCTACAGATCGCAGAGGAAAATCACAGCGTGGAAAAATCATATCTGCTAAGGCACAGTCGATGTTGGAACATGAAACCGCATCGTTAGCCGAGATCTATGCAACCTTTGATCAGGCCTTTACATCCGATATGGAAAGCTTTGCCAATCCAAAAGCACTCTATAATTATTTTAAGACCCTGTACACCATGTACAAAAATGGGGATGAGAATGTGACTATGGATGCCCTGTTTTCAAAATATGAGGATGTCTCTGAAAAGTTTACCATTGAAAATCAAAAACTCTCTAGAACCTTTGACCGTATTTTAAAGAAAGAAGATTCAGGAGAAGCCTTAACGTCTCGGGACAAACGCAGCAAACGTGTTGCTGAAATCAATTCCCGTGCGAATTCGACCTATGCCAACAATTTGGATGCGATTATTTCTCAAGAGGCCTCTTGTGAAAACTTGATTCCGCTATACCGGTCAAATTTTGATGAGAACAAATCCGATGAAAAATGGTTGAAGCGCGCTGCAAGCCGTATGGACGCTAAAGAGTGTTCAGACGATCCATTGTTTGTTGAGCTTGTGGAGGCCTTACACAGTTTGAGTCCGTCTGCAGATTCCGCTTACTATTTAGGGATTTTGAAAGATAAAGCCGGAAATACAACTGAAGCCATCGCTTTTTACGAGGAGTCGCTTACCCTTGAGTCAGACGCTTATAGAAAGGCAGAAATTTTGTACAAGATCGCGGCAAAGCTCAAAAAGAGAGGATTGAAAAGTCAAGCTCGAAAATATGCAAATCAGGCCTTGTCCAACAAGCCCTCCATGGGGAAAGCTTATATCCTGATCGCGGGACTTTATGCAGACAGTGCAAATGATTGTGGAAACAATCAGTTTGAGAAACAAGCTGTGTACTGGTTGGCCGCACAAACCGCACGCAGAGCAGCTATCGTAGATCCATCGCTGAAGAAGACCTCACAAAAACTCGAAGCGAGCTATACGGGGCGTGCGCCTTCCAAGACAGATATCTTTACTCAAGGTAAAGCAGGTGAAGTTATTTCATTTGACTGTTGGATTCGATCTTCTGTAACAGTTCCTAATCTGTAAACAGATGATTCGCAAGGGGTGTCTTGCTTTATTGTGTGCAATTACGCTCACGAATTGTACCGATCAGTTTTCTGCAGTACAGCAAATGAACAAGTTTGATGAAATCCCTGTTGGGATCACAGAAGAGCTCCATTTGATCTATTCGGACTCTGCTCGAATAGAGGCCGAACTCAATGCACCGATCAATATTGATTTTACCAATCAGAAATTTCCGTATTCCGAATTCCCGCAGGGCTTGGATGCTACTTTATATGGCAATCGAGGTGAAGTCACATTTGTTCGCTCTGATTACGGCATCTATTATCCAAAAACAGAAATCATTGATCTGAGAGGGAATGTGGTGATTTCCGATACCACAGGAACAAGATTAAACACCAGTCAGTTGTATTGGGATGCTGGTCAGGAGTGGTTGTTCACAGAAAAAAACTTTACTTTTACCAATGCATCGTATGACATTGAGGCAGTTCGACTGGACGCAAATCGATCCTTTCGAAAATTGATGACTGGGATGATTAGCGGAAATATTCAAATCAAAGACGAAGACATAGACTAAATGAATAAGTTTCACAGATTTTCCGAAAAAATGTACCTCTTTTTTGGATTTGTATTCACCATTGAGGCCATCGCAAACATACAAAGTATGAATGAGCGATTTTATATTTCTTGCATATTGGGAGTCGCTGCTTTCGGGATGTTTTTCTTTCGTCGAAAGTATCGTAAAAAGTTTGAAAGTAGAAATCAATAATGACTCCTGAATTGCTTGTCATTTTTGGGTGCTTAATGCTATCCGCTTTTTTCTCTGGAATGGAAATCGCCTTTGTATCTTCCAATCGCGTTCGTTTGGCGTTACAAATCAAACAACCTGGTCTGGTTTCTACTGCCTTGGCCAAAATCACTGAAAATCCCTCAAAATTTATTGCCACTACTCTCGTCGGTAACAATATCGCTTTGGTCATTTATGGCTTGTTTATGGGAGACTATCTGATCGAAAAAATCTACCCAGAATCGGTTGGAATTGATGACTTGGCCCTTTCTATTGTCTTTGTGCAAACTTTGATTTCCGCAGTCGTGATTTTGATTACTGCTGAGTTTTTACCCAAAGTTGTATTTCAGATATATGCAAATGCTTTATTGCAATTTTTTGCCATTCCGACAGTTTTGTTTTACCACGTTTTAAGTCCGCTGACCAATGCGTTTTTATGGTTTTCCAATGTGATTCTCAAACGGGTGTTTAAGACGAGTGAGGACCATATCCCAACCGCCTTTTCGCGGGTTGACTTAGAAGAATATGTGACCGAGCAGGTAGAGTCAACTGATGATGAGGATTTGGACAGTGAGGTGCAAATCTTTCATAATGCATTGACATTCAATGATCGAAAAGCGAGAGAGGTTATGGTTCCCCGCGCTGAAGTTACTGCTGTCGACCGTTATGTATCCAATAAAGAACTGATCAGTTTGTTTTCCAGCACAGGGTTTTCAAAAATCCTTGTGTATAAAGGAAATCTTGACAATGTAGTTGGTTATATTCATGCTTTTGACTTGTTTAAAAAACCAAAGAACATCCGTTCCATCACGCACCCTGTTGAGTTTGTCCCCGAATCCATGCTGATTAAAGATATTTTGAATTCCTTAATCAAAAAACGAAAAAGCATAGCGATTGTACTCGACGAATACGGTGGTACTGCTGGGATGATAACTCTTGAAGATATTGTAGAAGAGTTGTTTGGAGAAATTGAAGACGAATACGATCAAGTTGATTTGACCGAGCTCAAGATGGAAACGGGGGATTACGTGCTTTCTGCTCGACTTGAGGTAGATTATCTCAACGACAAATACAAGCTCAATTTGATTGAAAATGATCAGTACGAAACCCTAGGGGGTTATATTGTCCATCACACTGAAAATATCCCAAGCAAAGGCGAAATTGTGAAAATTGGGGACTACGACTTTGAAATTCAAAAGGTAACAGCCAGCAAAATCGAGATTGTCAAAATCCTTGCTCAATAGCACGCTGTTTTACATCTTTTTTTTCAGCTAAAGAAGTTGTATTTTCGCCTACGATCAAAAAACATGACTCATGGCCATATTAGGTAAAATTCGAGAAAAATCTATTGTTTTAATTCTAGTCATTGGTATGGCACTTTTTGCTTTTGTTATATCAGGGGTATTCGATGGAGCAGGAACAATGAGTCAAGAGCCAGTTGCGATTGTTGGGGATGAAGAAGTCAATATCGAACAATTTAGTCGACGTGTCGATGCGGTAGAACGAAATACAGGAATGAGCAATGTTCAGGCCGTGAATACGGTATGGAACCAAGTTGTAACCGAATATTCATTCGATCAACTACAAGAAGAGCTCGGTCTTGCGGTTGGGCGTGGTCATGTCGAAAATTTTATTGCCAACTCCCCAGGTTTCAGACAAGACAGTCGTTTTCAAAACGCTTTAGGAGACTTTGATGTTGTTGCATTTACCGATTTTATCAATGACAGCAAAAGAAACAATCCAGAAATGTATCGCCAATGGCAATTACAAGAGGAGTCGATACAAAGCAGTATCAGCAAACAACTTTATACAACAATGATACGTGCTGGGATTTATCATACAGCATTTGACGGAAAGGCAGCCCATGCGCTTGAGAATGATAAAATCAGCATTTCGTATGTGAAAGTCCCTTACAGTTCAATTCCTGATAGTTTGGTAACGGTAACTGATCGGGACATCAAAAAATACATCAATACGCATTCTGCCGACTTTGAGGTCGAGGAGAGTCGTTCCATTCGATATGTTGTGTTTGATGAAACAGCTTCCGTTGAGGATAACTTAGCCATTGAAAATGAACTCAAAAAACTATTGGAGCCACAAGTTATCTTTAATGAAGTAAGTGAATCGGAAGAGACTTTAGCATCTTTTTCTCAAACCGATAACGTCCAGGAGTTTATCGCTGAATATTCAGAAGTGCCCTATGTCGAAACCTATCAAACCAAAGCTCAATTAGGAACGTATGCGAATACGCTTTTTGAACTTAAAGAAGGCGAAGTATTTGGACCATATAAAGATGGATCTCAATTTAAGCTATCTCGAATGATGGATGTTGACCGTGGCGGCTCGGTAAAGGCACGACATATTTTGTTTGCTTATGCGGGTTCTCAAAGCGCATCTAGTGAAGTTACGCGAACAAAAGCAGAAGCGCGCCAAGAGGCCTATCGCGTGTTGCGTCTGGCACGGGCGAAGGGAGCGGACTTTGCTGAGTTGGCAAGAACCTATTCTGACGGTCCATCAAAAAATCGGGGTGGTGATCTTGGATTTTTTAGACGTGGCGATATGGTAGAGGCATTTAACGATTATGCATTTGCAAAGCCAATTGGCTCTATAGGCGTTGTAGAGACCGACTTTGGCTATCATATTATTGAGGTACAAGAAAAAGAAGATGTCGTTTTGATTGCGTCGGTAGTGAAAAAGATCGTACCGTCTGAAGCCACAAGCAACGAAGTTTTTCGTACGGCAACCGAATTTGAGATCGATAGCAAGAAAAACGGATTCACATCGGCAGCAGAATCATCTGGAAATGACCCGCGAAGCGCTGCTAATTTATCGCTTATGGAAGAAAGTATTCCAGGTTTGGGTGCTCAACGTTCCATTGTAAAGTGGGCATTTGAAGAGGAAACAAGATTAAATGACATCAAACGATTTGATCTATTGGGTGGTGGCTATGTGGTTGCAGAGCTGACCGATGCAAAAGGCGCAGGTACCTCGAGTGTAGAAGATGCCCAGAATCGGGTTCGCCCAATATTATTGCAAGACAAAAAATATGAACTACTCGTTTCCAAATACGGGGACAATGCAACGCTTGCGAATCTTGCAGAAGATTATGGTCAAACCATTTCGACTTCATCTGCGATTAACGCCGCTGCAGGGTCGATTGCTGGCGCAGGCACAGAGCCCTTTGTCGTTGGTTCAGGATTTTCATTAGAAATGAATGAGACTTCTGCTTTGATACAAGGGAAACAGGGGATCTTTGTGTTGGAAGTGGACCTCTTTGAAGAAGCGACTCCATTGCGTTCTTATGAGGGCTATTCCAGTTTGCTTAGCGAGGAAGTGATCAATCGCTTGCGGCCATTGATTGATGAGGTTATTCGTGATCAGTATGATGTTGTGGACAATCGCTTTGACTACTTTTAAGAATTAGACTACATCAAATTGCGTATTTTCTTACACGATTATTTTTTCATTTTTTACGATTCATAGCTATTTTTTGCTTGCTCACATCTAATCTTTGTTGATTCACAAGAAAAGAATAGATACTTCTGTTTTTTCTAGCACCTTTGGAAATGTAAAGACGATACAGACTTGTTTATTGTTTTTTCATTTTTAGTTTTCTCATTCTAGGCATTGCCCTAATCCTACAAGTCTGTATCCCTTTTTTGCCCTAGATATGATTGGTTACCATACCAATCCAGTGTTTTTTAGTTTCATTAATTCGGTCGGCGTTAACACCTTTTTTAGCGCCGATTGTTTTTTAAAAAATGTTAAAATTATTTAAGAAAAATAAAAAATCCCACCGAAGCGGGATTCGTAGACATTTTGTCTTCGGCATATAGCCTTATTGTGATAAGATGCTCCAAATATATAAAAAATGAATAAAACCTTAGGCATTACCGTAAATTATAATTGTTTGAGTTGGGCTTTCCTCGACAATGAACAACAGTCTCCAATCATTCACACTGGGGTAAGAGTATTTCAGCCCTCAGTATTGAACTTGGGATCTGGGTTGCTTGAAGAATCCCATTTGGCTCTTAGGACAAAATACCGCAATTCTAGAAAGAGTGCATCCAGAAGACAGTACAGAAAACTGCTATTACTCAGACTACTGATTGAGACTAAAATGTGTCCGTGTCCAATTAGTGCATGGATTTTATGGAAAAACAAAGGAATTTTTCCGACTAAAGAGCTTGAGGGCTGGCTCAACTTAAACCCTTATGACCTTCGAGTTCAAGGACTTTCTCAAAAATTAAAGCTGTCCGAATTGGGGCGGGTATTATACCACTTAGCACAACGCAGAGGAAAGATCACATCCAAACTGAAAGGCAATACGGATGCAAGCATCTTCATGAATGGAGATCCTAAAACAAAGCGACTGGGTCTTTATGCAACACAAAAACAAAAAAAGAAGGATTTTACGCTTGGAGAGTATCTAGCTAAATACCAGCAAACAAAACACAGCTCATTTGAGCAACAAGAAGAACGGATTCGCAACCGATATCTCGACAGAATGATGTTTGTTGAAGAGTTTCATAAACTTTATGACAAGCAACAGGACTTTCACCCTGCACTTAATGAAAACCTACGCGAAAAACTTGGGGGAAAACCCTTGCCTAACAACGATGGCATGTCGGGCTTACTTTTTTTTCAACGAGAGCTCAAAAGCAATCAATCCAGAAGAAATCTATGCCTGTATGAGCGAGGAAAAAAAGGAACGCCCAAATCAAATCCCCTGTATGAGTATTTTCATATTTTGAAATGGATCAGTCAAATTAAATACGACGGTCAATCCCTCAATACCAAACAGCGTGAAAAGGTTCTTGCTATTGCCTTAAAATTCACACAGTTTTCATTCAAGAAAGTGCGTAAAGCATTGAGCATGGAAGACTAGTCCATACAGTTTAATGTCAATGAGAGCTCAAAAATTTATTTGTCACATACTTTGGTTAATCTCGGTAAACCACAACTTTTTGGCCCTGCATTCTTTTCTAAATCATTGGAAGAACAAATTGATATTTGGCATGCGATCTTCTTTTTTGACAATGAAAAGAAACTTCAAGATCACGCAATGCGCGTATGGGGATTTTCTAAAGAGCAGAGCAGGCGGGTCTGCAAGCTTCAGCTCAACAAAGGATACGCTTCGATCAGCGCAAAAGCAATACGAAATTTCTCCTACTTCATGGAGTTGGGCTTGACCTTTGAACAAGCAGGATTTTTATCTGCTGTCAAAAGAGCTACTGAAAAAGATTGGCTCGGGCTTTCTAATACGGTTGAGGCAGAATGCATTAGGGAGTTATTAAAGGGATTTGAAATTACCAAACAAAATATCAAGCCAGCGTCAATCAAAACAATATTAGGAAAGAAGTTTAGTATCACAAATTTTATTTGCAAAAGTATGATCAATATATCAATGCGAATTCACGGAACGAAACCAGTAGCTTTCAAATAAACTACACCTCAGACCAGTTTATTTTAAATCATTTCAAACCCATTCTTCAAAAACCTGTTTTTGAATTGAGAAAAATGGTCAATACCATGATTAAGCGACACGGTGAGATAGACGAGATAAAGGTGTTTATTCGCCCCGAACTCAAAGCAAGTCGATCGGGACGAAAAAGACAATTGATGACAAGAAGAAAAAGAAACCTCACCTACGAGTTTCATCAAAAAACAGTCCTAGAAATGGGGAAAAACCCCACACATACCAATGTGTTAAAACATCGACTTTGGGAAGAGGCCAACCGCAGCTGTCCATACACAGGACAAGCCATAAATATTCAAGAACTATTTTCTGACAAAGTTTCTATCGTATATATCCTTCCATGGCGTCGATTTTTTAATGATTCTGATCAGAACAAAACCATTTGTTTGACTTCATTTAAGCACAACATCATCGATTTGACCCCTTGGGAGTATTTCACAGCACTTGACCCTGGCGTTTGGGAGCAAGTCAAAACTCGTGCCTTAAGCCAATTTATGGACTCAAAAAAGCAAGAAAACCTCTCGAAATTTAAGCAGTTTACCATGTCGAACTATGCCAAAGATGCGATTAGCAACGAGTTCAATGACTGTCATCATGTGAGTTTGGCGATAAAGGAACTCCTACAACAAGTTTGTCCAAATGTGCAGATGACCTTGGGACATGCAACACATAGCTTACGAAAAAACTGGTATTTGGATTCTTTCGATAATTTCCTAGAGAACGAACCCCTGGGTGACTATCGGCGTCATGGCCTAGACGCTTTAATCACAGCAGTAAAAACCCCAAAACTTCTGGTTGAGCTCACCAAATGGAATCGATATGAGCAAAATTCCCCTAAGAACTTTCCACTGCCCTGGAAAAGTTTTAAAAAGGACGTTGAGCGTGAGTTTTATGCCATGCCGATTAGTTTTCAACGCCCAAAACAATGCTTTTCGATTGCGGTAAGAAAACATAAAGAAGGCAAAGCCCTTTATACCCAACGCTCACACTCTGCCCGTGGCCAATTGCATAAAGAGTTGTTTTATGGCAAACGGAAGAGCCCACACCATGAGACCCATGGATTTCACATTCGAAAAGCAGTGGAGCATATTCAAACCGCCAAGCAGGTTAAAAAAATTGTCGATCCCGTCCTGCGACAACGCATTTACGATTTGGTAGATGCCAGTGGAGGTTTTGACAATGGTAAAGTTCCAAAAGATGCGCTGATTTATACGGCAGATGATGGTGGAATTCACTCCAAAGTGACCATGCCCAACAGAAGAGGGGATGATGTGCCGGTGAATAAGGTTCGTTTGTGCGAGTCAATCACAAATGTCATTCAGATTTATGATGGAGTCAATAAGTACGTAAACTCCCGAAACAATCACCATGTGCTGATATACAAAGACCTTGAAGGGGTTTTTCAAGAAGATCTTGTACAATTTTGGACTGCAGTAGAGCGCAAGCGTAAAAAAGAGCCCCTAGTCCAACTCCCTGAAGATGGTCAACGTGTCATCACGACCTTACAAATTAATGATTGTTTTTTGATGGGGATCTCAGATGAGGATTATTTTAATTTCGACAATCTGCCCAAACGAAAAATCATGGAGCATCTCTACCGCGTACAGCGAATTTCAACCAAGTTCTACGAATTTAGACAGGTGTATGATGCAGATATTTACGACACCTCGTTTCCCAACTATATTCGGGTATTGAATTTTGGGAGAAGAAAAACAGGATGGCTGACTTATAACCCTAAAAAAGTATTTGTTGATAACCTAGGTAATATCCAAAAAATAAAAGAAATATGGACACATAAACAGCCCCAAAGGCAATCATAGATCGAAAGGTATATGCTACCGACTTACATAAGTATTCGTGAAGTTAAAATTTATTGTGATTTGATAATTTATGGTAGTAGTAAGCGTATCCTCACATTGAAGAGTTCTTTCTTAAGTATAGTATTGTGATTTGATAAGAACTGCCGATTGCCGGGGCTTTTTAGAAAAAAAGTTCTTTGTGTTTCCAAAAAATGTTGACAAATAAAATCAAGTACACCACAGCAAGGGTAAACTTCATCATTGTCCCAGCCAAAAACCCAACCAAAGACCCAAAAGCTGCGCGGACGGCTTTTCTAACGTCTGAACTTTGTGTCAACTCTCCAGCCAATGCACCCACAAACGGACCTAAAATCAGACCGATTGGCCCAAAGAAAAATCCGATAAGCAGACCAATCCCCGAACCAATTGTACCCATTCGCGTACCTCCCAATTTTTTTGTTCCCCAAACGGGGAGCAAGGTGTCCAATAGGAAAATCACAAGGGCAATGGCAAACGTAATTGTCAAAAAGGAAGTGTTTTGCGGAACACTTTGGGTCAGGTGAAGAACCAACAAACCGAACCAACTACATACAGGCCCTGGGATGATGGGTAAAAAGCTACCTGCCACGCCGAGCAATATGAGTAAACCACCAGAAATAAGTAGGAGTATGTCCATCAGAAATCTTTCGGTATGCTAAATTAGCGAAGACGAATCAGTACGCAAATGATTCCACAAATTTTTTTGTACTTTTCAATACCAATGTTGAGGGCATTTTTTATTGGGCTAATCATACTGGCGAATGCCTGTAATCAAACTAACGCAGAGCAAGTTCGCAAGCCCAACACGTCTTGGCAGTCAACCGATCAACCCCCCGTTTATCCAGGTTGTGAAGACAGAGAATCCACAACTGACCAATGGGATTGCTTTCAAGCGTCGATTTCAAGAGCTGTTGGGGTGTATTTTACCGACAACCCTTTTCCGCTCAACCCCAATGCACCCAAGGCAGTCGTGCTTCATGTGGCAGTTGACCAGAGGGGTAAAGTTCAACTCAAAGGGATGGAGCCAGACAACGATCTTGCGATTCGAGAGGCCATGCAAATGGCGATCGAAAAGCTACCAACAATGAGCCCTGCGACCAAAACAAACCTTGGGGTAACTGCCCAAGTGCAGTTTCGTATTCCCATCCAATTACAAAATTGATTTGACCTGACAATGAAAGAAACGACTCCTTCTACGAAGCGTATTATTTTGGGTGTTGATCCAGGAACAACTGTCATGGGCTATGGTTTGATTGCAGTAAACGGAAAACAGATGACGCTTTTACATATGGACGAGTTGGTGATGAACTCCAAAGAGAACCACTATTTGCGCCTTCAAAAAATCTTTGAAAAGACCATTGCCATTATCGATGAGTTCCACCCCGATGAAATGGCTTTGGAAGCTCCCTTTTTTGGAAAAAACGTGCAATCCATGCTCAAGTTAGGGCGTGCACAAGGGGTTGCCATGGCTGCTGGTCTTTCTAGAGAATTGGCAATTACCGAGTACTCTCCCAGAAAAATCAAAATGGCGATAACTGGCAATGGAAATGCCTCCAAAGAACAGGTTGCCAAAATGTTACAACAACTGGTCGATCTGAAAACCTTGCCAAAAAATCTTGATGCTACTGATGGCCTTGCTGCTGCCGT
>Ga0213865_10002586_pt1 | contig 11364 bp, 6 predicted proteins | sample PICome_6_FD_160100 | JGI IMG/M metagenome (GOLD analysis project Ga0213865, IMG submission 160100) | Coastal seawater microbial communities near Pivers Island, North Carolina, United States - PICO282 | ecosystem: Environmental > Aquatic > Marine > Coastal | place: USA: North Carolina | collected...
ATTCGGTTTCCAACGCCGTATGGACCACCGTTCCATCCAGTATTGATGAGCCATGCAGTGGAACCGTTTTGTTCCATTTTCTCTGATAGAAGATCAGCGTAAACACCAGGGTGCATTGGCATGAATGGTTCTCCAAAGCATGCAGAGAAGGTCGCTTGAGGTTCCTTTACACCGATTTCAGTTCCAGCAACCTTTGCAGTGTATCCAGATATGAAGTGATAAGCAGCTTGTTCTGGAGTAAGACGTGAGATTGGTGGAAGAACTCCAAACGCATCACAGGTCAGGAAGATAACATTCTGAGGATGCCCACCGCGTGAATCTGCAGTTCTGTTATCGATGAATTCGATTGGGTAAGAACCGCGTGTGTTCTGTGTTTTACTTACATCGGTAAAGTCAGGAACGCCATCAGCATCGAGAACAATGTTTTCGAGAACTGTTCCTCGTCGTCGTGTGGTTGCAAAGATTGCAGGTTCATCTTCTTCTGAAAGATCGATGAGTTTTGCATAGCATCCGCCTTCGAAATTGAAGACACCATTTGCGCCCCATCCATGCTCATCATCGCCGATAAGTGCGCGCTTAGGGTCTGCTGACAGAGTTGTCTTTCCAGTACCAGAAAGGCCGAAGAAAATGGCTGTATTCTCTCCGTTGGTATTTGCCGAACAGTGCATAGGAAGAATTCCTTTCTTAGGAAGGATGAGATTCATGACAGAGAAAATCGACTTCTTGATTTCTCCTGCATATCTGGTTCCACCGATAATGACTTCCCCAGCCGCATAATTCACGATCACAAAACATTGTGAGTTTAACGAAGCATCGTCTGCTTCGAAATGAGGGGCATGGAAGACTGTGAAATCCGGTGTGTGTGATGCCAATTCTTCAATCGAAGGTCGAACGAACATGTTTCGAGCAAATGTGCTGTGCCAAGCATTGTGTGTAATGACACGGATTGGAAGCGCTTCAGAAGGTTCAGCCCCACATGCGAGATCTTGTACGAAAAGGTGTTCTTGCTCGGATAGAAATTCAACGACTTGAGAACGCAATCTTTCGAACGTTGCAAGGTCTGTAGAGATGTTCACATCTCCCCAATTTACATCATTTGTGGTGGATTCTTCATCGACGATGAATTTGTCATTTGGAGAACGTCCGGTGCGCTCACCAGTCTCGGTTACAAGGGCGCCATGCGCACTGAGAATTCCTTCGTTTCTTGCAATCGAAATGTCAAGCAGTACATCGGTATCAAGGTTCCAATGAACATCCCCTTTGGGGTTTAATCCATGTGCTGTTAGGGGGGTTGATGTCGGGGTGGAGGTCTCCGCCATGCATATTCCACCCGCGCTCTGTCTTTGTCCCTTTCTATTCGGCCATAGAAAAATTAAGCAAGAATTGACCTTCAAGGGGGAGGTTTGAAACAGGACTTTGGGGGAGAGGATATCATGGAGGAGGAAACTTCTGACCACGACCCCGTGGAAGACGAAGTCCTTCGAAAGAAGAATTTCGACCGTGGCATGGGTGTCGATTTAGATCGATTCCTCATCACAGACCCAGAGCCTGTGGTCGAAGAAGACGAACGACCAGCCTCGGTTGAAACCGATGCTGCAATTGGTGAAATCGCTGACTTCTTTTCCGCCCCAAATACTGAACGAGAAGAACCAGGAGCGATCAAGCGAGACGGAACCGTCGATGCACCAGCTGCAGACGATTCCGTTACGGATCTCGCCGTACATGGTGAGAGGCGAATTGGCTTTGGACTCCTTGTTGGCATGGTCTTGGTCTGGTCTGTCCTTGGATGGGTTGTCGGAACTGCATTACCACCGTTGCTTGGAGGACCGCTGCTCATCATCATGGGTTTGTCTGGACTGTGGGCTGGAGAGAAATGGATTCCGATACAAAGAATGCATTTGCTCGGTGTGACATGGGTCATCATTTCGATGAAAATCCTTTACGGGTTTGCACTCGATGCGCATCATTGGGGTTGGTTTGACAACTCACCCTTGGGTTCTGATGAGACCTTAGGATTGTCTCTTCTCGCACTGATCGGGTTCAATGTCTACATTGCTCAGCGTCATAATGACGATGCAATTGCAGCCCAAGCAACGTTGGTTCTGCTTGCCCTTGGGAGTGCTACTGGAGCACTCTATGACGAAATTGGAGTCGCCACGATGATCTTGTTGGGAACTCTCTCCATGCATGGTCTTGCTGTATTCAGAAATTCAGGAAACCTAGCAAGCCTTGGAATTGCAGTCTCATATCTGTGGATTGGAATCCATTCCTTCTCGCAAGAATGGCAACTCGCAGGTATTCAAATCGTCTCCTTCGATGATGAACTTCTCCTCTTCATGCTCATGTTTGCAGTTACTGCAACCAATGCGGTTATCGCCACACAATTCCATAAAGCAGACAATTGGTTCTCTGATGCAGCCAAAGCATTGGGCCTTGGAAAACCCGGTTTGTGGGCAATATCTGTTGGACTGGGCATGATTGGTGCGCTTCTTGCCATCGCTGCAAACAGAACTGAAACAGGGTATGCATTGGCTCAATTACTGCTCCTATTGAGTGCATTTGGAGCATCTTACCTAACCGTACGCGGTGTTGATTGGAAGCGCCTTGCCCCATTTATCCTCATTCCAGCACCGTTCCTTCTAGCGCTTGTTATTCTGATGAGTACTGGTGTCTTCTCCCTTCCAGTTGCTGATTTGAATGGATACAGCCTCTATGCAATTCTAACCGCTTTGTTCACGTCCATCGCTTTACTCAACAACCAACAAGCCGTTTCAGACCATGTCTTGTGGATGGGTGGAATCGTGATCGTCATTCTGTTGACGCTGTTGATACCCGCTGAGAATGAAGGATGGCGATTATTGGTTGCGCAAGGATCTGTTTGGATTGGTCTTGCATGGCTCGGTGTCCAGCGAAAGTCTCCTTCAATTTCTGGAGTTGCCGTACTGGTCCCTTGGGTTTGGCTGTTGATGTTCGCAACCGATATTGAATCTCGAATGTTCTCGAACGACTTCATTCCAGTTGTTTTGGATGAGCAACATGTTGCCATCTGGATGCTTTTGCTCATTCTCCAACAACTGTATGTAAATGTCAGCCAAGGTGAAGCGACTCTCAACCTCGCTGGCCGTCTTGCAGGATTAAGTGAACTCAGTGCTCGAGCCCGTGATTCTGGTATGTTACAACTGTGGAACCTTTCGTTCGTTGTCTCGCTTGTTGGTGTTTGGGGTATTGCTCGCGTTGATGGGCTTCCTGCATGGGGATTGCTCGGCATTATGGGCGCCATTCTCATCTTCCATGGAACCTTAGTTGCCCTCGAGCAGCATCGAGGTCAGCCACGTACAATGCTCGTGGCTTGGAGCGTTTTTGCACTGTTCTTCGGATGGAAATTTGGCCACACATCACTCTATGCTGCAAGTCTTGTTGCAGGATGTTCGCTGTTACTGGTTCATACAGACAAACTCTTCGACGATGATGATGAAGCCAAAAAGAATCAATCCAACAGCATCGTTACGCTGCAACTCCTCGTAATGACCGGTTTACTTGCAATGCCTGCACTGCGAGAAGCTGATGCGTTACAACTGACCAATTCAGATTGGTTCCCAACAGGTGTTGAAGATGCAACATTCATGTCCATTCTATCGCTTGGAACACTGTATCACTTCTTGCGTCGCGTCGTTTTGATGGACAAATTACTCCCCCCAACACTAGCAACTGTTGCAATGATCACCACCATGTTGTACACAGGTGTAGCCCTCGAAACAAATCTGATCACCACCTTTGCAATTCTCAGTTTCGTCGGTGCTGGCGCCTATCTTGCAATTCAGGGAGAATGGCGCTCTGGCATGCGTTCTGTTGCTCGCAGAGAGGAACGCTTACAGGTTTTACAATCGAAACAAAACACACAGGCATATCTCAACCAAACCTCGCACGAAACCGGTGTGACGCTCATCGATCCCAAACTTATCGAATTGGCTGAAAAACAAAAGAAAAGAGCAAAGAGAACTGGTGTTTCAGAACCTGGTGATCTCGAGGTTGGTGATATCCAACATCGACCAACCATCGTCCTGTCATTCCTAGGTGTTTCGATTCTGGCTTCAATGATGTTTGCCTTCCTTGGTGGCGATGAGACCACAGCGATCATCCTCTGTGCCAGCATCTCAATTCTCTTCATTAGTTTAGCACGTGTTCGTGCAGAATCACTGAAACTCCGTTTAGTTGACGTCTTAGGGGTCGAAATCCCGATTGCCGTTACTATGGCGGGCCTGGTACTGGTTCATCTCGCTGGACGAGCGAGTCAAGGAACAATTCTCCTCGAAGAACAATTTGACTTGCTGGTCTTAATGGTCGGATTGATCGTCCTCGGGGGCTTTAGTTTGGTCAATCGAAGCGATCTTGGCGTACGTATTCCGAATGTATTGGATATGGTCGTAGGTTTACTGGTTATTGACCGTATTTTTGGAATCCTTGCAGGAGGAGAACTCCCTGTTCCAATGCTTACAAATCCGGTTGAATTTGAAGCCCTTTCATGGACAATTCCTGTCTTCAGTGTAGAGATTGTTCTCATTACAGCGGCCTTGCTATGGGATTGGGTTGAACGGCAGCGTCGTATACGAGGCCTTCAAGATCATCGAGGAGCCCTTGGTCGCGTCTCATTCGGATTCTCGATCATGATTCTCTCATTTGGGCCTGCTGGCCTCATCGCATTGGGATTGATGTTCAACAAAGGATGGGTCTGGAAACAACCTGCGGTATTGATGCTTGGAATGATGGTCTTGCCCTTTGCACTCAACAGTTTACTTTGGTGGATTGAAGTCGAACTGGATGTTGAAATTCTAGACATTTGGGTTTCTGCACTCATCTTTGGAGTATTGAACCTAATCGCAGCAGCATTAGCTACTGCAACCAACCGTGGATTGTGGATCTCAGCAGTTCTTTGGGCATCACAGGTTCTGTTTATCCTCAGCGGAATCGTCTCTCCAGAACTTCTCATCTTCGTGCTCGAACTGCTCGCTATGTCAGTAACCTCGTGGGTTATTGGCGTGCTCACATTACGACGTGGCTGGAGAATTGTTGGATTCCTCAACCTGATCACAGCATGGATTATTGCAGGTGTTCTCATCTACCAAGGCATGTCGCCACTCTCTGGATTTGTGCTCCTGTTGGTAACGGCCGCTCTGCTTGCAGTCATCACCTACTTGACTCAATCAAGGGACGAATTGCTCGCACGTCAATGAGCGACTGGATTGAATGTTCGCAGTAAGTAATTCTGAATTGAACGCAGCAAAAGCATCGCATCAAAACCAGGATCTGCTTTAGCAAAACGGAGAGATACGCTGGTTTTGGCTTGAGTGCCGCTGTTGCGAATGCCAAGACTGACATCAGAACCATTCAATTGACATCGAATAAGCATCAAATTCGGTTCTCCTTCCAATCCCATCCGTTGCCAGTTCGTCACCTCTCCAGCAAGTGCAAGATGAGTGAGTGCCATCGATTCAACGGAATCCGCATGTTCATTTTTACCATCCCACATCCATCGATTTGGATTCTTAGCGCTGATGCGACGCTTCCATCCTTTTTCCATCGAACTCGAAGATGAATCTTGCATAGCCAGTAACGACATAACCAGCGTCATTGCACCATCGCCAACCAAACTCCATGAGGACCCGTTCGGATGAGGGGAAGGCAATACAAGATGGCCTGAATCTTCAATACCGAGCATGATTGGATATTCATCTCCCTTGAGCGAATGATGTTGAGAAAGAGCATGGGAAAGCCATCGGTCACCGACTGCTGTTTCGATACCGACCATAGATTCATGTTGTTGAACCGAAGTAAGAAGAGTGAGATTGGATTCAATGCTTGCAGCAACAATCCAGTCAGCATCCAAAGATGAAAGAAGGGCGTCTGCGATGTCATCTCCATCAACAACGCAAATTCCGTCTTTGGTTTCTTGAAGGAAGAGACAACGGTCCCCGTCTCCATCAAGTGCGGCTGCAATAATGGTTCCTTCAGCTTGTGGAGATACGGAACGAACGAGAAGATGATCGCTGGATTTCGCTTCATTCCATGTCCAAGATTGTCCTGGGGAAAGTTCGCCTGCTCCGCAACCTGCGTTCATAGCAACCGCATCTTGACTAACTTCCTCGACATCGATTCCTCGCTCGGTGAGCCATGCAGCAAGCCATGTTGAGGCATGGCCTTTCGAAGAATCGAGACGAATGGAAGATGGGAATGAGAACGATTTGCCAAATGTTTGTTCTGCTAATTGGAGTCTTTTCTCAAGCCATTGTGAATGATCAACACGATGATGAGAAGAAGGGTTCATCCATGCTTCTTTGTCGGTTGTATCGATTTCCCGATCTTCTTGCGAAAGAGAATATGCAGAAGAGGTGACAAGTCGCTCATAGTCAGGCATCGACTTACGTCCAAGTGCGTCAAAGACTTTGATTCCTGAATCTTCAACAGGATTGTGGCTCGCAGTAATCATGCATCCTAATCTCGCACCTGTTTCCAAAACTGCATAATGCAGCATTGGTGTTGAGGCAAGCCCGATGTGGATCACTGTGCAATTTGAAGCATGAAAACCCAGTGTAAGCCATGACGCTAGTGTGTGATTATCAGGGCGCTCGTCCCAGCCAATAACGATGGTATCGCCTTGCCCATCCTCAGGCAATGTACGTCCTAATGATTCACCTAGAAGTTTCATGAGTTGTGGCGTTAGTTCACGATTCTCGACAATTCGTAGCAACGCTTCTTCATCACTGCAATCATCGAGAATAACTCGGCCACGAATTCCATCGGTTCCGAAGAGATTCTCCATCATCTCACCTCAACGAAGGACACTTGATGGAGCATGAAGGCCTGACACGGTGGTGTTCGGATGAGCCATGCAGCGTTGGCCAAGTACTGTCCCTGGATTGGTTACTGTATTGCAGCCCAATTGAGACCCATCGCCAATAATTGCTCCAAATTTTCGAATGCCTGTTGAGCGACGTTCATCATCGATCCAAATAGCAACGGTTGCTCCATCATGACGAAGATTTGAGAGTTTAACGCCTGCTCCGAGATTGACATTCGAACCGAGCACAGAATCACCAACATAATTGAAATGTGGAGCTTTTGCACCTGGAAGAAACAAGGTGTGTTTTGATTCACTGGAATGGCCAAGAAGGCTATGTTGCATCATCCACGTATTCTCTCGAACGTATGCATGCGCTCGAACAGTTGCACCAGATTCGATTAGACAAGGTCCGATGAGGTGAACATGTGGCTCGATAATGGCTCCGTCTTCGACATGGACTGCTCCCTTTGTTTCATCGATGCTCACATACTGAACATCGACGGGATGCTTCGAGCCCAATTGTTTGAGCTTCTTGGACAATATTTGCTTGAGACTTGATGGATGATCCGGATTGAGCAGTTCCCATGCAGGTTGTCCTGAAAGGTCGAACACCGTTTGAGGAAAATCTGCAAACAACGCACTCGTTGTTACCGAAGTTGGCCACTCCATATCCAGCGCTAACGTCGCTCAACGTTCAATGTTTGGTCAAACTGCCGCGTGATAAATGCGCTTACCCGTTGTTGCATCTAATTTGAAACCGATCTGGCTTCGCATGTACCTTGGGATAAAGTAACCAACCTTTCGAGCGGTTAATCCATGATTCCTCATCTTTCGTTCATTGGATAAATGAGCAACAATATCTGCTGCTGAACATCCTGGGCGAGAGGACACATATGCCTCAATCTCCTGCTTGAGACGTTCCATTCTTGCCTGCTTTTGTACGCCTTTTCCACGTAATCCTACCATGTATATTAGTACGTTTCCGCAGTATATCAATCGGATTTGGGACGTCCGTGGGCCCCCATGAATTTTACAGCAAAGGTTCTTGAAACCTCGCCCAACCGACAACCATGGGCGAAGTGAGAGCAGTTACAGATTCAGAGTTTGAAGCAACGATTGACGGAAACGAATGGGTTCTTGTCGATTTCTGGGCAGAATGGTGCGGGCCATGCAAGGCAATTGCTCCAATTCTCAACGACATTATTGAGGGTAGAGATCTCTTGGTTGCAAAGGTTGACACTGACAAAAACAACATGCACGCAGCGCGTCTTGGTGTTCGTGGCATTCCTGCATTATTCCTCTTTAACAACGGCCAACTCGTTGCCCAACAAAGTGGTATGATGTCGAAGGACAAGTTGACCACATGGGTCGACAACCACATGACTGCAGACGATTTTTGATTATTTGAGGCGATTCTTTCGCTTCTTTTCTGGCGAGCCAACTTCTCGTGACAAGCGTTCGCGCAGTGCTTCATGCAGCCACATTCCTTTGTCAAGTTCCATCAACAATCCATGTTCGATAAGATTCTGAGGCGGGCCACCGTCCCACGAAAGACTCTGTGCGAGTTTTTTCCATGGAATTGGTTCAGTCGCTTGTGAAAGGGTTGCAAGAAGTTCGCGTTCTTTTTCTGGCAGTGGCACAAGAATCTCTTCCTCGAGGAAACGTAACCAATCATCATGAGTTGGTTTGCCATACATTTCCAGCATTTCAATGGCAAGAGGATGGCCTCCTGTGCGTTGATGCACATCCTTTGCATCGATTTCATCCAGTTCTAATTCTTCCAACCATGATGATGTTTCGTTCAATGAAAGACCTGCCAATGGAATCTCTTCTACGATGTCGCGTGTGTGAACATCGCGTCGATCATAGACATTGAGTGATGTTCGAGAGATCAAAAGAAATCGAAGAGGCGTCTTCTGTGAAATTTGCAACAATGCCCCGAGAAGATCTTTCGATTCAGCCGCAATATGATGAACGTCGTCCAAGACGATGAGCCAGTAGGGCGGTGGACCTCCTGGTGCGATTGAAAATCGTTCTCGAACGGTGTATGCATCGGTCAAATAGGCCAAAAGGCGGCGGCGCCATGTGTCAACGTCAAGCGGAGCGCCTGGCCGTAGAGGCAACGTTTCGATGAGGTTGTATGGGTCATGATTTTCATCGATTCCAAATCGGTGAAGTAAACTGACAGCGAGACCGACTTCCCTGTCCCAAGGTTGGCATGGATACCAACATACTGAAAGATTGGATTGTGCTTCCTCTTTTCCTGAAAGCCATTCAGCGACCAGAGTGGATTTGCCAATTCCGGCGATTCCAGTAATGACGGCACAAGCTGAGCGTCCATCAAACCATTCAGATAAGCGCTTCAATTCAGCATCTCGTCCTCTGACTTTACGGGTTGATGGAGCCTTCGTGTGATACGTTGCATGGACTCCTGCAAGAGGCTGTAATCGGCCCGGCGGAGGGACAACATCTTCGTCATCTTGTTTTCGAATTAATCCAAACCGAATGTCACCCCATGTCAGCACACCTTCGTGTTGAGCATGGAGGAGGACTTGGAGAAGAGACATGTCAGAAGCAAGGCGTTGTGGCGCTTCTTTAGCAGAAATTTCAAGCAATTCCCCATCCTTATTTCGCATCAGAATCTTTGTCTCTCCTAGATCTTTTGTCTTGGTCTTCGCATCTTCCCTTCCGATTTCCGTCAATTGCCACGTCTTTTGTCGGCGATCATCGTTCTGAATTGAGCGTGTATGTTCGCTTACTAATCCATCTCGAACAAGATTGCGCATAGTCCGACTGACGTTTGGGGGATGCTGCGCACATGCTTCTGCAATTCCTGGTCGTGTTACGGCTGCGGTCACCATGAAGCGGTCTGCCAAATGGTCATGCTGCAAAAGATGCAACAGTACGCGGTCTGATACCGCGACGTTCACCTTTGGCAACCCTTCGGCCATGCTGACCTGTAGGGTCATTCACGTTCAAGCGTTCCCCTAATTTGGGCGAATTTGTTCGCACAAAAACACCACAACCCCTAATAAGAAATAATACAGGGGTCACTATGGCTTCTGAGTTAAAGAGGGCGCAAAGACGTGGCATGGCTCTTGTAGCACTGATGATTCTTGTCCTCTTCCTACCGCTAGCAGCTAACGCTGCGGATAGCGATGGAGATGGTATCGAAGACTCGCTCGATGATTGCCCATGGGCTTCTGGCACCTCGACAATCGACAAAGACGGTTGCCCTGACAGAGATGGAGATGGCACCTCAGACTTCAACGATGGATGGGCGATTGGAAACCCGAATTTCCAAAACGAATTTACAACAACATCGAGCAGTGATTACTACGCTGTCGATTTTTCACCAGATGGTGAGATGATTGTCACGGGATCAGAAGATGGTTTTCTTCGCATCTGGAATGTAACAACCCACGTTAATCTGCGTTCTGCGAATGCTGGTACAGATGTCAACGGCGTTGCATGGTCTCCAGACGGCCAATATGTAGCTGCAGCCATCAATGATGATACCATCAACATGTATCATGCAAGCAACTTAACCTCTGTTCACGGAGCAATTAGCGTCGATGTAGGAGGGGGCGACCAAGTTAACTCAATCGAATTTTCACCCGACAGTTCATTGATGGCTGTTGCCATCGGACGGTCAGGAAACGGTGGAACCAATGGTGAAATCACTCTCATCAATACCGCCGATGGTACTGAGTTTGGCAATCTGAACCCCAATGGTGAAGACCGATTCTACGACGTAGCCTTCTCCCCTGATGGAAGACATGTTGCCGCTGCTGGAAATGGCGATTTCTTTGTGGTCAATGTAACAACATCCGCAACCGCATGGAGTATTTCAGATCCTTCTGCTGCAGTAAATGCCATCGCTTGGTCTCCCGATGGAAACTACATCATCATGTGTGGTGGATGGGAAGGAAGTTCAGCAAGTGTTGACATGTACCAGTTCACTGGTTCTTCATGGACACGAATTTGGCAAAAAACCACTTCTACATCTTGCGCTTCCGTCGATTTCTCATCCGACAGTACTCAAGTTGCTGTAGGCATGTATTGGTACCAAACTGATGGAAACACGGCCTATGTATACCAAGTTGATACTGGAAGCCAAGTAGATTCCGTTAGCGGCCCTCGTCCGGGAGGATGTTCTTCTGGCAACAACAACAATTGCGGAACAATCTATGGTGTATCATGGAGCCCGGACAACACACGAATCATTACTGCACACGGTAGAAACGATGAAGGCGTTTACTACTGGTTTGCCGATATTGATGAGGACAATGATGGGTACAACACCACCGACCAAGGTGATGGAATTGTCGACGCATTCCCATCCGATGGAACACAATGGGCTGACTCTGACAACGATGGATATGGAGACAATCCTGCCCCTGCACTTCAACCCGATGCTTGTCCATCAGTATGGGGCAACAGTACTGAAGATCGCTATGGCTGCCTCGATGCAGATGGAGACGGATGGTCGGATATCAACGACTGGGCTCCCGCAAATAAGGAGC
>Ga0213865_10002587_pt1 | contig 11363 bp, 8 predicted proteins | sample PICome_6_FD_160100 | JGI IMG/M metagenome (GOLD analysis project Ga0213865, IMG submission 160100) | Coastal seawater microbial communities near Pivers Island, North Carolina, United States - PICO282 | ecosystem: Environmental > Aquatic > Marine > Coastal | place: USA: North Carolina | collected...
CTGGGTGAACAGCACCGAGAGGGTGGCGATGTCGCGCAGACCGTCGTAACCGGTGGTGACGTCGGGGGGTCGGAACGGGATGGCATCCACGAAGCGCCAGATGGAATCCGGGCCGAGACCGAGTTCGGTGATCCGGAGCGGACGCTGGATCTCGGACTCGATGATGCGGGTGACCAGTTGGATGTCGGGCTTGGCGTTGGAGGCGCCGGTGTAGCGACTCTGCAGTTGGGCGTTGCGCTGACCCAGGCTGATGGTCCCGAAGAACAGTTCCGTGTCGATACGGTCGGTGAATGCCAGGTCGTTGGCCTTCTGGTGGGGGTTGGTGTCCATCCAGGCCACGAAGGAGGGGCTGTTGAAGGTCTTCCCACGGTATTCGACCTCCTTCTCGGCGATGAGACCGAGGACGGCGTCCTCGACACCGGCCTGCGATCGGTTGGCCTCGTTGAAGAACTTGATCGGCTGGGTGACGATGGGGCGGGGGATGGGATCGAAGACGAAGGTGTTGACCTCCTTGCCCTCGCGGGTCTCGGAGACCTGCTGGATCTCCATACCGTAGAGGATCTCGTCGGCACGCTTGTCGTTGTCGATCTTGGCGATACCGATCTCGCGGAGCATCTCGGATCGCAGGGCTTCCAGGGAGTTGGCGTCGTAGTCACCGACGCGGTTGCGTCGGGAGCGACGGTCCTGGGTGTAGTGCATGATGGCGTGGCGCAGGTAGTAGCCCTCGTTGGCACCGAGATCGGTGGAGAAGACGACGCCCCTGTGTCCGGCGGCACGGTGGAGTTGCTGGTAGACGCGCAGGTCGGCGGTGATGGGTCCGAGGATGCCCTTCAGGACCTCCTCGCCACCGCTGACGGAATACTCCTCGCCATCGACCGGTGGTCGGACGATGGTGATGCCCGATTCCCCGACCTCGATCTGGACGGGACGGACGGCACGGTTGATCTTCTCGGCCACGTCGCCAGGGGACATGGTCTGGTTCCACTCGCTGATCTGGGCGGCACCGGGACGGATGTGCATGAACAGGACGGTGGCGAACTCGTCGGAGGAGATGTCGACCGTCTTGGTGTGGGTGTCGAGTTGCTGACTGGGGCTGGTGCCGTCGACGGACATGATCTGCATGCCGGGCGAGGAGCCGCGGAGGAAGGCGAAGTCGTAGACGTAGGATCCCGAGAACCGGGGACGGACGGTGCCGTCGGCGTTGTAGTCGGGAGCGGTCCACGACGAGAACCGCCAGGCGTCCCAGGCGGCCACGGTCTCGGTGAGTCCGCGGGCGGAGTAGGAGACGTCGTAGGTCATGCCGTTGGGGAAGAAGTATCGGGCGCGATCCATGGCCGGCGCGCGGGTGCCGGGCACGCTGCGTGGGTAGAACCGGGGGGCTTCGGAGAACCCGTAGGAGTTGCCCATGATGACGGCGGCCGAGTTGATGACGGTGGTCTTGCCCGTCCCGGGGATACCGGACAGACGGCAGGTGCTGTTCTTCATCAGCCAGGCGGCGAAGAAGGCCTCCAGTTCGGCGGGATCGTCGAAACCGAAGACGTCGGAGAGGTTGGTGATGGCATCCTGGACGCGGGACAGCTTGTCGAGACCGTCCCTGATGCGCTCGTCGCGCAGGTAGTCCTTCATCTCGGGCTCGATCTGGCGTCGCAGGGTGGAGGCGATGTTGGCGCTCTCGGATCCGGGGACCGGGAACAGCAGGTTGGCCTCCTCGGAGAGGGTGGTGCCGTAGAGGGGGGTGCGGGTGGTGGCATCGACTCCCTCCAGGATCTTGAGGATCCGGGAGGCCTTCTGGTTGTCGTAGAGGACCGTGACGCCGGGGGCGTCGATGGTGTCGATGATCTCGATGTCGAACGGGGAGGAGCCGCCGGTGATGAGTTCCAGCAGACCCTTGTCGCCGAGGATGTTGAGGATGACGTCCTCGTCGGACATGGGGAGGGACTCGGTGATCTCGCCCTCCTCGGTGTCCACCAGAGCATCCAGATCGTCGGAGACGACCCCGTCGTCGTAGTCGGGTCCCTGTGCCAGGACCTCGAGTTCCAGGGGATCCTGACCGGTGATGCGGACGAACTGCTGCAGGCCGGATGGGAAGGTGCCCTCCTCCAGCAGACGATCCATCTCGTCGCCCTCGAGTTGGTCGAGGACCTGGGAACCGTCGATGTGGAGGATGCTGCCGACCGGGTATGACCTGAACTCGGAATCGGGGTCGGGTTCCTCGTCGTCGGATTCGTCATCGTCCGTCGAATCGGTTTCGACTCCTTCCTCGGTGGTCTCCTCGACCGATCCCTCATCATCATCGTCGTTGCCGACGGCGAAACCGGCCTCGCTGGGATCGAATCCGAGCGAACGCAGGTCGTCGGCCACCTCGGAGTCGTCCTCGGTGCCGTATCGGGTGCGGATCATGTCGGCGACGCGATCAGCGATCTCCTCGTCGGAAGCGCCGGTGGCTCGCAGGTCGTCGATGGCGGTCTGGAAAATCTCGATGTCTTCTTCTGGAATCATGGTATCACCTCAGAGCAGTTCTCCCTCGCCGCCGACCATCTGTCGCGGGTAGATGACGAGATGCACGAGACGTTCCGGTTGTTCCGGATGCTCGGCCAGGATGTTGATGGTGGAACCCTCCTGCCAGACCATGCGACGGAGACCGTCGGCACCGACCGGCAGCGCGTGGTTGAGTTCGGAGACCCGGTTGGCCAGACGGTCGTTGTCGACCTGGCGCATCATGACCGGGACCATGGACTGGGGGACGTTGTCGGTGACCTCGGCGAAACCGTTGCCGGAGACCAGGACGTCGCCGACGATGGAACGACCGCGGTCGTCCACGAATGCGGCCTTCAACGAGTCGTCCGGGAGTTGGATGGATTTGACGGAGCCACCGGGCGAGACGAAGTCGAGCTGCAGACGCTCCGGGTTGGCGGATCCCATCGGGAAGGCCCGGACGGAATCGAGCCGCGATCCCGGTTCGATGCCGACGGGGAGCAGGCGCTCGGGGACGTCACCACGGATGTAGATGCGGGTCTGACGTCGGTCGCCGTCGCCGGTGAAGCCGGCATACTGGGCGGTGGTGTCGGCACCGTCGCGGATGTCGATCTCGACGGAGACCACCTGGTCGTCACGGAGGGCGTAGACGCGGGGATCCGTGGACCAGTCCAGGGTCTCGCGGGAGAGGTAGCGACCGGCGTTGCGATCGCCGAGATACTGGTCGACGCTGGTGCGGATCATGGCACCGACGGCGGGGAAGACCAGCGACTTGTCGAGGGCGCGCCCGTCGGGCAGGTCGTCGTAGTCGATGGAGGCCAGGTCGTAGCCACCCATGCCGGCACGGGGCGAACCGTAGAGGAACAAATCCTTGGCGACGTTGCCGATCGGTGTGTTGGGTGGGAAGTAGACGGGTCGCTGGGACTGATCCAGGTTGGGGCTGGCCATGTCCGGGTTGTCCGAGAACGGCAGCAGCATGAGACCGGGTTCCTCCAGATCGATGTCGGGGTCCAGGGCCTCGTCGTGGAGGGCCTTGCGTTCCTCGGCGATGCCGGGGACCGGCATCAGCAACTCGTCCATGGTGACGAAGGCGCTGCCGTCGCCGGCGATGCGGTAGAATGGTCCGTCGCGGAAGACGCGGAAGCTCAGGCCGTTGTTGGCACGGGCGGCGGTGAGGGTGAAGCGGATCTCCTCGGGGACCGAGGTGCCGTCGGCGGGGTCGCTCCATCGGATGCGGAGGTCCTCCAGATCCTTGCAGTTCATGGCGGTGCCGAAACCGCTGGCGTTGATGGACATGACCAGGTCGTAGTAGGGACTGCTGGTGGACAGGTCCTTGGAGACGAGGCGGAAGACCGGACGTTGACCGTTGGCCAGGGCCAGGATCATGTGGGAGACCCCGGTGGAGGCCTCCTCGGTGACCATCTGGGAGATGGAGTAGTCGTCCATGGGACCGAAGCGGAGGCCGGGGTAGTCGCGGGGGATGACCACGTAGACGGGTTCCACGGCCGGGTAGAACTTCTGATCGGAGATGGTGTCGCCGAAGATGCCGGGAGCGGTGCCGGCCTGGCGATCGTCCCAGGTGCCCTTGTTGAGGTTGCGGACGGCATCCTCGGGATCGGGGAGCGAACCGATGGGTCCGGTGGAGGCCCAGGAACCGCTGGCGGGCTGGAGGCCGTCCAGGAGATCGGCGAAGGAGGCGCGATCGACGGTGGTGGCCGCGGCGGGTTCGGTGATCTCGTCGGGGAGGGGCAGTGCCTCCTCGGGCGTGGTCATGTCGATCTCGATCTCGTCGACCACGATGGCCGGCAGGTCGTCGTCGACTGGCACCGATGGCACGGGTGCCGGTGGTGCGGGAGCGGGTGCCGGAGCCGGCGCGGGGGTGGCCGCCGGTGGCGGGACCGGGGTGGTGGCGGGATTGGTGGCGCCGGCGGATAGGACGTGGGCGGTCAGATCGTAATCGGTGTTGCCGATGCAGGCGTCGAAGGCGGTGCCCATGTCGTGGGCCTGCAGGTCCTTGAGCTCGCCGTGGGCGGCGGTGGCGGCGTTGGCACCGCAGTAGTCCCAGTGGGCGGCGGTCAGGTTGCGCTGGGCGGAACCGCGGGAGAAGCCTCCCATGGAGGCGGGGGGCTCGAAGTCGATGCGACCGACCACGCCGGAGGTGAAGCCCTCCAGGGCGAACTCGTCGGCGAAACCGAGACGGGACGACAGGTGGTCACCGAGGGTCACACCGGAGGGCAACCAGGAGGGGGCGTTGGAGGAACCACCGGTCCGGGAACGGGCGGCGGGGGTGAACAACGTCTTGCCGAGGTTCTTCGGGGCGGAACCGCCGGTGGTGGGTTGGAACAGGCTCAGGTCGACCCCGCGGGAGGCCAGGATCTCGTAGACGGCCTTGTTGCCGAACCCGTAGGCTCGTAGGAGGAATGCTGCCAGGGCCGTGCCTTCGTCGACGGACGTGGACATCGTCATGGGTAACCGTGCTCCGACCTGCTACTTCAAGGTGGCCCAGCGTTCAGATGGATCGTCCGGCCTCGCGGAGATCCGCGATCATGCCGGCCCTCAGGTAGGCGTAGACGCGATCGAACCAGGCCAGGTGCCTGGCGAAGAAACGGGTGACCCGTCGGATGTGGGGCGAGACCCGGGAGTAGGCGTCCAGGGCCAGCACGAAGTCGGCCACGCCGGAGTTGGCCCAGACCAGCAGGCCCTGGTCGGACAGCGAGCCGATGAACTCCTCGTCGATCATGAGCCTCTCGAAGGTCTGGCCCGAGGACGAGGCCAGGTCGTTGTCGGTGGGCACGTAGTGGGGGTTCAACCGGATGAAACGCTCGGACAGCTCGATGTAGCTGTCGATCTGGATGTTGGTGAGCCATTCGATCCAGTCCTCGACGCGGCGGGAGCAGTAGGCGGCCCAGACGGGGTTGACGGACATCGGATCACCGGACCACCGCGGTCCAGACGCGGACGGTATTCCCGTTGGAGTTATCCCGGTCCGAGGACGACACGATGTAGCCGGCCTCGGCCAGTCGCTTGCGGGCGGGTCGGTAGGACGAACCCTCGATCAGCAGCAGGTTCTGACCCTCCTCGTCGGTGAGACCGCGATGACCGGACTCGGCGATGGCGGCGAAGATCTCGCGCTGGTGACCGTTGAGGCGATCGGGATCGAGGGCGCTGACCACCATCTCGGACGTGGTGGCCTCGTCGGGTTCCGGCAGGAGCACCTCCCATTGGGGGGACTCCTCCGGCTCGGCGGGCTCGGCCACGGCCGATCCACCGGTGGCACTGCGGCCGTCGGTGAACGACTTGACCCCGGCCTCGGCCGTCAGGTCGTCGACGGAGGGCAGGGCGAAGGTGGTGGTGGGGGTCTGGGGTGCCGGCTGTCCACGGGTGGGGACGTATTCGGTGGCAGACTCCGGGGTCGGGAGCTTGTCGAAGCGGACCTTGGACTTGGACTCGTTGATCCGACGCTCGCTCTCCATGGCCTTGGCGATCTTGTCGGTGTTGAGATTGAGGGCCACGCCTCCACCGGTGTAGTCGGGTCCGTCGAGTTGGCGGTTGCCACCGCGATCGAACTTGCGTTGGGCATCGGATGCCACCACCTCGTCGGGATCGAGGCCGGCCTCCCGTGCCAACTGCTCGATGCCGGAGATGATGGACTCGCGCTTGGGCATCATGTCGGTGTAGGTGTTGCCGGCGGCGACGCCACGGGACTGGTTGTCGGCGGCCATGGGCTCCAGGACGGATTCCCAGTCGACGCCCTCGGTGAACGGGTTGCCACCGATGCGGGCACTCATCCGGCCCTCCAGCGTCTGCGGGGCGGCGGGTTCGGCAGCCACGGGTTCGCCCCAGTCGTCGTCATCGTCGTCGTCGCCATCGGAGGAACCGATGAACAGGCTCATGTCGCCGCTGGCCTCCTGCGAGGCACGGATGCGGTCCAGGAACTCCTTGTCCTCGGCCGAGATCTCGTTGCGTCGGTTGTTGACGAAGTCGGCGGCACCGCGGACCACCGGAGCGATGTCGGAGACGAACTCCATGAGACCGGCACCGGCACGGGCGGTGGACGACTCGGCGATGGACTCACCGAGACCGTATTTGTCGAGCAGGTTGACCAGTGGGATGACCAGACGCTCGGAGAGATCCGGATCGAGGTTGAAACGGGTGGCCAGGGCGGTGGCATCGTCGCTGCCGGTCAGCAGCTCCAGGAGGCTCTTGGGACCCTTGGCGTTGGAGTTCCCTCCGGACCGGGATCCCGGACGGTCTCCGGACCTGGTCCGATCACGGTCGGTGGCGGTGGTGGTTCGTTCGGTGGGGCGATCGTCGCCAGCCACCGGACGCAGGACGTCATCGAAATCCGACATGATCCACCGTGTGTGGCCGTTCCTACTTAACCGTTCAACGGAACTCCAGGCCGATGTCGATGTGGAGGCGCTCCGGGAAGCGACCGGTCCGGAGGAAGTGCTCCGGGATGATGGTGTTGTTGCGGACGGCCAATCCGTAATTGTCGCCCATGACGATGCGACCCGCTCCGGAACGGAAGTTGTTGATGATCGGCACGGGCGTGGCGTCGACCAGCATGGGCCAGTAGGCTTTCAGGACCGGACGGTTGGGCCAGTCGCGGGCCTCGCGATCGATGTGGAACTGGGCGGTGGTCAGAATGGCGTCGATGACCCCGTCCCAAGGTTCCCGATCCTGGAACTCATCGGCGGTGGTGATCCTCTCGAACAGGAGACCTATGTCGCCGCAACGTTGTTCGATCTCGCCCCGCAGAAAGTCGCCTTGGTAGGAATCCTCATCGCGGCCGAACAGCATGTCCTCGCCGAAGACGCGTTGCCGGAGGTAGTCGGCGATCCGATCTGTCCAGCCCTCCCACGACCACTCCGGGTAGGTGTAGACGCTGGGTTGGTAGTCGTCGATCTTGCCCTGGGCGTGTTCCAGGTCCTCGGGGCTCCAGTCCATGCCGTCGGGGAACATCGGATCCTCGTTGTCCCGCAGCATGGTCCGCAGTTCGCCGATGGGATCGACGGCCTCGTCGTCGACGCGGACCAGGTCCAGTCGCAGGCGACCGGGAGCGGCGTCCTCGACCGGTATCAGGAGGTGGGGGCGTTGGGATTCGTAATCCTCGGGGGGCTCGCCGTCGAGTGGATTCCAGTGCATGGGGACCACATCGCTCGAGGGTATATGAACTACTCACCCCGTAGCATGGCGTCCAGACCGATGCGGACGGCCTCGCTCCAGAACTCGGGCGGCGGGGAGCCGGCGCCGGGCTGACCACGGGTGGGTCGCTCGACGGCCTCGGCCAGGTCGCGGAGGGCGCCGGAGATGAGATTCTGGACGAACTGCTGCTCGTTGTCGGCGTTGCGGGAGGCGTCGGAGACGAAGCGGGAGAGCTGGCGGGTCAGGGCTCGCATCTCGCGGTGGCTGGCACCGGATCGGGCCCCGAGGACCGAGTAGAGGAAGTCGGACTCGATGGCGGCGGCGATGCGCTCGGAGCGATCGCGTCCGTCGTCGGCGATGACCTCCATGAGTCGCAGGAACTGGTCGCGGAGGCCCTCGGTGTCGGGATCGAGACCGGCACGTTCCATGAAGTCGCGGAACTGGGACTCCAGGGCGTCGGCGCGCTCACGCTGGATCAGGTCGCGGTAACCCACCAGGCTGTCCTTCATGGCGCGCAGACGGTCGAGATCGAAACCCACGGGATCACCTCAGGAGTAGGAGGGCCCGTTGCGGAAGTTGAACTCGGATAGGAAGTGATCGTCCAGTGCCTGCTTGGCGTTGAACGGCGCGGGTGCAGGAGCACTCTCGGCGGCCTTGGTGGCGGTCCTCTCGGCGCGCTTGATGGCACGCTCCGCCTCCTTGATGTTGGATTCCATCTCCTGGATGCGGATGTTGAGCGAATCGAGCTTGGCCTTGTAGTGTCGGTCGGTGGCCATCCATCCGACCAGGGCACCGATGCCGATGCCCAGGGTGCCGGCCATGACCGGGGAGACGCTGACGCCCATGACGGTGCGTCCCGGAGCGGTGGCCGACTCGGCGGCCATGGTGCTGGCGGGCGCGGGCGACTCGGCCGGTGGGGGGCTGCCGCCGGCGAATCCGCGACGTTCCATCTCGGCGTGGAGACTCTGCAGGTCGCTGCGGAAGCGATCGTATTCGTCGGAACCCTCCAGGGGCGTGCGGACCATGCTGTGCATGACGTCCATGAGATCCTCGTTGCTCATCTCGCTCAGCTTGAGGGCGCGACGGACCGAGATGGTCTCGGCATCGAAGACGGTGTGGGTGTCCAGGGGGCTCTTGGGTCCGGGAGGGGTGGGGTCGTCCAGGAGGTGACTGAGGTCGGGTCCCTCGTCGGCCTCCGGGATGACGCAGTCGGTGATCTTGCGGAAACCGCGGATGCCGGCACCTCGCTCACCGAGCAGGTATTTGCCGGGTCCGGTCATCTCGGCGATCCGGACCAGGTCATCGAAGTCGATGGGACGGTCGGAGACGTAGACGTCCGAGGTTCCGGACTTGGCGACGCCCTTCCGGTATCGTCGGACGAAGTAGACGCGCTGACCCATGGACTCCGTATGGTCGGTTCTGCTACCTAAACCATCGTGATTCGGACCGACTACCGGACCGCCCTCCGATTGAGCGTGCAGAAGTTGGGATCCATGAGTATCCGGTTCAACCCATCCCACCCCTTCGCGAACGGGGGGATGGCATCGGTCGTCCAGAGGGCGCCATGTTGTAGGTGGACGTCGTCGAATGCCAGTAGGTCATCGCCGACGAATCCGACGGCGTTCTCCCGGGTCTCGGTCTCGTCATCCCAGGTGGTGAGGTGGATCTCGACGGGAGCTATCCATCGGGGGTGTTCGAGGACGCAACTGAGGCAACCCGGTTCCTCGAAACGACCGAAACACTCGCAACCGCCATTCCAGACCTCCATGGCGTCGTCGATGAGATCCTTTGCCCTGATGGGGTAATAGGCTTGGACCTCGGTCTCGAAATCGGTTCCGAGCTTCCGATTGATCTGATCGATCGTCAGGTAGTCCACCCCCTCACCATGATCATCCAACACGGCCACAGACTCGACGTTCGAATCGGTGGCGATGTAGACGATCCGATCGAGGTCGCATCGGCAGTTCGCGACGGGATTCATCATACCGGAGGGGTCCGATTCCCTGAGCGTGACGCCGCAGATCGGACAGTCGATGGTCGCCATGGGGTTCACTACCCGGAACGACTACTCAAAGGTCATCCTCGTCGAAGTCCCCGTCGGGGGACCCGAGGATGCCATCGCACTCCTCGGGTTCATCGGGAACGCCGATCTCGCAGACGGGAGCCTCCCAGTCGTCGTCGGACGGGGTCAATCCCTCGGCCTCGGCCATCATGGCGGCGATGGCCGGATCGTGCTCGGGAGCGTCGTCGGTGTCGAAGTCCTCCATGGTGATGTGGCCCTTCTCGACGGCGCCGACGGCCACGCAGGAGTTGCACTCGTAGGTCTTCTTCTTCGTGGGGACGAAACCGTCCTCGAACTTGTCCTCCAGTTCCTGGAGGGTGTAGTCCTGACGGAGACCGCGGGTCCCGTTGGTGAGCCGGCGTGCCTCCTCGTCCCATTCCTTGGCGAGGGCGTATAGGTCGGGGTATTTGTCCCAGAGACTGTGCCAGGATCCCATGGACTGCTTGATGCAGTGGTAGCAGCCGAGACGGTTGAAATCCTGGTAGAGCACGTTGGCGATGCCGAGATCGTCGAGATACTGGAAGCAGTCGTCCTCCGACCACCCCCAGTCGACCAGCGGATACCGGTTCTTCATGGTGCCCGACTTGGCGTTGTTGGTGGCGCGGTGGCTCTCGTCGGCCGCGATGCCCACGTAGACCACGTCGGCGTCACGGGTGGCTCGCTGGATCGGCTTGACCTTGGCATCCCGAGCGTGGTAGCACGGGTAGGCCTGGAAGGGCGCGGCCCGGTATTGGCCGGCGTAGTTGCCGCGGACCATCTTGCCGTAGAAGTTGTCGTGGTAGGTCTTGACCGGCTTGAGGCGCTCGATCTGGAGGTTCCAATGGGCGTGATGCTCGTCGAGGTATTCCTGGACGGCATCGAGGTAGGCGTATAGCTCGGGGAACTCGAACTCGGTGTCGGCGAAGACCACGCGCTTGATGGGGTATCGCTCGGGATCGTCGATCTCCAGCATCCGGAGCAGCATGGCGGTGGAATCCTTGCCACCGCTGAAGCAGACCACTCCGATGCGGTCGGCTCCGGTCCGGGGTTCATCGCCGTCGCTGCCCATGGGTAACCCTGGTGCGTTCACCTATTTAGGCGATCCGGTGCGTGGGGTTCATGTAGTCGTCCGCGGGAAGTCAAGGTATGGACGGAATCCCCGACATCTACCGGTTGGTGGGGGAGGCCGTCAGGGACGTCATCGGGTTCGGTGATGAGATAACCTCCGAGACGATGATGGATCTCGGAATCGAAGTCAATGCCGAGCTGATCAAAAGCGACCAATTCATGATCATCTACCCATTATCCGTCAAGAGGATCCTCGATAGGGCGATACCCAACTACTTTCCCAATCCATCGGAGGCGAAACGGGTGAGACGGGAACTCGCCGATCTGGATGTCCTGGATGATTGCGTGGTATTGACCACGGTCTCAAGACTCGTCGAGGCATTGGGGGGTCGAGAACTGGACGATGGAACCATCCTTGAGAATCGACCCATACCCCTGGAATACCCATACTGTCGGATGGGTATGCTGTGCAGCGGTGTGAGGGTGCGATCGGAACTGATGGACAGAATCATCAGGACTGCTATCGGTGATCCCAAAGCCATCGTGCTGGATCTGGACTACCTGCGAAGTGAAGGATCCGACACCAGAACCGGAGAATACGGCAATTACAACCAACTCATGAGCGTCCCGA
>Ga0213865_10002589_pt1 | contig 11362 bp, 13 predicted proteins | sample PICome_6_FD_160100 | JGI IMG/M metagenome (GOLD analysis project Ga0213865, IMG submission 160100) | Coastal seawater microbial communities near Pivers Island, North Carolina, United States - PICO282 | ecosystem: Environmental > Aquatic > Marine > Coastal | place: USA: North Carolina...
CTTAGAATCTCTCCCTGAAGAACAACAAGCAGCAGAAGCTATTGCCCGCTTGTTAAGGTATGATTATGCAGGCACGGGTAAAGTTAATGATCTAAGCGATTTAGAAGGAGAGGATACAGGAGGAGACTTAGGGGGGGATTTAGGAGGGGATTTAGGAGGGGAAGAAACCCCTACCCCAGAACCAGCAGATGATGATACAGGTATCCCAGCAACAATAGACGATCTATAATATGGATATATTAGATAAATTTTTAAGGAACATTTCATATAAATTTCCTAAAGGGTATCCTGACATCACTAATACTCAGGATATGCTTATGCTAGAAGGGATATTAGGTGAAATAGGGATTGATTTAGAAGAAGCTATTTCTAAATCAACTTCATCTAAAGCAGCCGAAGATTTTGTTAATAGCTCTACAGGTAAAAAATACGAATTTAGGAAATTTAAATCAGGAAAATATAGAAATAGAATAAATTCAACTAAAGTACAATATCCCGAACTTAAAGATTTATTGGCTACTCATTTTGGAGTTGAACCCGATAAAGTAATACCCATATCAGCTGGTCAAGGTCCCGCTGCTAAAGACTCAGTTTCAGGTTACCAACTAGACACCCCTAAATATGGTGAAATTTATATTGCTTTTAGTGGGGGTAAAAAAGGTAGAGGAGGAAAAGAAGAAGAAGAAAGATTAATAAATGGTATAAATGAATATACTGGAGATGGAGTAGAACCTATAACTGTTAAGTTTGAAGGTAAAAATGGTCCATATATAGTTAAAAATGTAAAAAAAGCTGAAGACGCATCAACTCGCCCTGCTGGGGGAATAAAAGCCGATGTAATATTAACAGATGGATCTTCTAATTTAGCTAACATTTCGGTAAAGGCTGATTATACTGGAGAAGGTAAAGAATCCACTGGATTTAGGTGGGCTTCTGTTAATAATGATCAAACTCCTTTTCGTAAAGAGTTTGTTAAAGCAGCTTTAACTGATAATTCCTTTCCTATAGAACTCCGAAGAAGAGGAGGAAACACAGATACTGAAAGAAGCCCTAAATACTTAATGTTTAAAAGGGGAACAGATGAAAAAATAAGCAAGGTTGTAGTAGATAACGCCCCAGATGAATATAATAATTTTTATATTTTTGGTAATGATAAACCTAAAACTGTAGTAATAGGGGGTAAATTTTCCCCAGATGACTTTAGTTACGATGATAGTACTAGTACTTTAACTATAAAAGTAAAAACTATATACACTGATTTAGAACAAATAGAGGGTACTGTAATAGAACCAAAATTTACTATTGAATTACATAAGGATCAACCCTACGGCTTAGACTTTAGATCTGTACCTGCTGGGAAAGCTAAATTTGGCTCAAAATCAGCAGCCATAAGAATAGATTACTCAGACGTCCTTTAATAATATTTATAACTATGCTACATCAATTTATACACGAAGCGTTAAACGGGTATCAAGCTCCTAAAAAATCATGCTCCTGCGGCTGTGGTGGATGTAGTGATGCACAACCTAAACTTGCATTATTGGAGAGTAAAGCGCCTATAAGCGAAGGCCTCCGTTATCACATCGATAATGGTATCTCATTGCAAGAGAATGTGTTTAGAATTGGATCTAAAAAATACCTACAATTATTTGCTGAAGCAAGAATGCTCCTAGAATGGGGTACTATTAGCTTAGATGAAAACAGTAAATTCCTTATTGAAAATACTGACATTGGTAAATTTGGCATTTTTGAAGGTAAAAAAGTACCACTTGATTTACCTGTTGTAAATGAAGAATATGATAAAGAACCGGTTAATGAATTTTTAAAAAAATTAATGGGTAAAGTTACTAAGTATGTTGGTATACAAAAGGTAGCAGATATTCTTTTAGATAAAATCGCAGAACAGGTTCCACCAGAGCACCAAGATCTAATCACAGATCTTAGACCAGTAATTGCTTCAGCTATTACATTAGGTAAAATTACAACAATTACAGAACTTGTAAAATACATAATGGATAATGGAGGTGAAATAAAAGATCTAATAGCAGCTGAAATTCCAGGTTTACTTCAAAAATTAAGATTAGCTGAAGGTGATTTAGAAGAGGCTAAGAAAAAGAAAAAAAAGAAAAAAGATCCTCCTATTGGTAAACCTAAAAGAGGTGGATCAAAAGCTTATTACGTTTACGTAAGAGACCCTAAAACTAAAAATGTTAAAAAAGTATCATTTGGTTCTGGTGGTTTAAGAGCCAAAATTAGAAATCCTAAAGCAAGAAATGCCTTTGCAAAAAGACACAAATGCTCACAGAAAAAAGATAGAACCAAAGCTTCATACTGGAGTTGTAATCTTCCAAGATATGCCCCAGCTCTTGGCCTTGGACCAAAGATGAATACTTATTGGTGATGAATACATTTGATTTTAAAAACTATTTAGCAGCTGGTGGAGTTGATCAACAACTTACCGAAACTCAAGTTCACGAAGAAATTAATATAATCTTTGAAGAATTCTTAAATGATTCTATAAATGAAAATATAATTGAGGACAAAACCCAATTGGAAGAATCAGCTATAGGATTAATAACAGGAGGTTTACTTTCAGCACCAAAATTATTAGCTTTATTAGGAAAACTTGTAAAAAAAATAGCTAAATTATTTGGTAAAGATACTTCTGAAGAGGGAGTTGCTGCTAAAATTGAAAAAGCAGGAGAAAATTTAGAAAAAAAGTACATTAAGTTATTAATGAAAGCTATCAAACTTACGGGTCTTGCTAAAAAAGTATGGACTAAAGAAGACGGAAGTATTGATCAAGATGAATTACATGATACTGCTGAAGTAGTGTTTGCTGTAATATTAGCTGTAGCGGCAATCTCAGCTACTGGAGGAGCTATCAGTGCTTTTAAAGATGGAAGCGCTTTATTTGGAGCATTAGAAACTGGACTTACAGGTATTAAAGGTGCTGAAATAGCTGGCATTTTAGGTAAGGTAGGATCTAAATTAGCAGCTTAATGAACCCATATACCAACTTAACTGAAGGTAAAGAAATAATTAGAGAATTTAGTGCTGATGTAGATCCAATGTCATTAATTTGGCATGAAGATCAAGAAGATAGAACAATAAAAGTTATAGAAGGAAATGGATGGAAGTTACAATTTGATGAAGAACTTCCATTTGAATTAAAAGAAAATACAACGTTTAATATTCCTCGTGGATATTTACATCGTGTAATAAAAGGAAACGGAAAATTAACAATTAAAATTATAAAAAATGGATACACAAAAGTTATTTGAACAAATTGATCACTTGTACGAAACGTTCAAGTCAGAACATGAAGGTAAATCTAAAGCAGCCCACGGCCGAGCCCGAAAAGCATTAGGTGAAATTAAAAAATTAGTAACAGAATATCGTAAAGCATCAGTAGCAGAAGATAAAACTAAGTAATTCTAGACTAGATTCATATCCTAGTCGACTTAAAAAATTAAAGTGAGAGATGTGGCCTCAATTTGGCCACATCTCTTTTTGTTCGTATATTTACATAACCTCAAATTTAAAAATGGAAAAAATAGTAATAATTGGAGCAGGTGTAGCAGGTGTAAATGCTGCAACTAAATTAGTTGATAATGGTTACCCTGGTGATCACATTACCATTATTGATATGGGTAATGATCCTTACAAACGTAAACCTGAGGAAGTAATGACAGGTTTTATGGGTGCGGGTGGTTGGAGTGATGGCAAACTTACTTATCACACCTCAATTGGTGGACATATGTCTAAGTATTGTGGTGATGAAAAGGCTATGGAATTAATGGATCAAGTAATTACTAATTTTAAACGATTCCACCCTAAACCAGAAGAAGTACAATGCTCTAATCCAGAAGCAGAACCAGACTTCATTAAACCTTATTTCGGGTTACGTTTATTCCCAGTTTGGCACGTAGGTACAGATTATCTGCACGAGATTGGTAAAAATTGGTATGATTTTCTTTGTGATAAGGGTGTTAAATTCCATTGGAATACTAAAGTAACTAATGTTTTCCCTGGTAAAAATAGGATTGGATTTGAATTTGTTAATAGAGATCGTCAAGGTGGAGGAACACTTGATTATGATCGTTTGATTTTTGGTGTAGGCAAAAGTGGTATTGATTTTGGTAAAAAAATTATTGAAGAAAATAATTGCCCTACTGAACCTAAACCAGTACAAATTGGTGTTAGATTTGAGGCACCCCAAAAACACTTTCAAAAATTAATTGATATAAGTTACGATTTTAAATTGTATCGTAAATTTGAGGATGAGGGTATATCTCTTCGTTCATTTTGTACCAATAATAATGCAGCGTATGTAGCACTTGAGGAAACATATGGAGATTATAGTTACAATGGACATGCTAAAAAAGACGAAGCATATCGTAATGATATGACTAACTTTGGAATTTTGATGGAAGTTAGAGGAATCGATAAACCATTTGAATGGTCCCGTGAGCTAGTTTCTAAAGTTAATAAAGTTGATATTGTACCCAGTGAAGGGTATGGTGGTAAAAGAGCACAAGGTCGTTTTCAAGCAAAATATAAAGCGGGATTATATTACTCACCTTGGATCGAAAGAGGTGTTGTAAATCGTTTAAAAAGTAAAACATCTGAGGGTGATTGGGTTAAAGCCCATTATATTACTGAAAAAGGTTTACAAGAGGTACGTGATCATTTCCAAGGATACTTTAAGTATATTGAGGATTTTATTGAAGATATGAAAAAAGTATTCCCAACACTAGGAGATGATTGGGGTATGTATATTCCTGAAGTAAAATATCTTTCACCTGAACCACTTGTAGATTATGATACATTAGCACTTGCTGATTTTAACAATGTACACTTTGTAGGTGATGCTTTAAGTGCTCGAGGAATTACAGTTTCAGGAGCACAAGGTACTTATGTAGCAGAATATATTATTCACTGTAATAATGATGAGTTATTTTTTCACTTAGAAGATGCAAATTATATTGGTGGTTTAACAATGCCTAAAAAATAAAAAATGGGAAAAAACAATAAATGGCCTCAACCAAAAAAAATGAAAACTCCTGATGGTACTATTGTACACCATTGGGATGGCAAATTACACAATTGGGATGGACCAGCTCTTATACCTCAGGGTGTAAGACGGTTAAGAGAATATTATCTTTATGGTGTGCTCCATACTGAAGAGGAATGGAAAGAAGCAAAACGTAATAAAACAGGATTACCTTGGTACAAGAATCCTGCTATGAGAGAAAATGCAAGACAAGGAGGATAAAATGAAAATAGGATTTACGGGGACAATGAGTGTAGGGAAAACTACACTAGTAAATGCACTTAAAGAAGTGCCTGAATTTAAAGACTATAAATTTGCTACTGAACGTAGTGCATATTTAAGTTCTTTAGGTATTCCATTAAACCATGAAACTACTATTGAAGGTCAAACTATATTTTTAGCAGAACGTGTAAGTGAACTTATGCAGCCTAAAATTATTACTGATAGAACTATTCTTGATGTAATAGCTTTTACTAAGTGTGCTAATAAAGTAAGTGTAATAGATAGTGATTCATTTGAAAAATATGCTTCTCGTTTTATTAAACAATATGACCATATATTTTATATTTCACCTAAGGGCATAGATATAGAAGATAATGGAGTCAGAGAAACAGATTCCAGTTATAGAAAAGAAATAGACGAAACTATTCAAAAATTACTTCTCAAGTATCATCCTGAAGCATATGATGCTAATGATGTTTATTGTCCTTATAAACTTAAAGGTACTACTGAAGAGCGTATAGTACAAATAATGAAAGTTATATATCCCTAATATTTATAACTATGAAGAATAATGTAGTATCCATGGGGTTAGGGATAATCATAGGATTAGTTGTTGGAGTAGGGTTGACTTGGTATATGACAAATGACTTAACTACACAAGCTGTTATAGAAGCAGAATTAAAATTCAACGAACTTTTAGAAGCAGAAAAGTCTAAATATCAAAGTGAATTAAGTCAAGTAACCCGAATTCAACAAAACCTAGAATACAATCTAACATCAGCTGAATTAGCTATAGATAGTCTTAATACTACTATTAGTACTAGAAGTAACGAATTAAATAAAATTAGAAAACAATATGCTAAACAGATGTCTGATATTGATGGTATGTCTCATAATGAGCTTACCGACTTTTTCACAAAAAGATACGGAAATTAATTTAGTTTGTTTACCCACAAAACAAGCTAAAGAAGTAGTAAAAGATCTTCAAAATTATGATTTCTGTCAGCAAGAAAGAAATTCTTTAAAGGCAGAGATTAATGACTTATACAGCATAATAAAACAGGATTCTATTTTACTAAACCAGTATAAAATATCAACAGATTCTTTAATTTTACTTAATACTGAATGTTATAATCAAAGTATTAATTTAAATTTAGAGTTGGATAATAAAAATGATAAAATTAAATCACTTAAAAGTACACGAAATTTAACTATTTTAACTACATTAGTAGGTACTTTAACCCCAATATTGTTAAATAGAAATTGAGTGATTTAAAACAAATAATAAGGCAAGAATACTTAAAGTGTGCTCAGGACCCTATACACTTTATGAAAAAATACTGTATGATTCAACACCCACAAAGGGGTAGAATCAACTTTCACTTATACCCTTTTCAAGAAAAAGTCCTTAAATTATTTGAAGATAACCCTTACTCAATAATCTTAAAATCCCGCCAGTTAGGTATTTCTACTTTGTCTGCTGGGTATTCTTTGTGGTTAATGACTTTCCATAAAGATAAAAATATTCTTTGTATTGCTACTAAGCAGGAAACTGCTAAAAATATGGTTACAAAGGTTAAATTTATGTATGAAAATTTACCTTCGTGGCTTAAAGTAGAATTTGAAGAAAATAATAAATTAGCACTACGCTTACAAAATGGCTCCCAAATCAAAGCCACTTCAGCTTCAAGTGATGCTGGTAGATCAGAAGCAGTATCACTCTTAATAATTGATGAGGCTGCCTTCATTGAAAACATAGGTGAGATATGGGCTTCAGCACAACAAACACTTGCTACGGGTGGTGGGTGTATAGCATTATCTACTCCTTATGGTACAGGTAATTGGTTTCACCAAACTTGGACTCGAGCTGAGGCTAATGAAAATGAATTTTTACCTATTAAATTACCCTGGTATGTTCACCCTGAACGAAACCAGGAATGGAGAGATAGGCAAGATGAATTACTAGGAGATCCTAGAATGGCAGCGCAAGAGTGTGATTGTGATTTTAGTACATCTGGTGATATAGTATTTTATCCTGAATATCTTGAATTTATAGAAAAAACAACAATTACTGAACCTCTTGAACGACGTGGAGTAGACCAAAATTTATGGATCTGGCAACCCGCAGATTATAGTCGTTCTTATATGATATCTGCTGACGTAGCTAGGGGAGACGGTAAAGACTACTCAGCATTCCATATATTTGATATTGAATCAAATGTTCAGGTGGGGGAATATAAAGGACAAATAAGCACAAAAGACTTTGGTAATATCCTAACAGCCATTGCTACTGAATATAATAATGCTATGTTAGTAGTAGAAAATGCCAACATAGGGTGGAGTACAATCCAGACTATAATAGATAAAAATTATGAAAATTTATATTATTCCCCTAAATCAGAGGCGATTGATGTGGATTCCTATCTAAGAGCATCGGGCAGAAGTTCAAATATGACTGCAGGTTTTACTATGTCTTCTCGTACTCGTCCTATGGTGATTGGTAAATTCCAAGAATATGTAGGTGATAAAGGAGTCACAATCCAATCTAAACGTTTATTAGAAGAAATGAAAACGTTTATTTGGAAATATGGTAGAGCAGAAGCCCAACAGGGTTATAATGATGATTTAGTAATGAGCTTTGGTATCGGCTTGTATGTACGAGATACTGCACTTAAATTTAGACAACACGGAGTAGATATAACAAAAGCTGCTTTAAGTTCAATATCAAAAGGAGATACCCCTTATAAAGGGGCATATTTTGCCAAAGGAAATGATAACCCCTATAGCATGGATAATGGAAGGGGTGGAACTGAGGATTTTAGTTGGCTTTTGTAATATTTATCCATATAAAAATATATTATGGCTGATACAAGCGTATTTACAAGACTAAAAAGATTATTTTCTACGGACGTAATTGTTCGTAATGTAGGAGGTAGTCAATTAAAGGTTCTTGATTTTAATCAACAACAAGTAGCAGGACAAATTGAAACCAATTCTATGGTAGATAGATTTAATCGTCTATATACTACTAACCAAATGTCCGCTTATAATCCTGCACTAAATTACCAAGTACTCAGACCTCAACTTTACTCAGACTATGAAGCAATGGATACTGATGCTATCATAGCCTCAGCTTTAGATATACTAGCGGATGAATCCACCCTTAAAAATGCTATGGGTGAAGTTCTTCAGATTAAGTCTTCTGATGAACATTTGCAAAAAATTCTATATAATTTATTTTATGATGTTTTAAATATAGAATTTAATCTTTGGATGTGGATCCGCCAAATGTGTAAGTATGGTGATTTTTTCTTAAAATTAGAAATTGCCGAAAAATTTGGTGTGTATAATGTTATCCCTTACACAGCATATAACATTGTTAGAGAAGAAAAACTTAATGAAAAAGACAACCATCAAGTAGAAGTAAAATTCAAATTTGATCCTGACGGTTTAAGTGGTGGGGGTGAGTATGGAGGATATTTTGGAGGAATGATGAGCCCAGGAGGTAATACTAATAATAGTAGAGCTATTTACTTTGATAATTATGAAATTGCTCATTTTAGACTTCTTTCTGATGTAAATTACCTCCCATATGGTAGAAGCTATATAGAACCTGCTCGTAAATTATTTAAGCAGTACATTCTTATGGAAGATGCTATGTTGGTACATAGAATTGTTCGTGCTCCTGAAAAAAGAATTTTTTATGTAGATATAGGAAATATCCCACCTGCTGAAGTTGAAAACTTTATGCAAAAGACTATATCTACTATGAAACGTACTCCATATGTTGACCAACAAACCGGAGAATACAACTTAAAATACAACATGCAAAATATGTTAGAAGATTTTTACCTTCCTGTAAGAGGAGGTGAGTCTTCTACTAAAATTGATACTACTCCTGGGCTACAATATGATGGAATCCAGGACGTTGAATACTTAAGAGATAAATTATTCGCTGCTTTAAAAATTCCTAAAGCATTTTTAGGATATGATGAAAATACCGATGGTAAAGCTACACTAGCTGCTGAAGATATTAGATTTGCTCGTACTATTGAACGTATTCAAAGAATTATTCTTTCCGAATTATACAAAATTGCTGTAGTACATCTTTACACTCAAGGATATGATGGTGATGATTTAGTTAATTTTGAACTTAACTTAACTACTCCTTCAATCATTTATGATCAAGAAAGAGTAGCTCTAATGAAGGAAAAAATGGATTTAGCATCCCAAATGATGGAAACTAAATTATTCCCTTCAGACTTTATATATGATCACTTATTCCATATGAGTGAAGATGAATACAATGAGTTTAGAGACTTATCTAGGGAAGATGCTAAACGCCAGTTTAGACTAAGCCAGATAGAAGCAGAAGGAAATGACCCAGTAGAAACAGGACAATCATATGGTACCCCACATGATTTAGCTTCATTATATGGTAAAGGTAGATACTATGATGATCCTGATAATGTACCTGCGGGTTACAATGAAAAAGAAAAAGGTCGTCCTGAAGAAAAAGTTTCAAATATTAACACTCAAGACAACGCCTTTGGTAAGGATAGATTGGGAGTTGATACAATGAAAGGTAAAGAAAATGAGGCAGACTCAATTAGACCTACGTACAAAGGAGGCTCTCCTATGGCTTTAGAAGCAAAAACAGCTTACTTACAAAATAAAGATATGCTCAAAAAGATTCCGATTAATCGTAAACAATTGGTATTTGAGCAGGATGACTCACTGCTTGATGAAAAACAATTAAAAGAGTGAAAATCCTTATATATTTATAAAAAAGCCTATCGATGAAGATTAAACATTCCAAATATAAAAATACGGGCCTTTTATTTGAACTTTTGGTAAGACAAATTACCGCTGATACTCTTAGGGGTGGTGAATCCCCTTCATTAAATATATTAAAAAAATCTTTTGCTAAAACTGAATTAGGAAAAGAGTATAAATTATATGAAACTTTATTTAAGAATAAAAACTTAACAGAAGGAAGAGCAGAAGTAACTTTAAATACTGTATTAGAAGCAACCCGTAAATTAAATAGAAGTGCTTTAAGAAGAGAAAAATACAATCTTATTAAAGAAATTCAACAACACTACAATGTTAATGAATTTTTTAGACACCAAGTACCCAACTATAAAGGATACGCAGCTTTCTATAAACTAATAGAAATATACAATTCAGATAAACTATCTGAAACTAATGAAATTATTGATAATAAGATTACTATATTAGAAGGTTTAACTGAAAAGCCTATTAGTGAAAAAAGAGTTAAGCAAGATTTAGTAGAAGAGTTTGCTAAATATGATAAAGATTTAAGAGTACTTACTTATAAAGTAATGCTTGAAAAATTTAATGGTAAGTATTCTAATCTTAATACAGGACAAAAAGAAGTACTTAAAGAATTTATTAATTCTATAGATAATACTCCTCGTTTAAAGGAAATATACAATAATAAGATTAATGAACTTAAAAAGTCACTTAATCTTCAAGCTAGAAAAGTAAAAGATAAAGCTACTAAAATTAAATTATTAGAGGTAGTAAACTTATTACAGGAAATAGATAAAGGTTCTAGAATTAATAATGATGATTTAATTAATCTCCTTCAATATTATGAATTAACTGAGGAATTATCTAGGATAAATAATGGCTGAAACTATAAAACCTAAAGATTTAAATCCAAATTTCCTCAAAAAAATTGAGGATAAATATGGGCCTATTAGTCCCGATGATTTTTTCTCGGCTGATCTAGATACTTACTACAAAGCTGATAAACCCGAAGATAGAGGTGAGGGTGGAGGTATTACCCATACTATTATTAATCTCCCTAGTTTTATAGAGTTATTTAAAGACTTGGGCCAAGCAAAATCAACCGCTAAATCTTTAACTCGCAAAAAAGAATTAAGAGGGGATGCTGAGTTTCAACAACAAGCAAAAAATATAGCCACAACTTTTAATGATTTTAGAACATTTTTTAGGAATAATTACCCTGACCAATATTCCATAGTAAAATCTACAGTTAAAGAAGTTAGCACATCAGGAGCAGCTGGTGGGTATTTGACTAAGTATGCATATAGA
>Ga0213865_10002590_pt1 | contig 11362 bp, 4 predicted proteins | sample PICome_6_FD_160100 | JGI IMG/M metagenome (GOLD analysis project Ga0213865, IMG submission 160100) | Coastal seawater microbial communities near Pivers Island, North Carolina, United States - PICO282 | ecosystem: Environmental > Aquatic > Marine > Coastal | place: USA: North Carolina | collected...
GATTCTATTGGTGAAGGAAAGACATTTTCAACAAGAGAGCAACTTCTATTCTCCTTCGTTCAGCCAGCCATCGTTCTTATTTTAGAGGAACTTGATAAGTTGGTTGCGACACAAATCATTTGCGCCTCTCATGATGGACCAGCAGTGTCTGGTATTTCTCCCAATGAACTTATACAAAAGTATGACAATTTTGAAGGGGTCTACATGGATCTTAAAGACGACCCAGTGGGAGAAATGAAATCTTGTCCGGACATCTTCAGAGCAGTAAAAACGGAGAAGATATTTGATCCCAATACGCCACTTAACTTAGCACAATTTGTTTTGAGAAATCGAAGAGCGGAGGTGACAAATCCTTTCGCCTTAGAACTTTATGCAAGAGCAATAGATTTTGACATCGATCCAATACAAAACCTTTTAAAAGTCTTGGTAACAATCCCAGCGTTTATTATAGATCAAGTTCCAAACGCACCAGGTTTAGAGGATATTATCGATGAGGCACAGAGAACTGTCGATGAAGTTGTTTTAGAGGTTCCAAAACTATTTGGACAAATAACAAGATTGAGAACAGCCCTATTTTCTTACTCGAAATATCAGTCTTATTTTTATCAAACTCAAGATGGTTTTTTAAAATTCAAAGAAAGCAAGAAAGACTATTATGTCTCATCTTATAGTACTAAAATAAAGTCGTTCTATGATGATTTAAAGACTCTAGGAAAAAATAAGAAATGGAACTTCCGGTCGAATATCCCAAGCATTACGAAAAAAAATGCTGATAAGATAAAAATCATCTTTGAAGAAAAGGGTAATAATCCTTATAGCATAAAAAGAATTGAAGCAAAGATAGAAGGTTGTGACTGGGTTAAGATAGCAGACTCTAGAAATAGATTGATAAAGAAGTGGTCTAAAGACCCGACGACAATGAACTATGTTGCGAAACTAAAGGAAATAGACACAGCACTACAGGCTAGAGAAAGTTATCCTTGGCTAGATTTCATCGTTCAGTTTACTTTCCCATTGTTGACTGTGGACTACGGCACTCTAAACGAACAGAGCGTTCGAGACTCAGCCGGCGATTGCATCGCCAACAACATCTCTGATTTTGGAGGAGAACTAAGAGATTATGTCCTAACAGAGGCATTGAGTTTAATGGAGTCGCTTGCCTACGAGTTTAACAGCAAGAGCAATTGCGCAAAACTATTAGAAGAAAATGCTATTGAGAAAAAGTATTTTGAGAAAAACCAGACACCAGGGCTGGATACCAGAAAAGAAGTGAGGGAAAACTTATCATCAGAGGAAGAGGAGTCTCTATCTTCTTCTAAAGAAAGAAAAGAATCTATAGAAGAAACAATGAAAATCTTAAAAGAGATAGAATATTCTCTAACATCCAGAAGAAGAGAGTTAATAGATAAAGACAGCCTCACAATAAGTGAGGAAATTGAAGTAGAACAAATAAATAATGAACTGGCCTCCGTTTATCAAAATCTAGAAGAAAGCAAACAAGAACTTGAAAGTCTGTCTCGCAAGGATGTTCGAGAAGAAAGAAAGCAAGCGAAAAAAGATCTTAGAAAAGCACAGAGAGAAGCAGCAAAAAACGCGAGAAAGGACAATAACCCTTATTTCAAAGAAGCAAAGAAGTTGGCACTAGAAGAAATAAAATCTCAAGACACTTGATTGGGGCAACTTGTAGATCTTGAGACATTTATGACAACCGGCGAGATAACTTCTCCACAAGCAAAAGAAGTTGACGAAAAAGATTTAATCAGTAGGATGACTCTATGTAACTTCCAATCGCTAACAGTGGCAGCAATTCGCTGTTTGTTTTCTGGAGTTTCCCAAGAAGCGGCCTTTAAAAAGATTGTCGAATCCGCAATGAAAGCAATGGATGTTGATGTGTTTGGAATCTTCATCAGAAACCTCCCACCAGCGGAACAAGCAAAAATCAGAAAACTTATTGAAGATGAGTGGGGCAAAATGCCCATGCCTTGGGAAGAGGGATTTAAAGGTGGCTCGACAGAAGAGGCAAACCCTTATTTAGACTATGTCGGAACAAACAAGGGCAGCCAAGGAGTTGAAGCAAAAAAACAACAATTATTGGCACAGTCAGAAGAAATAGGTCAAGAAATAATCAAAAAGAAACAAGAGATTTCCAACAAAAGTGGACAAGTTGAATCTAGTGTAGAGTTGTTAAATGTTGATAGTGAAATTATGGACCTAGTATCAGACGAAGAAGATGGTCCATCTATAGAGAGAGGAATTTTTGATTTAAACAAAGAACTCGAAGCACTAGAGTTAGAAAGAAATAGACTACTAAAAGAACAAGAACGACTAGATGCAGAAATCAAAGGTTGGACGGAACCATTTTCCGACCTTCCAGAAGAGCGACAACAAGAACTTATTGCTGCTCAAACCGAAGCACAAGGAACATTTGGTGCTGCTCTTGGAAACATCCAAGAAGCCATCGTTAATGCTTGGATAAAGCACATCATGGACATCATGCAGATCGATCAACTTATGTCTATCCTCGATAGATTTCCTGGGGGCCAATTGGTTCAGAGATACATTAATAAAGTCAATTGTACTTACCAAGGGTTATTCAATCCACCGCTAAAGTCTTTCTTATCGACTTTGTCTTTTGACCCTTGTGGCGAAGGAAATACTGGCTTGTCTTTTCCTGATAAAGATAAATTACCTAGTTTGCCAAAACCTTGGAGCAAGTCTTTCTTAATTATCTTGAGAAACAAGTTTATTGAGAAGGTGGAGACTGTAGTTACACAAGTTATCCTCAAGATGATTCTAAAGTTGATTCAAATTATTGACGACGCCTTATGCAAAAGTTTAAACGCCGTAGGTCAATTCGCATCACAACTCCTCACAGGTGGAGGTCAAGCAGGTCTAGACGAAGCCTTTAGGGACGCTTTCTGTCCGGATGCTGACGAGCAAGATTTAAGTGATGTTAAACAAAATGCTTTAAACAAGGCCCTCGGTGGAGGCTCCACGGGACCTCTTGCTTCTGGTGCTAACTACGACTGTTTGTTCGAGGCTCTTAATGGTATCTTGTCAAAGCAAGAAGTTATAAACTTGATGACTAACACGCCTTCTAGCATGGACTCGTCTGTTCTACAACGAGTTTCGGAAGTTGTAAAAGCAAGATGCCCAGAGTTTGCCGATGTGTTTGGAGAACCTAACGATATTGCAGACGCATTTGCTTCCATTGGAAATCTTATCCCACCAGAACTTAGAAACTTCCTTAAGGATCAAGCAAATATCCAACCAGAAGGTCCTATTTTTGACTCTATCTGTTTGACACAGGAAGAGTTAGATAGATGGAATAATGATAGGTTGAATCTTTACACAAATAATGGACTTGACGAAGAGACTGCTCAAGAACTTATAGACAAGGCAAATGAGCGCGCTTTAAATGACTTGGGCAATGTGTCGGACATGCTTCAAAAAGGTCCTGAAGGGCTATTAGAAGAGGCTCTGGCAGATGTTCTGAGCCAAGGTGATCCTGGATGTGCTACTGACCCTTCTGCTGTTGTTTTAGAGGATGAAGATTTAGCGAAAGACAAGTTAGACAAACTAAATGACTTCTTTAAAAACATAGAGCGAAAATTTCTTGACGACCTTCTTGGTGAGAGAAATGCTTTGTTGAGCAATATCCTTATTGACTCTTATGGTTTCCGCTTTAAGCGACATGAAAGAAGAAATAATTTGCCTCTTATTTTCCCCAACTTTGTTGACTCTGACGAACAGTGGGAGACAAGAAAGGAAAACTTCCCATTTCAAGTTGATGTTCCTGTTCTTGGAGGCTTCCCTTACAATGAAAGATTGAAAGAAGGGATGTTTCCTGAAACTGTTGGTGGCGCAATGTTAAGAGAGTTGAGAAACATTAAGCCTTCTTATGACTCTTCAAAGAACACAACGGTAAAACTTGAGTTTACTGATTCACAAGACGACCCTCAATATGAAAGCGTTGTTCGACTTAAGGTAAGAAAAGAGCAAAATCCAACTTATAATGTCGAGGTAGATGAAACCTTCTACAGAAAGATTTCAAAAGCAGAAGCGAAGAAACTTGATGTAGATAGAAAGTTGTTTGGCGGAAAGATTGAAAGCGACGGCTCAACAGATATTGATGTCTCTAACTATGAGTTTCAAAATAAGACCGATAAGATAGATTACAATCGTTATCAAGAAAGATATGCTATTGAAAGCGTCTTGTTTAAAAACCTTCTTTCCGAGAAGTCAAACACTACAATCAGAAACAGTTCACTTTCCACTTTAGTAGAAATAACAGATAAATGGAATTCAATAGTCTTGGAAGCAGTCAAGGACTCCATAACAGAGACTCCATCTGGGGACACTCCTGTTGGCTTTTTATTCGGAGCAGACGAGCAACAAAAGATTAAATTTGAAGACATGCTTTATGTTAATCCAGAAGCAGACCCCAACGACAAAAAGACTTGGGTTTATAATAAAAATCCATTTAAAAAAATCCTAGGAAAGTCAGCAACAGAACATCCGAGAGTCCACTTCTTAGACCCAGCAGTCCATGGTGGAAACTATTTATTCCCCAAAATCTACATCGAGCCTGCGACCTATAATGGTTGGTTAGGGATGATGAAGACATTTGTTCCAGAGGTTGAGGTTTGTGATGATGTTGATAATGGCTTTTTGCAAATAAATCAGATTTCTAGACGCTCTAAGGAAATTGAAAACAAACTACCAATGGACAAGAGGCTTTCTTTCGCACCAGAGTGTCGTTTTGAACTTCCTTACGATAGACAACTTACTCCTGCCAACCATGGTCTTATTGAGGGCATCGCGATGGCTACTGTTCGAACTTACACCACGGACTACATTATTAGAACAATGCCTGTTTTCGGTTCCATTGAGTTTAGAAATGAAAACTATGATGACTCAATTTTCTTAACCATGGCTCAAAAAATGGAGCAAGAATTCAACGCTTATGGAGTGGACATCAATATCATTAAGGGCTACACCTATTATCTTTTGTTTTTAGAACAATCCGTCCAGGTTGTCCAAAGACAAATAAAAGATGGACTCATTGAAGAAACACCAGAACTAAAAGCAGCGGCGAAAAAGATAGCAGCAGTCCAAAGAAACTTCAGAGAACTAAACTTAAACGACCCAGTAGTGCAAGATGAGATTAGAAAAGGCGCAGCAATCGCCGGGTTTAATGCGGAGTGGGAAGAGAAATATAAAAATGGAGGCCGTGGCGAAACATTTAGAAGGCTTTTGATGTTCCTATCTCCATTTAGATTAACGCTAACTAGAAAACTCGCTGCTATTCACGACTCAAAAGAGCACGCACAGGTTTTCTTATCTGCTCTTTTTAGAAAAGAAGCCGAGGACTTATCAAAAAGACTCGGTCTCAACATGAGACCAAGGCCACATGTTTACGACATTAAGAAATACTTGCTATCAAAAAATGGTGTTGTTTCTTTCTCAGACATCCGCTCAGGAGAGTCAGTAGTCGAAGAAGAGGTTATTGAAGGTGGAAGCAAGCCTGCCTATGGAACAGTTAGAAACTGCCCAAATAATGCTTTCATGCCCCGCGTAGAAGAGGTTCCAAAAGAGGGCTTGATGTTTGTTGAGAAATATTTGAGAATAACCAACAAAGATAACACAGAACAGGTTATGACTATAGCCGAATTTAAAAGAAAGTTGGAGGCTGACCCATCTATTGATAAGAATTTGAAAATTTCGGATTATTTCGGAAATGCTACTCTCTTAAATAACCGAGTTATCGGAACAATAGGGGTTAAGTTTGGAGTCCGTTTGATTTATGTCCCAAGTGTCCTATCTGGTATCACAACTGACTTAAACGAAGAAAAAGAAAGAGTTGGTAAGATAGGTGATTATCACCACATCCCACTCGCTTCTTTTGAGCATGACGTTCTAGACAAGCCAATAAGAGACATTGACTTTGAAGATGAGAATATGGGAGAAGACCTTAAGTGCTACATTGATGGTTTGGCTGAGACTGATGATTTTAAGATGATGTTTGAACTCATCCTTAAGTCTAAAACCTTCTCTTCTTTGTTTGCAATCTACTCTTTCTACAACTTCTATGAGTCCATTGGAGTAGATGAGGTTGAGGAAGACCGACAAGATAATATTAAAAGAAAATGGAAGCGAGTTATCTTTGACGACACAAAGACATTGTTGAAAAGACAGTTTCGCTCTATTTATCGTTTAGATGATGATGATATCAAAGAAGACAATAGGCGAGAGAAAAGACAGTTTGATGCTAAGTTCGTGGCTAACTTGCTTCCAAACGCTTACATTAATCTAGATTCTTCTGTAAGATGGTGGCAATCTTGGAGAATTGTCGACACCAAACCTTTCAACGAAGATGGTGATGATTGTTTAAATGATTTCCAGAAACTTTTTAGGAGTTAAAAAATGGCTATTTCAATTATTTTCCCGATAGATATGGAGGGCATTTTGTTTGATGAAAACAGCGTCTCTCTTGGTGCAACCTCATTTTCGGACTTAAATCCCAGTGAAGCAATAAAGCAAAATCTTAAAATGCTATTGTTGACAAGACAAGGCGAATATATAATGGATTCTAATTTTGGAGTCGGTTTGCCCGAATATTTATTTGAAACAGCAGTAACTATTGATTTTGCCTCAATCGAACAAAACATAATAAACCAAGCATCTACTTACATGCCATACATAACAATTCAAAATGTAGCAGTCTCTCAGGGCCAAGACGAGATGACAATGAGTGTTAGAATTGAATTCTTTTATAATGAACAACCAATACCAGAAGTTTTTGAACTTCAAGTTATTTAAGGTGAACTATTTAGTTTTCGAAGAGGGCCTATAAATGTCGAAACAAAAGAAAACACCAATAAATTATACAAGTCGCGACTTTGATTCTATCAGAAGCGACATCGTAGAACACGCAAAACGCTTCTATCCTGAGCAGTGGAAAGACTTTTCAAAGGGAACAATCAACTCGTTATTGGTTGATTCTGTTGCCTATGTTGGAGACGTCTTATCTTACTACCTTGATTATCAAGTTAATGAGTCTTTCTTGGACACTGCTATTGAATTCAATAACATTAGAAAGCATGCTAGAGCCTTGGGGTTCAAATTTGCTGGTGCTCCAAACTCTTATGGCTTTGTGTCTTTGTTTTGTCTGGTTCCCGCAACAGTTGATGGTACAGCACCTGACTCTGCTTACTTTCCAATTCTGAGAAAAGGCTCTTCTTTTGCTGCTGGAAATGGGGGAGTTTTTACTTTAACTGAGGATGTTGATTTTGGGTCGCCTACAAATGATATTGTAGCCGCTAGATTTAACGACACGACAGGAGCCACTACCTACTTTGCAGTGAAGGCTGTTGGACAAGTTGTTTCTGGTGTATTCTCTAGAATAACAATCGATTTAACAACATCCTCTTTTGAAAAGTTCCGAAAAGTTCGCATTGGAGATGAAACCTATAGTGAAGTCATCTCTGTAAAAGACTCTGACGGAAAAGAATATTATGAAGTCGACAATTTAACTCAGGAAGTTGTTTTTCGCGAGACCACAAATAGAAACGCTATGAACGACGGCGTTAGAAGCATTTTAAAACCATTTATAGCAGATAGACGCTTCGTTGTAGAGCAAGACGACACAGGAACCTACCTTCAGTTCGGCTTTGGCTCAGAGGACTCAGAAGCGGCCGAGATAGCAGAGCCTTCGAAAGTGTTCCTAGAAATGCACGGAAAGTCCTATGTGTCAACTCAGACATTTGATCCATCAAAACTAGTGGGAACTACAAAGTTGGGAATTTCACCATCCGGAACAACATTGACGGTTATAGCAAAAGCAAACACAACTGATATTTCAAGTGCTCCCGTGAATTCTCTTACATCTGTTCAATCTGCTAGTTTTAGATTTGACTCCGAGATAGATTTGGACTTAGCAAAAAGAAACGAAGTTATTTCATCTCTAGAGGTCACCAATGAAGAGCCAATCATCGGTTCTGCCGAAAGGATGACAAACGAAGAATTAAAACAAAGAGCGAAAGGCTACTACGCCTCTCAAGGACGAGCAGTCACGAGACAAGACTACGAGTCAATGATTTACAACATGCCTAATAAATTCGGCATCATCAAGCGCGTAAGCGTTGTTAATGACCCGTCAGCAACAAATAGAAGGATGGCTATCTACATCACATCAGAAGGCAATGATGGCAAACTTGTTGACACAAACGATAGGATGAAGCAAAATGTTAAGAACTGGATTTCTCAATATAAATCTTTAAACGACGTTATTGACATTTACGATGCAAAGATAATAAACTTCGGTATTGACTATAAAGTTTCTTTGGACACAAGATACACCAATGAGGATGTTTTAACTCGATGCAATTCTGCTCTTAAGGAATATTTTGACAATCAACTTTACATCGGAGAACCAGTCTATATTACAAGGCTTTACTCTATTCTTTCCAAAGTGGATGGCGTTTCTGACGTTAAGAAAGTAAACATCTACCAAAAAACAGGCTCTGATTATTCACCTGTTCGAATAAATCTAAAAGAGGCTCTATCTCAAGATGGGACCTACATTATGACTCCAAGAAACGCCATAATGGAGTTGAAATTTCCTTCAAGAGACATCAAAGGAGTTCTAGTCAAATGATAAAAAGATATAAACCAACGAAAGACAACACAATTACTGATGCCTTCGGAGAAACTCTAACAACTAGAGGGACTGGCTCCAACATGGGTCTTTCTGATATCATCGAAGTCTTTTCTATTTATGGACAAGTTTCAAGTTCTGTTGGGTTTTCAACAGAGGAGTCAAGAATTCTTATCGAGTTTGACCTAGAGGAAATCCAGTCAGACATCACCAACGGAATTGTGGATGAAAACGCAAAATTCTTTCTTCGCTTGTTCAACGCAGAACACGGAAAAACTCTTCCAAGAAACTACAATCTAGAAGTTCAAAGCATCTCTGGTTCTTGGCAAGAAGGTCTTGGCTTGGACATGGAAGACTACACAGATTTAACTTATGGTTATGGTTCAAGTTGGGTAAACTCTTCTGGTTCAACATCTTGGGTAACTGAAGGCGGGGACTTTTATGGAGCCCCAATTTCTACATCGGACTTGTTTGAAGTGGGAACTGAGGACTTGGAGATTGATGTAACAGCACATGTTACAGAGTGGCTAAACGGCAGAGACAATCATGGTTTAGCAATTAAACTACCATCATCGCTTTCTTCTCAAACTCGTTCGTTTTACACAAAAATGTTTTTCGCAAGAGGCTCCCAGTTCTTTCATAAACGACCGGTCCTTGAAGCACGTTGGAACTCGCAAGTAAAAGACCAGAGAGTGTCTTTTTTCGCATCCTCTTCGCTTGCCCCTGCCTCTGATAACCTAAACACTATCTACCTCTACAACTACCATAGAGGCGCCTTAGCGGACATCCCTGCTGTCGGTCAAGGAGAGATTTATGTTGACCTCTATGACGCTCTTGGTGGAGACGCTTTAACACAATGTATAGACACACCAGCAACAGGTGGTTGGGTTTCAACTGGGATTTACTCTGCTTCCGTTTGCTTGGAGACAACAGGTTCAGAACTTTACGATGTTTGGTGGAGCGGCTCAACCCAATACCACACAGGAACTATTGAGGTAGAATCAGCAACTGCTCTTTCAACACCTCCCACATCAGACTTGGTCATCTCGGTAACTAACGACCAAGGAACTTATCGCACAAATCAAACAAGTAGATTCTATTTTTATATTCGCGAGAAAAACTGGTCTCCTAACATCTACCTAAAAGCATCATCTACTCCAAAAACAAAAGTCTTTGACAATTTAATGTTTAAAATTTCAAAAGTAATCACGGACGAAGTTATCTTCGACTATGACACAACAAACTTATCAACCACACTATCCTATGATTCAAATGGCAACTATTTTGATCTCGATATTAGCATGCTAGAGCCTAATTATGTTTACGAAATTGAGTTGGCTCTATTTAATGTAATGACGAAAAGTTATCAAGTGCTGCCTTTCAAGCATAGGTTCAGAGTGGTGAATAATGAGTATTAAAGATTTATTTGGAAAGACATCCAAAAATTTAGAAGAAACAGTCCAAGATGTAGAATCAGAAAAGTTTGTAGAAGAAAAGTCTAAACAACAAGACAGATATCTTCCTCCTATTGATTTTTCAGACCCAGAGAACTTTGTTTACTATGGTTCTGCTGAATTGTATTATGACGCTGCTATTCGACGCATTTACGAAGACTATCCCTATGATGGCTCCAAGGCCGAGCAAATTGAGTTCGAAGAAAAGTCTTCCAACCTTGAAAGATGGTTGTTTGAGAATAAATACCCAAAGACAACAGGGTATGTTGAACTTGGAACAACAGCGAACACTTCCCTAGTCGGAGGCTCTCCATGGGCATCTACGACCATAAATGAATATATTCGAGTTTGGGGAGGACTTCACACAGATGACTCCACAGAACTACAGGATAAGTTTTTAAAATCTGCGAAATATGACGACGATAAGAACAGAAACCAAAACTGGAACTGTGACTTCACAAAAGGTATTACTGCGGAGTTCTGGTTAAAGAAGGACAATTTTGACCCTGCGAATCAACCAAGAGAAGTTGTTTTAGATTTATGGAACAATGAGACGGACACAACATCAGCAGATTATGGTCGTGTTATTTTTGCTCTTGGAGGCGTAACATCAACAACGGCACATATCCACTTAACCTTAATGGACACAACAATTCAGTTGACATCTACTGCGTTGGACTTTTCAAGTTGGCACCATTATGCTTTTTCAGTCATCAAACAATCGAGCGACTTACTGGTTAGACTTTATGTTGATGGAGACGAGATTTTAGAACAAACTTTCACTCCAACCACAGCCCCAGATGAGATTGGCGGTAGAATAGATGGTTTTATCGGAGCCTTGCAATTCGAAGACGCTAATGGCGATGGTGCTAAAGGCTATGGTAAACTATCTGCTTACCTAGATGAGTTTCGCTTTTGGAAAACTGAAAGAACTGCTCGTCAAATAAAACTGAATTGGTTTTCCCAAGTTGGCGGAGGAGCAAATACAGATGATGCAACTACTGACTTAGGGGTTTATTTTAAGTTCAACGAAGGTGTGGTAGGAAACACCATCACAGACTCTGTAGTTCTTGACTATTCTGGTCGCTTAGCAAATGGTCTATGGATTGGATATCCCGGCTCATCAGTTAGAAATACAGGCTCAGCCATAGAAGCAGTTGGTTACACCGAGCCAGCAACGCCAATTATCTATTCTAGTCATCCGGATGTTGCTTCCCTAGTATCAGAGATGCAAACATCTGGTTCGAGT
>Ga0213865_10002592_pt1 | contig 11360 bp, 7 predicted proteins | sample PICome_6_FD_160100 | JGI IMG/M metagenome (GOLD analysis project Ga0213865, IMG submission 160100) | Coastal seawater microbial communities near Pivers Island, North Carolina, United States - PICO282 | ecosystem: Environmental > Aquatic > Marine > Coastal | place: USA: North Carolina | collected...
CCCAGTGTTTAGACGCATGACGGCCGAGCGCGAAAAAGAGGCTCGCGAGCTGCGCTCTACCGGTAAGGAGAAAGCTGAAAAGATTCGTGCTTCCGCTGATCGAGAGCGCACTATTGAATTGGCCAACGCCTACCGAGATTCTGAGAAGATTCGCGGTGAAGGAGATGCCGAGGCCGCCAGTATCTATGCCGATGCCTATCAGAGAGACCCTGAGTTCTACGCTTTTGTGCGCAGTCTCAATGCCTACAAGCAATCCTTCGCAAATAAGGGGGATATTATGCTGGTGGAACCGGATAGCGACTTCTTTAAATACCTCAAGCAGCAGTCAACTCAGTAAATAGATTGAGTGGAATGATTTTAGTGGTCAGCGCAATTAGGATTAAATAAAAATCCCTGCCACTGCTAGGTCTATTTTGGTAAAATAAAAAAACCGGGGTCACTCGGTTTTTTTATGTGTGCCAAAGTGTGTCAGATTTGTTAGCAGATATAGCTACCGCCGTGGGATTGATGTTGGTATTTGAAGGTATATTGCCGTTCTGTGTACCCAACAGATGGCGCAAAATGGCCAGTCAACTCGCCATGGTTGACAACCGAGCCATGCGCTTTATAGGCCTGCTGAGTATGCTCACAGGCCTGTGCCTGCTGGTGCTTTGGCGTTAAACTAGTTTGACTTGTAAGTCCGAGAGGTCGCTGTGACAAATGTAGAGGGTTGGCTATTGCCAGATGGTATCGATGAGGTGCTGCCAGAGCAGGCGCAACGGATCGAATCAACGCGTCGAAAACTGCTGGATCTCTACAACCTCTGGGGCTACGACCTAGTGATTCCGCCGCTGGTAGAATTTGCTCAGTCACTGTTGAGCGGTTCCGGCAGCGATCTGGATCTGATGACCTTTAGACTGACGGATCAGATTAGCGGCCGCATGATGGGCGTGCGCGCCGATATCACCCCCCAAGCTGCGCGCATCGATGCCCACAGTCTCTGCCGGCAGGGCCCCAGCCGTCTCTGTTACGCCGGTACAGTTCTCCACACCAAACCCAGAGCGCCGCTGGAGTCGCGCTCACCCATCTCCATCGGAGTGGAACTGTTTGGCGAAGCCGGCCTCAGTGCAGATATCGAAGTGATTGAGTTGTTTCTAAAAACGCTGGATACCGCAGGTGTAGATTCAGTTCACCTCGATCTGGGTCATGTGGATATCTTTCGCGGCCTGCTCAGTGACTCTGGGCTGGAGCCTGAACAGCAGCGCGAACTTTTTGAATTATTACAGCGCAAGGCAGTTGCCGAGTTGAACCAGTGGGTGGCGGACAATATCACCGATCCTCAGCTCTCTGCCCAACTGACACTTTTGCCCACCCTCTCTGGAGGCCCGGATGTTCTCAAGCGGGCACAACAGGGTCTCAGCGGTGCGCCACAGGTGGTGATTGAAGCGCTGGACGACCTGCAGAAGATCGTTACCGCGCTGTCTGATAACGATGTCACCATCTACTTGGATCTGGGAGAGCTGCCGGGGTTCCACTACCACACCGGTGTGGTGTTTGCCGCCTATGTGCAGGGTTATGGCAAGGCCTTGGGTAATGGTGGGCGCTACGATGATATAGGCGAGTCCTTTGGCCGCTCGCGTCCGGCGACCGGATTTGCATTGGATCTCAAGTCTCTGGTCACCCAGGCACAGGCGCCTGTTGAAAACGCTGGCGGTATCTATGTGCCCGCTAGTGATGATCCCGAGGTTCAGCAACAGATTGATAAGCTGCGCGTTGAGGGACACCGCGTGGTGCGCGGTTTTGCTGGGCAAAAGGTGGATTACCGCGAGATCAACTGCGATCGTCAGTTGGTTTGCAGTGGCGGCAAATACAGGGTTGATAGACTTTAGCAGGGATAGAAATTTTGCCTTATATGAGGTCAAAAGATCATTTGTGCAAAGGTCTCGTTAAGAATATTTCCTGATGGGTTCTCCTTCAGGATTAATAGGCCATCCTCAGGGATGCCATCAAATTGAGCAGAAAATTTTATGGGTACTAATGTAGTAATCCTGGGTTCTCAGTGGGGCGACGAGGGCAAGGGTAAAATAGTTGATTTATTGACTGACAAAGCCTCACTGGTTGCACGTTTTCAGGGTGGTCACAATGCCGGTCACACACTGGTAATAGATGGTAAAAAAACCGCACTACACCTAATTCCATCGGGAATTCTCAGAGATCATGTGACCTGCGTGATTGGCAATGGTGTGGTGTTGGCTCCCGATGCACTGTTTAAAGAGATAAAAATGCTCGAGGAGCGCGGTGTCGAGGTGCGAGAGCGGCTCAAGGTATCCGGTTCCTGCCCACTAATCCTGCCCTATCATATAGCTTTAGATCAGGCTAGAGAGAAGGCTCGGGGCAATGCCAAGATCGGCACCACTGGGCGTGGCATTGGGCCCGCCTATGAAGATAAGGTAGCGCGCCGCGGTCTGCGTCTCAGCGATATGGGCAATATGTCGCGGTTTGCCGAAAAGCTCAGGGAGATTATGGAATACCATAACTTCTCACTACAGCACTACTACAATGCTGATCCCGTGGACTACGAGGAAACCTTGGCCCAGTGCCAGAAGTGGGCGCAGTCTCTGCTGCCGATGATGGCCGATGTAACCGGGATCCTCCACAGTGCTCGCGAGGCCGGCGAGAATATCCTGTTTGAGGGCGCTCAGGGCTCGCTGTTGGATATTGACCACGGCACCTATCCCTATGTCACTTCCTCAAATACCACTGCGGGTGGAACGGCTACCGGCAGTGGCTTCGGCCCGCTTTACTTAGACTATGTACTGGGTATCACTAAGGCCTATACCACCAGAGTGGGTTCTGGGCCTTTCCCCACTGAATTGCACTGTGATATCGGTAAGCATCTGGGAGATAAGGGCCGTGAGGTCGGCACCACCACTGGCCGTGATCGGCGCTGTGGTTGGTTTGATGCGGTAGCGCTGCGACAAGCAGTGCGTATCAATAGTCTATCCGGAATCTGTTTAACTAAGCTGGATGTGCTGGACGGGCTGGATGAAGTCAAAATATGCACTGGCTATCAGCATGCCGATGGCACTGATGCCGGTAATCCCACCCATGCCGATGACTTTGAAGGTATTACTCCCCAGTACGAATCAATGCCCGGCTGGTCTGAAACTACCGCGGGCGCGCAGAGCCTCGATGCGCTGCCGGATGCGGCTCGAGCCTATATTCGCCGTATTGAGGAGCTGATTGGCACGCCTGTGGATGTGGTTTCTACCGGTCCCGACCGGGTTGAAACCATCGTGCTAAATCACGCTTTTGAATAAGTCTGTCAATCGGCCGGAATTGGGTTATTTTGTTGATTTAACAGGTTGCGAGTAGTTGCCGATACGCCGCTGATGGTCCAGTGTAAATAAGTGATCTGCGCGGCTTGGCAGCTCCCTTAAAATCTCCTCAGTAATACGCTGGAAGTGCTGAATAAAGCGCTGTATCTGCTCGTCATTCATGGCCTCTGGTGGTGCGTCGAGTCCCTGTTCCAAGACGCTATCAATCATCTTTCTCTCCTGCTCAACTCGCCACTGGTGAACTGTTTCGAAGGAGGGTGCCTGTAGCATAATCATCTGATCTATCGAGGCAAAGAGACGTTGATAATCGCCCTGCAGCGCGCGATTGACATAATTTCGCCATATGCCCTCAGGGTCCTCAACTTGCTCCAAGCTGTTTATTGGCGTGGAAAGTGCCAACTCCGGTTGGGGCTGTGCGCCAAGACACCAGCCCTCAAGCACGATCAGGCCTACAGGTTGACTGTTGATCTCAAGATCTACGGCACGATCGTCAATTTTTTTATCAAACCGAGTGATCACTGTATTGTTTCCAGCCCGCAGGCTATTTATGCAGTCTATGGCCATCGCCACATCATGGGTTCCGGGAACGCCGCGCGTTGCAAGTAAGGGGTGAACCCTTTTAGCCAACTCTGCGCGCTCGGCTCTGGTCAGGTAAAAATCATCCAGTGACAGGGCAATGGTCGCGATATCCAGTCGCTCGGCAATCATGCAGCACAGATAGTCGGCTAGAGTGGACTTGCCGGAACCCTGGCAGCCATTGATTCCCAATACCACTGGGGGTCGTTGAGCATCGTATTGATCGCAGAAACCTTCAATCAGCGGCTCAAACCACTGATTGGCAGTAGTGAGATAATCAGTTGTCAGACGATTTCTGTCGAGAAATGCACGGGCGGCGGCAGTCATGGTGATAGACATTACAGGAGCAAAATGTTGAGATTACCACAGCAGGATAAAGATCAATAAGGATTTTGCCGATAAGCCCACAAAAACCATCATGGCTATAGTAATTTGTGCAGTTAAACTAAAGCTTGGATTATCAACCTTCATGAAATATCCATAAATTGGCGGTAAGATGGATTTGAAACCATCAAATCTACGCGTGTTTATTTGCATAATTATTAAGGTCAGTAATGTTTAGAGTACTTGCATTGGGTTTATTTCTTGTTGGTCTCACTAGTTGCGATCAGCCATCCGATCCTTCGACCAGTGATGTATTAGCGCAGCTGACTGCCGCAGATAATTCCTGGTATGCGACAGGGATGGAACAGATAGCGCAACAAAATCGCCTGACACAGCAGATCGATACCCGAGCTGGTGCCGCTAAAAATATCATTTTATTTATTGGCGATGGTATGAGCCTGACCACGGTGACCGCCGCGCGCATATTGGAGGGACAGCAAAAAGGCCTTTCAGGCGAAGAAAATAATCTTAGTTTTGACAATTTTCCCTTCTCTGGACTGGCCAAGACCTATGCCGTGGATGCCCAAGTGCCAGATTCCGCCAGCACCATGACAGCCATGGCAACGGGGGTAAAAACCGACAATGGGGTTTTGGCACTCACAGAGGACGCGATTCCCGGAGACTGCGTCTCCAGTTATGGCAATCAATTGACCTCAATTCTAGATCTCGCGGAAATTGCTGGCCTATCCACGGGAATAGTCACTACAGCCCGAGTAACCCATGCCACGCCTGCCGCTCTGTATGCCAAGTCATCCCATAGAGATTGGGAGGATCCGTCGCAGATGCCTCAGCGGGCTATTATGGACGGCTGTGAGGATATAGCATCCCAGCTAATCAACTATAAAGCTAATCTCAAGGCTAAATATGCCAATGCTGAGACAGATGGCATTGAGGTAGTGCTGGGGGGAGGGCGCCGCCATTTCCTCCCAGCTCTGTCAGATGATAAGGCTTCCGAGTTTGAATCAAACCATTTGGGTCAACGCACCGATGGGCGCAATCTTGTAGCCGAGTGGCAGGCAGTCTATCCCAATGGGATTTATATTGAGGACAGCTCTGGACTCAATGCTGTAGCAACAGAGGATGCTAAACAGGTTTTTGGCCTGTTTAATCCATCCCATCTGCGCTACGAAACTGACCGCGCAGCAAAGCAGGCTTCAGAGCCCTCGCTACAGGCAATGACCGCCAAAGCCATCGCTATCTTGGACAACAATCCCAGAGGATTTCTGTTGGTAGTTGAAGCCGCACGGATTGACCACGCCCACCATGCGGGCAATGCTTACAACGCCCTAAGTGATACTATTGAGCTGTCAAAAGCGGTTAGAACTGCGGTTGAAAGCACCAATCCCAAGGACAGTCTTATAGTTGTCACCGCAGATCATGGCCATGTATTCACTATGGCGGGCTATCCAAAACGCGGCAATCCTATACTGGGAAAGGTGGTTGCGGTGGATAAGATGGAGCCCACGCTAGCTGCAGATAATCTACCCTATACCACACTGGGTTATGCTGTGGGCCGTGGTCACCGGCACTTGGGCGCAGAAACCAATGCCGATATGGCTTATCAATCGGCAATTAACGCTGGCCGAAAAGATCTGCGCGGATTAGATACCACCCAGCCCGGTTTCTATCAGGAGGCATTAATTCCAAATAAATCGGAAACCCATTCCGGTGAGGATGTGCCGATTTATGCTACCGGCCCCGGCGCCCATTTGATTACTGGCAGTCATGAGCAGACGGTGATTTTTCATGCGGTTAATTACGCTGCAGGTTTATCTGCCAAAGCGAGGGCGGCACTAAGGTAAAGGACCATGATTTTACTGGACCCTAGTTGTGCTGGACTATAGTTGTACTAGACCATAGTTGTACTGGACCAAGACACTTAATGTGGGATCAATATTTCCACCAATCTTAGAGACTAATCTGCTATCAACAACTCTTTTTCTGGCTGTTAATAGCCGGTAGGTGCGACCATTTGCCGCAGGTTTGAGCCCTCTTGATTACTTATAATCCGCATTTTCCTGCATGGATTAATCCACCAATGATTCAAAAACCATTCAAGCCCCACTTTTTGGGCTTGCCTATGCTTTTGGCCACAGCTTTTTCGGTATCAATCTCGGCTGACCCATTAGAAGAAATTGTCATATTGGCAGATCAACTGTTCAAGGATACCTCCCTCGTTAGTCCCACTACTGTGGTAACAGCCGAGCAACTGGCGAGTATCAATATGACCACCGTCGAGGATTCCCTGGCACATCAGCCCGGTGTTATCGTGCGCAAACGGTTTATTGGCGATGCTAATGGCGTTATAGGTCTGCGTGGCTCAAATATGTTTCAGACCACGCGCTCTATGGTTTTTGCTGATGGCATGCCACTGCACTACCATCTGCAGACACGATACAGAGGTGCTCCTCGATGGTCATTGGTATCTCCTGGGGAAGTTGATCAAGTTGAAGTTATTTACGGGCCTTACTCCTCCGAGTACAGCGGCAATGCCATGGGGGGCGTGGTAAACCTGACCACCCGCCGACCAAGCGCGGAGAACATCTATCTGGAGACCGGCTATTTTTCCCAGCAGTATGATGTGTTGAATACAGACGAGACTTATGGCGGACATCAGCTATTTGCCGCCTATGAGAATACCTATGACCAACTCGGCCTCTTCGCTTCCTATACGAGGTTGGAAAATGATGGTCAGCCCCAGACTCAGCTTTTTGCCAAGCCAGGATCAGGTTCGGCTACAGCAACAGTAGCCAGTGGTGCCTTGCATGGTGTCAATGAGTACGGTGATGCCGGTGTTTATTTTGCCGATTCTGGACCCGAACAGGCAGCCACAGATCTCTTTAAGTTGAAGCTTTTCTACGATCTCGATGCTGTTCAGCTGCGCGGCTCTATCGCCTATGAAGAGCGTGACCGCTTGCAAAATCAAAGCAATAATTTTCTCCGGGATGCTGAAGGCAATGTCATTTATGATCGCCGTGTAGATATTGATGGTGTTGTCTATGACACCTACCAATATGGCAGAAGTAGACTGCAGGATCGTGTTCAAGATCGCGATAGTATCGTGGTTGGTTTTGGGGCTAGTACTGAGTTTGCCTCGGGCTGGGTTGCCGATAGCTTTTACAGCGTTTTTGATATCCTCGAAGATGTTGAGGTTCGCTCGGGAAATCATCCAGATTCCGATAGCTATGCATCAGACAATGAGCGCTACCGTGCTCGAATTACTGAATATGAAGATACCGGTTGGCAGATATTTGATATTAAGTTTGCCACTGATAGCCTGGCCGGCAATGATCGGCAGCGCCTGTCGCTGGGCGCGCACTACGATGAGTATGAACTGACTTATCTGGTGGATGATTACAATTCGATCACGGGTCACCGTGACAGTGACGAGACCGATGGCAATGCAGACAGCGGCAGGGCGGATAGCGGTGGTGCAGCCAGTACCTGGGCGCTATTTGCCCAATATGGCTATCAATTGGCGGAAAACTGGGATCTGTCTGTTGGTCTCAGGTATGAAGATTGGCAGACTGAAAAAGGGTTTCTCGGTGGCACCGAGTCGAGCCCTCGCAGTAAAACCGGTTGGTCGCCAAAGTTATCCCTCTCTTGGCTGGCAAATGACGTCGTTGAGATGCGTTACTCAGTAGCCAAAGCGCTGCGTTTTCCGGTTATTGAAGAGCTCTATGTCAACCTGGTCGATGGTAGCGGCACCTCAATGATATCCGATCCCACTCTGCAACCAGAGGATGGTGTATTCCATAATCTGTCATTTGTCAGTGATACCGCCGCCGCCAGTAGACGCCTGAATATCTTCCATGAAGTGGTTGAGGAGGTTATTTTCAACCAGCGTGCAAGTAATGGTGTCAGCACTTTCCTGCCAGTTGGCGAAGTAACCACTACAGGCGCCGAATTTATCTGGGAACAGCGTGGTCTTTTTCAGATGCCGTTTGATATCCGATACAATTTGACCTATACAGATTCAGAAATCACGGACAATGTATTTAACCCCGAGTATGTGGGTAATGATTTCCCGCGCACTGCCCAGTGGCGCAGTAATCTGGTGATGGATTATCAATGGAATGATGCTGTGAATTCAGCTGTTAATGTGCGTTACGCCAGTGACAGCTTCGGAACTCTGAACAATAGCGATAATGCGGACAATGTATTTGGTGCCCATGACGGCTTCTTATCGGTGGGGCTTAAAGCCACTTGGCAGATCGACGAATCCCTCAAATTAAGTGCGGGTGTGGATAATCTGTTTAATCAGCAGGCCTATGTTTTTCACCCCTGGCCCGGCAGAACATTCCATCTCAAAGCGGCCTATCAGCTGGCCGAGTAAATGGGTTCTCGATCTGAGTTGCGCCAGCGTCTTTGGCGCTGGCACTTCTTCGCAGGCTTAATGGTCTGTCCATTTGCCATTTTGCTATCTATTACTGGTGCGATTTATTTATTTAAACCGCAAATAGACAGCTATGAAGAGAACAGAATAAATGCTCGAGCGCCGGTTGTTGAGGCGCATATTTCCCCCATGCCCGCTGATCAATTAGTTAGGCAGCTGTTAGTTGATCAGCCCCAGGCTCAGCTTAAGCACCTTATCCTGGCCAAAAAAAATGATCGAACAGTAGAAGTGGTACTGAACCAAGCCAATGGGCAAGAAGAAATTTTTTGGGTGGATCGCTATAGCGGTCAAGTTCTTAACAGCGCAATCAGTGATCGGCGATTTCTAGCCGTAGTAAAAAAACTGCACGGCGAGTTACTGCTGGGTTCCAAGGGTTCCTATGTGGTTGAGCTAATGGCCAGCTGGATGATCGTTTTGCTAATAACAGGTCTCTACCTGTGGTTAGCTAAAACAGATTATCGAGGAGGCCTCCAGATCAATTGGAAGCGCTGGTTTATTCCCCGACTCAAGTCTCGGCGCCCACGAACTCAATACAGAAGTCTCCACGGCGTTCTCGGTATGTGGTTTGTTATTCCCATACTATTGCTGCTGTTATCGGGATTGCCCTGGACCCAGCTCTGGGGTACAGGATTCAAACAGTTGCAAGATAAAATGGGTTGGCGCGAGCTGCGGCAACAGTTGGCTCAATCCCCCGCGTCTCAAGCACCACAACAAAAAGACAGGACAATTACCGATTCCTCTCTGTGGGAGATAACTTCAGATTCTTCCCCAGAGCACCGCCAAACTGTTCATTTATCGCCAAGTGAACAGGCTTATATGGCAACCCTAGAGGGTATTGTTCAACGCCTGCAAAAGGAAGATTTAGCTCCGCCAGTGCAGGTCCAGCCACCCAGTACGGTGCAACAGGGTTGGATCGTCAGAACCCTGTCCCAGCAACGCTCCGAGCGCATAACCATCCACTATGACAGACTCAGCGCTGAGGAGTTGATGCGTAGGGAGTTTGATGACTATCACATTGTGCAGAGGTTGGCCTCTCAGGGCATATCCCTTCACGAAGGAGCGCTTTTTGGTTGGTTAAATCAGCTGTTAGGGCTATTAACTGCTATGGCTATCATAGGGCTCTCTAGCTTTGGTCTGGCGATTTGGTGGCTTAGAAGACCGCGTGGAGAGCTGGCTGCGCCAGCGAAGCCAATGTCACCGCCATCCCTACCGCTGTGGTTCGGCATAATAGCAATGGGTCTATTTCTTCCAGCCGCTGGAATCAGCTTTGTTTTGGTGGCAGCTCTGGAATACGGTTATAGCTACTTTAAGGGTAAAGGGAGTTAACAGCTGAATTAGCAAGACTGTGTGCACGTCGGGGATAAAGGCCTGAACCTACAACCAATCTATCATGAGTCGACTGACGGTATTTTAATGGCCTTTCTTGGGTTTGATTTTTTCTGAAGAGCAATCTACGAAATTATTTCTATATATAAAACAGTAAGTTACAACTTCAATTACGCTTTGCTGATGTCTCGATACTAAAGATAATTGTTGCCCTGTCAAGACAACTTTTATCTCATTTGTACCTAAATTATTTTGTTTTTCCATGACGAATAAGGATCTTCGTCATAATTATTTAACAATTTTGTTACATATTTATATAAAAACAAATAGAAAGAAAAATGAATTATTACAAAACTGTCTGGATTTCGGATATACATTTGGGCTCTGTGAATTGCAGAGCTAGTGAGTTGCTGGATTTTTTAAAACATAATGATGCTGAAAAAATCTATCTGGTTGGCGACATAATTGATGGGTGGAGGCTAAAAAATAAATGGTATTGGCCCCAAGAACATAATGATGTGATTCAAAAGTTATTGCGAAAGGCAAGAAATGGCACGAATGTAATATACATTCCTGGTAATCATGATGAAGTAGCAAGACAATTTACAGGTTTGGCTTTCGGTGAAATACCGATTAAAAGGGATGACATTCACGTGACGGTATCTGGTCAAAGGTTATGGGTCACTCACGGTGATCAGATGGATGCGCTCATGTTTCATGCAAAATGGCTATCGAAAATAGGCGATTTTCTTTATGAGATGGTAACTTTAGCGAGCAGGGTAATTCATAAAATTAGACAAGCAGCTGGTTATAAGCACTGGTCACTCGCGACTTATTTGAAAGGTAAAGCAAAAAATGCTATCAAGTATGTCGAGCGTTTTGAGAGACTTATGGCAGAGGAAACGCAGAAAAAAGGCTATTCAGGTGTAGTTTGTGGGCACATCCATCAGCCTGCAAAGAAAATTCTTGGTGGCATTCAATATTATAATGATGGTGATTGGGTTGATAGTAATTCTGCACTGGTAGAGACGCTCTCTGGAGAGATTGAGCTTGTTTACTGGAAAATATTATAGCGCATGATGCTTTGCCATCAACAGTTACCTCTACTGTACCTAATGTGTGAATATGATCTAGATAAATATGTAAGCTATTGATTTGTAAATGAATGGTGGGCCCAGTAGGACTTGAACCTACGACCAATCGATTATGAGTCGACTGCTCTAACCAACTGAGCTATGGGCCCTTAACTTGTCTTTTTGCCGCTAGGCGGTGTCGCGTGCTCACAATCTTCAGTCACATACCTAATGTATGCTCCTTTAGCTTGCTGTGCGGCTCCTAGCCTAATCAGCAAAAATCCTGCG
>Ga0213865_10002602_pt1 | contig 11342 bp, 10 predicted proteins | sample PICome_6_FD_160100 | JGI IMG/M metagenome (GOLD analysis project Ga0213865, IMG submission 160100) | Coastal seawater microbial communities near Pivers Island, North Carolina, United States - PICO282 | ecosystem: Environmental > Aquatic > Marine > Coastal | place: USA: North Carolina...
CACGCCCCTCAGTCAGGTGGTCCAGCGTTGACATGCGCCGCGCAAAAGCGAGGGGGAGTTCGTAGCCAGTGTTGCCGGTGACCCCAAAGCACAGGTGGTGTGTGACCGCAGCCATCGCCGGGATCAGAACGAACGGGTCGTTGATCGGCAATTGTACCGCCCCGCGCAGTGCCGCATCGGCACTTGCGCCATAAACGTCATAGACCCCGAACACGTCAGCCAGAAACATCCCGTCGAAAAGACCGCTTTCGAGCGTCTTGGCGATCGAGGTCCAGTGTTCGAGCTGATTGTAATTCCCGCTCGTATCGCGCGGATGCCGCCACAACCCGGGCGACTGATGTGCCACAGTGTTCATCACGAACGCATTCATGCGGATCGGTTTGGCCATCAGCGCGGGGCCATGTCGAAGGCTTCAGCGATTTGGGCGGCCAGAGCCGGTACAAGTGTTTCAACAACGGCGCGTCCTTTTTCGGCCGTCGCCCCGGCAGCAGAGGTCAAAGCACCGGAATGGCTGACCGACTCCGGATCAAACGGATAGACGTCATAAAGTGGGAAGTCCGCAGGTGGATGGTTCGGGATCAGATCTGTGCGCACGTGATCGGGTTGCAGATGCAGCATCACAGAGGTTTCCATAACGGCGGCGTGTTCCAGTTCCCAACTGATCAGTCCTTCGGGAAATAACTGCGCTTCCAAAGCGTCGTCGATTGATATCCAGTACCCCAGTTTGACGATGCGAACGTCCGTGATCCCTTCGCCCTTGAGGGCGCGCAAAGCCAGATCAGAGGCCTCCGTCAGGAACATCTGGTTTTCCATATGACCGTCAAAAAGCACGATTTTGGTAAGCCCATGGCGGGCAAAATCGCAGATCAGGTCGCGCACCACATGGATATAGGTCGATCCGTCCAGCGCAGCGCAACCCGGCATGTGATTGCCGCCGCCACTCTTGGGTTGGGATTTGTAGCCATAGGACAGCGCAGGCGCGACCAGCCCGCCAAGGCGCTCGGCGACCCGTTCTGCCAGCATCGTGGGTACCATCGTGTCAGTGCCCAGAGGCAGGTGCGGCCCGTGCTGTTCCAGTGCCCCCGAGGGTAGAAAGACTACGGGTGGACTCGCCTTGGTCAGCGCATCCAGTTCTGGCCACGTGAGATCGGCCATACGCACGGTCATGACGGCCACGCCGGTTCCTGCCCCAAACGGTGCACGCCCACGTCAACGCCTTGTGCCTTTTGGTGCACTTGCCAGAACGCGGCTTCGAACTGGCGATTCAGGCTTTCGGTCTTTTCGTGCTCCGCAAGAAAGGCAGGCATCTCCGCACGCAGTGCGGCCAGCAATTCGGCCTCGTTCACGCGCAGGCAGGTGCCGTCTTCGGCCATAACCTCTCCGTTCACTATGGCGTGGGTGATCGAGGACCCGGTTTCGCAATAGACCAGATGGTTGGCCACATCATTGAGCGGCGTGAAAGGTATGGTTGCCATATCAAGCACAAGCATGTCCGCCTTTTTGCCAACCTCCAGCGTGCCGGTTTCTGCGCCGAGGCAGGCGCTGCGCGCCCCGCCCAGCGTTGCCGCAGACAAGACCTGCTCCGCCGATAACCAAAGGTCCGGATCGGGCGTTTGCACATTGTGGATCAGCCCGGCGGCATGCATCACCGCAAACATCCGGGTCGTGTCGGACGTGGATACGCCATCCGAACCGAGTGCGACATTGACGCCAGCCCTGAGCAGCCGCTGAACCGGGCAAACCCCAGCACCAAGTTTCTGGTTCGAGATAACGTTATGCGCAATGGAACAGCCCGCGTCCCCCATCAATTCGATATCGGCGTCGGTGACCCAGATTGAATGGGCAATGGTGGTGCGTTCTTGCAAAAGGCCGTGACGGTGCATGTAGGCAATCAGGGTCTCATCATAGAATTCCTGCCCGGTCACTGCCTGCAGCTTGGTTTCAAGGATATGCGTGTGGAACGGCGCGTCATTTGCCTGGGCCAGTGCCATCGCGTCCTGCATCAGATCGACGGTGCACCGTTGCGGGGCGGAGGGGGCAACCATGAAGTTCAACCGCCCGGAACGACCGTGCAGGCGCGCGAATGCGTCCTTGCAGTGGGCCAGCCACGCGTCCTTGTCCGCCGACCCGAGCGCGTCAGCTTGCGCGGCCAGATCGGCATCAACGAATTCCCGGGTAAATGGGATCGTATCCAGAAACGGACGATCCACCACATGGCCCGAAATGGTCGCGCGCAGACCAACATCGTCATAGGCCTGAAAGACAGCATCGAGTTGCTCAGGCGTCTGCGCGGGGCTCTCATAGACATCGTCCGTCACGCAGGTCGTCCCGGTCTTCAGCGACTCGATGGCGCAAAGCGCCGTGCGCAGATAGACCATGCGGGGTGAAAGCACCTGTGCGCCAAGGATCGGATAGGCATAAAGCATCCAGATCTCGAGCGGCATGTTGTCATAGCGCCCTTTGTAAAGGGCTTCGGGCGAATGCATGTGGGCGTTCACCAACCCCGGCATGACCAGCTTGCCCGCCCCTGAGATCACCTCGGCAACCCCTGAAAGATCCAGGTCCGGACCGATGGCCGTGATCTTGTCGTCCTGTATCAGGATGTCTGCAGTGATCGGTTTTGCCCCCGACCCGGGGACCAGTGTGAGAACCTCCGCGCCCTTAATCGCGAGTGACATGGCTTACTCTCCTTCCAGAATGTAGGCTGCGTCGGCCGCCCAGCTGGCATAAATCTTGGTGCCGACCGTGAGCCCGAGGCGGTCGAGATCGGATTGCTGAGTCTGGACCTTCATGAGGCTGCCATCCTGCAGTTTGAGGTGCAGGGTGACGAAAGCGCCTGTGAACTCTTCGGTCAAAAGCTCGGCGTGGACTTCGTTCTCCGCACCGCTTTCGCTGGCGGACAAATCAACCAAATTGCTTGGGATCAAAAAGGTGGCTGACGCCCCGGCAGTCGGTGTGTGGCCCCCAGTCGCATGGAACGTGCCAACGGGCGTTTCGATTTTGCCGCCCCCTTTGGCGGTGCCCATCAGGATCGTACTGGCTCCGACAAATTCTGCGACAAAGCGGTTTGCGGGCGCTGCATAGACTTCTCGCGCTGAACCAATCTGTTGCAACTTGCCTTCGCTCAGGATCGCGACGCGGTCCGCCATCGAAAAAGCTTCCGATTGGCTGTGTGTAACGTAGACAAAGGTGATGCCCAGTTCGGCATGCAGGCGCCGTAACTCGCCTTGCATTTGCAAGCGCAAGTGGGCGTCGAGGGCCGAGAGAGGCTCGTCGAGAAGCAGAATCTCAGGTTCCAACGCAAGCGCACGCGCCAGAGCCACCCGTTGGCGCTGGCCTCCGGACAGTTTTTGGACAGGGCGATCCGCGAAGGCTTCGATTTCCAGCCGCGCCATCCATTCTTCGGCTTTTTTGCGCCGATCTGGCGCAGTGAATTTGCGCTGTTCCTTGAGACCAAATTCGACATTCTGGCGGACCGTCATGAAGGGAAACAGGGCGTAAGACTGCCATACCATTGGCATCTGGCGCTCCCAGGGCGGCAGGTCGGTGATATCGCGGTCCCACAGTTTGATCTCGCCGGAGGTGGGTTGCTCCAACCCCGCGATCATGCGCAGCGTCGTGGACTTGCCGCAGCCTGAAGGGCCCATCAGTGCAATGAATTCGCCTTTGTTCACGGCCAGATCCAGCGGGGCCAGTGCGACGGAGTCCCCGAAGGTTTTTGTGACGCTGTTTAAGGAAAGGATTGGGGCAGTCATCAGGCGGAGCTTTCTTTGCGGCTGGCAAACAGTTGACCAATCGCGGCGAGGGTGATGGAGATGAAAAAGACCAGCGACCCGATGGCATTGATCCGCGGGCTGACCTGTCCCTGAAGCAGGGCAAGGATGCGCACGGGCAGGGTTTCTTCAAGACCGGAGACAAACCACGCGATCATGAATTCATCAAAGGAAACGGCAGCGGTGATCGCCAGCGAGGCGATGATGGACGGCAGGCACCACGGGATCGTGACCCTCCACATTGTCGCCCACCGGCTGGCCCCGAGGTTCCATGCGGCCGGTTCAATGTCGGGCGACATATCCGCCAGTCGCATCCGGATCAGCGCCATCGCAAATGGCGCGCAAATCACGACGTGGCCAAACATGACAGCGCGCAGTGTGCCCACAAGATTGACCATCGAAAAGAAGGACAACATGCCGAGGCCAAGGATCAGAACAGGCACCGTCGGGGGCAGGGCAGCGATGGCAAGGTAAGGCAGTTTGCCACGAAAGTTGTAACGGTAGTCAGTATAGGCCGTGGCAAACCCGATAAACGTTGCCACGACGGACACGAAGGCTGACACCTGAATGCTGCGCCAGAACCCGTCTCGCACCGTGTCGTCCGCAAAGATGGCTCTGTACCATTCCAGCGAGAACCCACCCCATGGCAGGCTCGGGAATCGATCCGCGTTGAAGGAAAAAAACACCAGAGATGCGATTGGTGTCAGAATGAACGCAAAGACCAGCGCGGTCCAAACGCCCTGCCATGTATCAGAGCGCCTCATTGTGCTTTCCCCAGTCGGCCATAGGCGGCAAAGAGGGCTGCGAAGAGCACTGTGATCAGCGTCACCACCATTATCACGGCCACCACCGAGGCCCGGGGCCAGTTGTTGCCTGACTTGGTCTGATCCACGATCAGGATCGACATGGTGGGCGGCGAACCACCTCCGAGATAGCTGGGGCTCACGTAATCACCAAAGGTCAGGATGAACGCAAATGTTCCCGCAAGGATCAGCCCGATCCGCGCGGCAGGTATGGTCACCTTGAACGTGGTGCGCAGGGCGTTGCAGCCAAGGTTCTGTGCGGCGCCGATAAGCGACCGATCGACGTTGGAAAGTGCAAAGAGCTGGATGATTATGGTCAATGGCAGGCACAGGGTCAGATACCCGATGACTGCGCCGGTCATGTTGTTCAGCATCTCAAAGGGGCCGAGGCCGACCCAGCCCAGCATCACGTTAATGACGCCTTCGGCTGACAGGATGATCTTCCACGAATAGATGCGCACGAGGTAGCTGGTGAAAAACGGGGTGACGAGAAGGAAAATGCCCCACCGCCGTACTGTGGGTGAAGCTTTGAATGCGAGGAAGTATGCGGCCGGAAAAGCGATGACGCTTGCGAGCACAGCGACCAGCAACGCCACTTCAAACGTGTACAGATAGGCGGTCCAGAAATAATCGCGCGTCAGCATTCTGTCCCAGTTCTTCAGGACAAAATCCGGGGTCAGTCTGTAGCTTTTGACAACCCAGAATGACATCGCGAACACAAGCGCCAATGGCGCCAGAAAAAACGCAGATTGCCACAAAAGCGCCGGCGCGCGCCAGAACCACGCAAAGCGATCAAACGCAGGTTTGGATGTTGTTTTAGCTGTCATTCCAGTGTGGGTGCGCGCCTCAGTTGAGCGGCGCGCACCGCCTTGTCATCAGGCTTTGAAATCAGTCCAGACGTCTGTCCAATCTTCGATTTCCTGCTGCACGGGCGTCTTACGGATGTTGATCTTGCCGGCCGCATAGTCGTCCATGACGTTATTGTCCTCAAACGTCATGCGCAGGCGCTTGGCATCATCCGGCATGTTCGCATTCAGGAATTCCCAACCCGCTTTTGACGGAATCGAGGCGTTATAGGCTGGCATGACCGACGACAGGGCCTGACCTTCGGGCGAAGTCATGTACTGGATGAACTCCTTGGCCATGTCCTGCTTGGCCGAACCCTTGCCGATACACATGGATTCGGTCCACTGGACGCCACCCTCTTTGGGCACCCAGCTTGCCACCGGCACGCCGTCCGCCGCCAGCAATTGCGTGATCCAGTCGCCCACTCCGGGAATGATCGCGGCATCGCCGTTGGTGAGGGACGAGAACGTGTCGGCCATAGAGTAGAACCCGGCTGTCTGCGCCTTGACCTGATCCATCATGGTCTTCAGCGCCTCGAATTCGGTGTCATTGATGTCGTAAGGATGGCCCACGTTGCCAGCCCCGCACGACAAACAGCCCATGGAGGGCAGGTACCAGTCAAAGTAGCCGACTTTGCCGGTCACTTTAGGATCCAGCAGGATCTGATAGGTGTCGACCTCTTCGAAGGACAGCATATCGGTGCGATAAGACACGCCGAGGAAGCCGTAGCGAATGATCACCGAGTAGAGTTCATCCTCAAGCCAGTGACCGGGGAACTTCTGGAACTCGGGGAAGAAGTCTTCGAACGGGTAGTCTTCGGGGGTCAACGGGTCGATGAACCCGCCATCGCGCAGCTGGATCACGAATTCCGCATCCGACAGGATCACGTCATAGGTGCCAACAGGCGACTGGTTGACCAGTGCAACCATGTTATCACCCCCCACATATTCCTTGGCCACGACCTGAATGCCAGTGGCTTCGGTGAAGGGGCCGACGACCGCAGGGTCGGCATGGCCCGGCCATGTGAGCAGGTTCAGGACCTTATCGTTGTCCTGCGCACGCACGATCGAAGGTGCGGCCAGCGCCATGGCGCCGGCGCCCATGCCTTTCATGACAGAGCGGCGGTTGAGGCGGCCAAAATTTGGGCCGGTGTTTGGTCTGATGAGTTTCCCCATTGTATTTCCCTTTCTTCACTTAAGTAATGACGTCAAAACGCTGCAAACCCGGGCTGTTTGACCCAGAGATTGAGTAGATTTTTGCTTTCGGAATGAGGGACTTGTGACGTTGAGATGTTGCGGTCGTGTAGGTCCGAACGGACCATCTTTGTCAGTGGCGACAGATCGAACCCGATCTCTGCACAGTCCGCCAGCGTGGCAGCGTAGTAGAACGCGTCAAGACGCGCCCAATAGATGGCCGCAACGCACATCTCGCACGGCTCGCAGGTGGTATACAGCGTGCATCCGGACAAATCCCAGGTGCCAAGATTACGGCCTGCATCCCGAATTGCTTCTACTTCTCCATGGGATGTCGGGTCGCTGTTGTTCACCACCAGATTGACGCCTTCACCGACAATCCTGCCGTCCTTGACGACCACGGCAGCGAAAGGCGCGGCCCCGTTTTCCATCATCTCCGTGCGCGCAATATCTATTGCGCGCTGCATAAAGCGTTCGTGAGTTCCCATGTATCCCCCGCGTGTTGCAGAAAGAGCAGGGGATGCAGGCACGACCTGTCAACATTCGCCACGGCTGGTCGACACCACTTGGTTGAAGTGCCGTGTTCTTGGGCAGTTTTTCCTGACCTAGCTGCAAAATGCATCATAATCGCGATTGAACGGCGGCGCATGTTGCACCCAGCTTGTAGCCTTGCTTTTGCTGTAGCTGGCCGCACGCACCACCCATGAGGATCTCTATGCTCAGCCGATCTGACTTTCATGCGCTTTTTGATGCGGCGGGTCCGGTGATCCTGCCTGTAATCCATGTTCTGGAGAGTGCGCGCACACAAGAGAATATCGAGCGGGTGAAGCGTGCGGGGCTGAATGGGTGTTTTCTGATCAATCACGACTTTGAAAAAGAGGCTCTGATCCCAGTCTTGCGGCAGATGCGTGCCGCGTTTCCAAATCTTTGGATGGGAGTCAATTTTCTCGCCGTTACAGGCGCGGGCGCTTTTCCCATTTTGGGTGACCTTGCACGTTCGGGGTGCCGCATCGATGCCTGCTGGGCCGACGATGCATGCATCAATGAGGATGGAGAAAATGCCGAGGCCGCTGAAATCGCACGCATTCGTGCGGACAGTGGCTGGAGTGGGCTATATTTTGGGGGCACAGCTTTCAAAAAACAACGCGAGGTGGCCCCAACGCGATACGGTGATGCTGCACGCCATGCGGTGCCGTTTATGGACGTGGTCACCACGTCTGGAGTGGCCACCGGGCATGAAGCGGACCTGGGCAAGATCGCGGCTTTTCGCGCAGCCATCGGAGATCGTCCTCTGGCACTGGCGTCCGGCATTACACCGGAAAACGCGGCAACGTATGGCGAAGTTGACTGTTTCATGGTTGCGACAGGCATCAATGAGCCGGACAACTTCTACGATATCGATCCAGACCGCCTGAACGCGCTGGTCGACGCATGCAACCGGCTCGGATGAAAGGGACATGAACATGACGCCAGATGAAAAAGGGCCCCGCGATGCACGCTGGTATCTCAGCCTGATGTCGCCCAACACGAAGGGCGACCAGTTTGCGTGGTTTGATCCCACCTCGCTTTACATAAATGCTGCCGCTTTTGAGGATCTCACGGACGATCTGATGACAGACCTCGAGGGGCTTGAATTCGACGTTGTGGGCGGTCTGGACGCGATGGGCTTTGTTCTGGGGGCAGCCATTGCTGCGCGGCGCAAGGTTGGGTTCTTGCCCATTCGCAAGGCGGGCAAGCTGTGTGTGGACACGGACAAGGTGTCTTTCACCAACTATTCCAAGCGCACGCAGGATATGGAGCTGCGCCTGCCCGCCTTTGCACCAGGGGATCGCATCTTGCTGGTCGATCAATGGGTCGAGACGGGTGGAACCATGGACGGCGCAATCCGGCTGGTAGAACGGCAGGGGGGCGTTGTCGCTGGCCTTGCGAGCATCGGGATCGAAGAAAACGAAGTCACTCTGGGTTACCGGGCAAAGTTCCCATGCATCACTGCGATCCTTCCGGGCAGCGCCTGGCAGGCAGAGGCGAATGCCAAACGGTTTTCCAGCTTTGACGGCTATGATCCAACAAAAGCCTTTCCAAACGCGGATCGGTGAGCAGCGCTTTTTGTTCTTTTTCCTAGCTGTGTTCGAAACGAACTGACATCAAATCCAATGCGCTGACTGTTATCGACGGCCCATAAGTTCTTTGCTAGACGACGCCCATGGCTCCACATTTCACTCTCGAACGACATGCACGACTTTCGGTTGCGCCAATGATGGATTGGGCGGCTTTGTAATTAGATTCAATGTCTTAATTGGTTTCGTGTTCACTCTGCGTGCAACTCGAAATCGCCCTTTGGCGCGCTCTCTCGGGCGTTTGGCGGTTGTGTGGATCTGGCCGAATTCTTACGCGTCGGCTCCTAATCGGCCTCGCGATGTCACAAACTTTCGGACGGCTTAGTCATCTGTCCCTTCCTACGCCCATCAAAGTCTGAGGAAGTTGAAGGTCGGCTCTGGGGAGGGGGGGCGCGTCTTTTTCAACGATGTCCGATCGCGCCTCGAGGAGCAAATTTTACAGTAAGCGGTTAAAGCAAATAGGTTAGTCGTATTGATGAAGGACGTGGCGCCCTTGCGAATTGGGGTTCCAGGATTTTCCTTGGCTCACTCTGCCGTTGCCATACCAAGCCGCCGCAAGACTCGCCGTTCCACGATAACGACGAACTGATAAAAGATGACCGATAGCAGGACTGACACGGCGGCCACCGTCCAGATCATGCCGTAGTCGAGAAACCCGCGCGATTGATTGAGCAGATTGCCGAGACCCTTACCGGTCGCCAGCCACTCCGCGATCATCACGCCGAGGAGGGCACGCGGCACGGTCAGTCGTGTCGCCGCAAACAGGTAAGGCAGCGAAGCCGGGATTGTGACCATACGCATCTCGGTCCAGCGTCCTGCACCATAGGCGCGCGGCAAGTCCTCCGCGCTGCGCGGAACGAGGGCGAGACCCTGTGCCAAGGTCACAAAGGCTGGGAAAAAGGTGACCGAGATGGTCACCCAAAGCGTCAGCGACGTGCCCCGCCCGAGGATCAGAACCAGAAGCGGCGTCAGCGCCACCAGTGGCATGGTTTGCGTCACCAGCGCCACGGGCATGAAGGCCTCGATGGCGCGTGGGAGCAGCCGTGATGAGATAGCCAGCAAAAATGCAAACCCTAGCCCCGCGGCCATTCCCACAAAGGTGATTGGCAGGGTTTCAGATAAGGCGGCCAAGAGGCGCGCTTGGGCGCTTTCTGCGGTTGGGGCAAAGAAAAGGTAGTCCACAACGCCCAAAGGCGTTTTGGAGATCAAGCCAGGAACTCCGGTCAGCTTGATGAAGGCCCACCAGACCAGAAATGGGAGCGCAATGGAGCCCAGTGTTAGGGCAATGCGTTTGATCGGCGCGCTTGTCATAGGTGCGGCGTCCGGCACTGCGGTGTTCAACGTGACCGCGCGCGTGGCACCGATGGTCCGGCTGGCAAGCAGAGCAAAGACACCATAGGACAGCCCCGCGATCAGCGTTGCGACAAGGCCGATGCCCCAGAGACGATCTGGCTCTCCTCGCCCCAGTGAGCCCAACAGATACGCGCCGAGCCCCCAGCGTCCTCCTCCGCCGAACTCGGCCAGAATCGCACCCAGCACCGCATTGGGCGCAGCCACACGAAGGCCGGCAAGTATGGAGGGCAGGGCGCCTCGAAACTGAACGCGACGGAGAAGATCCCAGCGTGTACCGCCATAGGCCCGAATGACGTCTGCGGTGCGGCTATCGACCTGACTGAGGCCAATCACTGTCGCGGTCATGGTGACGAAATAGACTCCAAGCGCCGCCAGCGCGATGCGCGGCGCCATGCCGGACAGGGTCAGAACAAGGATGGGTGCGATGGCGATGGGCGGCAGCGCGAAAGCAGCGATGTTCACTCCGCGAAACAGGCGCAGCGTCGTGGGAGACAAGGCAAAGATCACCCCCGCGCCGATGCCAAGCGCATTGCCGATCAGGAAGCCTAGCGTCGACGCATAGAGCGTCGCCCATATATGGCGGGGATAATCCCCCCGATCGACCCAGAGCCGGATCAGGATTTCCGATATGCCGGGCAACGCGCCGCCCGCCACCAGGTCAAGCCGCCCAACCACTTCCCAGACCAGTAAAAGGATCGCGGCTGTGCGCACACCGCGCCATCGCCCGGACGCCTCAACCGCCATGCAGCACCTCTGTAATGTGGTCGCAGACCTTGTGGAATTCAGGGTTGGAAAACAATGCGGACGCCCGAGGTCGGTTGAATCCGATGTCGATGACATCCACGATCCGGCCCGGGTTTGCATGCATCACCACCACCCGGTCCGCAAGAAACACCGCTTCGTCGATGCCGTGTGTCACCAGTAGTGCCGTTGATCCGGTTTCCGTCCAGATGCGTTGTAATTCAAGGTTCATCTGCCGGCGCAAGATCTGATCCAACGCGCCAAAGGGTTCATCCATGAACAGGATTTGAGGGTGCGTCACCAGCGCCCGCGCGATGGCGACCCGCTGGCGCATGCCGCCGGACAATTCGCCGGGCAGCGCGTCTTCGTAGCCTTTGAGACCGACAAGATCGATCATATTCTGGATGTGAGCAGCCTCGTTTGCAGTCGAACGCCGCAAGACCTCGAGAGAGACTTCAATGTTGCGCCGTACACTGCGCCATGGAAGCAGAGCCGAGTCCTGAAAGGCGACGCCTG
>Ga0213865_10002603_pt1 | contig 11339 bp, 6 predicted proteins | sample PICome_6_FD_160100 | JGI IMG/M metagenome (GOLD analysis project Ga0213865, IMG submission 160100) | Coastal seawater microbial communities near Pivers Island, North Carolina, United States - PICO282 | ecosystem: Environmental > Aquatic > Marine > Coastal | place: USA: North Carolina | collected...
TCTTCTTTTGTTGATTCATCGCGATCGTAAAATGTATGTGATTCTATTTGAAATACCCTCACGAGCTCATCTGTGCGATAACAATAATAATTTATTGAGTTACGTAGTTGTATGCAAACACTGACCTGGGATGGAGAGGAAGGTGTACATAGGAACTCGTATCGTACCTCATCACTTAATAAGATCCCCTTAAAGTGTACTCAGGAATAGTACAGCATTTTTAAATCACCAATGACAATGACAATCACATGCACCTTCAAATCATAATCTCACACAACACATAAGTAGCATATCATCAAAGATTGCGGCCTTCACACCCACCCACGCAATCGACCATGGCAAGACATCGACCTCCTCCTGGAGTCGCCACGGAACGAGACTCCTCAATAAAAACACACATGACATGGTTTCAATTTTTTTCGCCCGAAGACAGAGATAATGGCACAATGAAGGAATGGATCCAGTTGAATGATATACCAGGTCAACACTGGACTAGGACTGACTTTGCTGATGGTGTTTGCTTTGCTTACTTTGGAGAACATTGCAGCCTGGACAAAACTGCAATGTCGCATATTATTTTCAAGAGGAAGATGGTGGAGTCGGTGCATGCGCAAATGAATTCAAAACAGGATGATCATACAAACGATTTGCAACAAGTTGTAAACATACATGCGGATGCAATTAGATCAATTTCAGGAGTTATTGCTGGAGGTACCACGTGTGATACTACACCAGAAGCCTCAGGAATGAAAGAAGAAACATTCACTGTCTCTGCCACAACAAAGCAAAATACCAAAGCAGTTGTTTATCGTGAATTTGGTGGACACTGCTTTATGCATGTGCAGGATTCACTAAAAAACTCTCGTGCTGCAACTGTTTCCCCTTCTAACGCTTCATTCGTCCCTCCCGTGAAATCTATCAGGGGCACGGTAGTACAAGAGCTTGAATACCATGATAGTTACAAACCAACCTTACTGAAGAAGACCATACTGAAAAAGACAAAGCTAGAAAACCATGGATATGATAAATCAAATCTACAGAAAAAGAAGAAAGCAAACCACGATAGCTTCAGCAAAACCTTACAGGAAAGTGGGAAGGAAGGCATGGTGGGGAAAGAACTTGGACTCAATTCTGTGAAGGTCGCTTCTTTCAAAGTTGACACTGATTGGCTCTTTTCTGATGAAGAGATGAACAAGGCTGCAGAGTGGCGTGATGAGAAGTGGTTTGGCAAATCTCTCAGTTTCCATCAAGACATGACCAAGTTGCATGTGAAAGGAATGATTATTGATAATCGACACCCTCGGGAGTTGAAGGTTCTCAAGGGTCGGGCAGCCATGATTTCATCTGGGTTAGCTGATGGAGGGTTTAAGTACTTTTTTGGGACTATTACCAAGGCTTCAAGAAAAGGTGAAGGAGGTGTGAGTGTAGAGGTCAAGTACGATGATTATGTTGAACCTTATTCCTTAGAACTTGAATACAATCTCTGGACGGGTGGTGACTTTTGGCATGAGGCAAACAAGGATAACCAGTGGCGAGTATTGGTGTGCAAGGGGAATTAATGAATAGATGTTTGATAATATTTGGTTTCCTACTTCTTTAGGAGTACAATGTATCATCATCCCTCTTCTTGATTTTACCTCAATTGCGCCATCTTCTCATGTAGTTTCCTGTACTCCATCATTTTGGTGTCTATGGCCAATGTCATTTTCTCCATCGTTTTGTTTTCCACTCCTTTAGGAGCAGAATTGAGCATCATTCTTTCCTACTCCTTTAGGAGTACAATGTAGCATCATCCCTCTTCTTGATTTTACCTCAATCGTGCCATCTTCTCACGTAGTTTTCTGTACTCAATCATTTTGGTGTCTAAGGCCAATACCATTTTCTCCATCGTTTGGTTTTCCACTCCTTTAGGAGTAGAATGCAGCATCATTCTTCTTCTTGATTTTACCTCAAGTTGCAATTGTTTGATGTCAACCCTCAACGTGACCATGCTGTCCGCCAACTGCTTTCGAGAGGATAAGGTATTGAACAATAGGTCACAACAGGCTTCCTCAATATTGAAATTGAATCGACGTAGAGTGGATTCAACATCTCTTCTCATGACTTGTTGTATGCCTGATAATAAAAGCCTTTTGGTGAGTTCAATCTTGTAAGATCGCATCATAATTTGTGACTTCAAAATGCCAGCTGGTTTTTTGAGTTGCTTTCGTTGAAGAGCAAAGTTTAAGGTATCATCATGGCTGATGATATTATCTAACGTCACAAGATTCATCCATTCATTTTCTGTGGCAAATATTGGAACTTTATTGCCATCGCAAATAATGTTGAGGAGATCCTTCCTCCCCATCAAGTATCTCATAGAAGGACAAGGACTCATCGCAAATATATTTTGAGAAGTATTCAGATTGCCCGATGATACTACGATAATATGATTATATGTCAATGGTGATGATTTTTCGTTGCTTGGTGCCATAATATCGCTCCATCCACCGAAGAGAGCAACGGAAAAAATGGCCGGCATCAAATGCGGGGAGCGTTGGATGGAAATAATCTTGAATATCTTGCTTGGCATGAAATCTTGTGTACAGATACGAGGCATAGGTTCAGGTAAGGTACGACATTAGTTATGTATAGGTATCATACCAATCACAAAAGATACCCATAGAGTGCGCGGGCAGAGAAACCAATCTTCGTTGGCATGAAATCCCAATTTGAACAAATTTGAATTCAAATATCCATCCGTTGCAACTTACTAGCTCTAGCTAACGTATCTGTATGCATCACATCATCATCATTTATCATGAAATAGGGACCTACGCTATCCATGAACCATAATATAGATAGTGAATAGAGATAACATTATCAGCTCTTATCTTTATTAACTTCTCCAAACATACCCTGCCCATTGAAACATGACGACTATCAAACTATTTTCGAAACGAGGTGCTTCAACTGACAACGATTATCATTGCAAGGGACTGCGGTACTCGTGCCGAGTTAAGACAGGGAGTGTTGATTATGATGTAAAACGAATGGTGTTGAATGCTGGTATTGTCAGCAAGGAAGCTGTTGAAATTCTTCAGATGAATGGTGCCATCGAGCCAGGTCTTCACAGAAAAGTCAAGGATCAATACATGTATCCAGATTATGCAAAGGGTGTCCGTAAATGTCACCTCCGGGCACTGTACAATGTATCAAGAAGAGCGGCGTTGAATGCGTTTGAAGGGGAGCTCAAGCATCATCAAAACATGAAGGTGAAGAATGAAATCAAAAACGTACAGAATTCAATCATCAAGGCATTAAATAGGTTGACAAAGGAATCGACAAACATTGCCAGCATTAATGGTATCAGCAGTTCTCAGTACAACGTTGTAAAGCACAAGTTGGTGAAATATGTTGAGGAATATCCAAATGGCAATGTTTATCGTATTAGACAACAGCATTGGGTCTCCTTGACTCGAACAGTATACACTGATGACGGGTTCTACTATAGAGTTCTTGACTATGAAAAAGCTGATTCAATTTTGACTGCACTTGAGGATCCAAAGTCACAATATATTGATATCATCTCCTTGTATTGACTCGTCCTGCAATCATCAAAGCATTGCGTTGGTCAACAAAAGAGTTGAGAGGCAATTCGAAGCAATATAGAAGCTGATTTTCAAACAGGGGGCTTGATGTTGATATATAGAAGCTGATTTTCAAACAGGGGGCTTGATGTTGATGTTTAATCCATCAAGAGAGCATTGATGTTATAAAGAATATGAAAGATTATGCGTAGAAATATATAATCACTTCACCATAGATGATTTGCTTCTTCAGCAAGAGACCAACCACTTCTGTTCCAAAATGTATACACAGTCAATTCTCCACGATGGGGAAAAATTCTTCGCTGCAAGATCATGGAACACTTGTATACAACCTCGTTTACTTGTGCAGACATCCTTGTTAACGGGGACCATCCTTTGTCCATCATATATAACCTTGCCATCCCATCCCACGAAGTGGTAATAATTCTGATTGTTCCCATCAATGAACCTCAGCTTGATGATTATCCGGCAATCCTGTTCATTGATAAGGCGTATAGCTGGCCCTGGACGCTGCCTATATACTTTACTAATGTTCCTCAGAACTAATCCCTCACTTTGGATCAGTTTATTTAAATCGGGATCTGTTGAGGTAGCTAAGCGGATGCTGACTTCTGCCAAGAGAGTTGAAGAGATAGCAACATTCTTTTGGGGTATTGGACAGCTCACTAGCCTGTATATATTCGTTATCTCCCATTTGGAGAAATGCTTTCTTGGAAAAAGCTTATGAAAGACTTCATCACAGCCTTTAGGGTTCTGGCGATCTTTTGTCTGATTAACAATGCACTTCTTTGGACGATCATATATAACTTGGCCATTCCATGCTACACAATGCCACATCCTCTTACCCTTGGAATTCGTTAGCTTGATCCTGACAACAATCTTGCAAGCTCTCTCCTGCAACAAGGTATAAGCCAAAGAACCCCCCATGTCAATGTATGCTTGGGTTGCATGCTGTAATGTCAAGCCATATCTTGTGAGAACGCTGTTCATGCTCGCCACGGTAGTGTCTCCAATGGGAGCCATGTTTGAAATCATCGAATCATATATGGCGGCCTTCTTGCAGGGATGCAGCAGTTCTTGGATGGCGTCAGGTAGACAGGTTCGATCATTTTTAGCATTAATAGATCCGGAGGTGTCCCTGTTCCAAACCAATCTTGAACCAGCCTCATTTTGTTCAGCTCCTACCGCATTTTTGGATGATTGGGTCTTGTTTCGGGATTTTCCTGCACTAGATGCTCTGAGACATGTCGTAACATAATCCTCTGCGAATTGTCTGATTCGGTCTTTGCTATTGGCACTGTAATTCTGGTTTGGTGAGTGATTAAACTCAGGAGTGATTGAACTCTCATCCGATCTCTCTACCGAATTGTCAGTCCCAGACGCAGAAGTACCAACTGCAGAAGTAGACTTATTGCATGGAGATTCTCTGGCTTCAGGCTCTCTGGTATTGGCACTGTCATTCCGGTTTGGTGAGTGATTAAACTCAGGAGTGATTGAACTCTCATCCGATCTCTCTACCGAATTGTCAGTCCCAGACGCGGAAGTACCAACAGCAGAGGAGCCAATTTCATTGTTACAAAGAGTAGACTTATTGCATTGTTTTTTGGGGGACGGCGTTATGACGGGCTGATTAAGAAGACGTTTGGAAGAGTTGCTTCGCAGAGGAGGTGGTTTGCGACCAAAATAAGCAGCAGTTAAATTCAGAGTGGTGTCGACGGCTGTCCTGAATCGAAGAGCATGTTCGTACAAGTCCTTGCTTGATTGGTGGTCACACGATGGGGATCTGGTCCTCTCCATAACATCTGTAATTACACAATCCATTACGTTCTCCAGCTCAAGGTGAGTGTCAAGAAAGTTGAGAAGTTCGCCATTGTCCTCTTTCATGTTCTGGTCTATGCTATCCGCAGCTAGATGCACAAGAGTAACAACGCCCAAATCATACCCCCCTTCCGAACTTTTGTCGAGCCTCAACAATTGCCTCGGAGCTTCACTTGCACGTTCCTTCCATCCGATCAAACGAGCTACGACTTTGATTTCAGCTCTGCTCCTATGAATGGCTTTTACTCTATCTGCATCATCTCCACTCACATGGTCAAGCAACTCATCAACGCCTTCGTAAACAATGCATGGCCAGAATCTTAGAAGTCGAGCTCTGTCACCTTTGACCCCCTTGAGCGATATCTTTGCATTAGACTGAGGCAAGAGATGTGAAGGTAGTCGAACAAAGTGGATTCTCGAAAGAATATCAAATGTCTTATCGTCGCTTACGTTGCGGTCAATCCCTTGTGTGACGGCGTTGTATGCCAAAGCCAACAAATCTTTGATAGATTTGAACGTCATTATCTGCACTTGAACTTCGACAAAGATTACTATGGCGTAGGCGAAAATGATGTGCACAAAGTTTTATGGAGTTTTATGGATGCAACAACCATATCATAGCAGGCTAGAGAGGCAATAGAGTTTGATTTGGTTGAGAGGCTCTGAGTGAACCTCTTTGAGTTTGTGATGTCATTGATTTTCGTTCGTAGGAACTGATACAATCGTCTGTAGAATTAGGTTTTGAAATGTCTACGCTGGAACCGATAGAACCTTAGCCCGCCAAACCTTACAAGATCCAGTGAACAATAGAAACGCAATTTTCACAAGACTGAATAACTTTCTCGGATACTACTTATCTCTTCAGTGCCCCTCACTGAATTCACGATATGAGAAATATATCTCACATGCTCAACAAACCTTACAACAAGATCCAGTGAACAATAGAAGCGCAATTTTCACAAGACTGAATAACTCGAATACTACCTATTCTCTTTAGTGCCCCTCATTGAATTCACAATATGAGCAATATATCTCCCATGCTCAATAGGAGATAAGTGGACGCTATCATTCCATTCCCAATCAATCATATCCCGAGGCGGGGGAATGTATTCAAAATCCAGGCCACACTCTGAAGCCAAGGCCTGGAGTTCATTGTTGAATGCAGTGGACCAACGAGTTCTGCTTGATTGTTCACAGCATGTATGTGTTCTCCTCATCCTACTCACCATTGACGTAGCACTTGAAGTAACCCCCTTTTGTTTACAGACACAAGGCCGACATTCTATCCCAACAATGTATAATTTTGGGTCACTTCCAACTATGGAGCGAAGACATTTGATGCTTTCATTCAGAACGCTATTCAAATCTGACTCGAGTATGCCACGAAAGTCATTCTTGCCAGTGACAAGAATAATGCTTCGATGAAATGGCATAGATGGTTGTTGTTTTCGCAAATCCTCGATTAATTCAATGGTAGTTTGTCCCGACTTGGCACGAACATTAGCATTGAACTGATCAAATACCGACTTGTTAATTGTTGATAATGTTGAATCCCCAAGGAATAAGATAGTCTTCCCTATTTGACAGAGAAACTTGTCCTTGATTTTTTGATTCATTTTTATTCTCTTTGTATCCTTGCATGGCGGAGAATGTCCAAACCTTTTTGCTGGGCCAAAGATGAAGAGATTAGCAGAAGTATTACCACACCATTCAAGGTTAGTCCGATTGAGTGCGAAGGTCTTCTTCAGCGGGTGCGACCCATCGACAATATGGTGTGTCAAATCAGATGTTGTTGACACTGGTACCAGACCAACTATATGGTGTAAGCCATCCATAACCTTCAAATCAAGGAACATTGGATATGTCGGATATTCCTTGGTAATCAAACAAATTTCTTCAAAATAGAAGAGTTTCTTGGCCATTTCTTTAGATGTCTGTGCGAATCCATTCTTCGACATAGCATCATAAAGTTCAAGGAAGTCGTCTACTCCAGTATTCATTTCACTTGTGACCATTCCAACAGCTTGTTCTAACTTGCTTCGTTCACAGAAGCTAAGGGCATGAGTTGCTTCCTTGGAGTGTGGTTTTGCTAAGCTTTCTAACAACAAAGTGAGTAGATTTGTTGTGTTTCCACTCAAACAGTTGAAGGCATTGAGGGTGACTGCCACTTTAATGGGGACACTATGCTCACTCAAAGCAGGTGGCGTTTGATTCAATTCTGCGCTGCAACCCCTCCTTGGTCGGTTTCTTTCTTTTTTATTGAACTTGACGATTATCCCAGTAGTAAAAGCCTTATCTTCTCCATTCCTAGGAGGATTTACTGATATAGGACAGAGAACTGACTCATACATCTTCAATCTTCCATTCGATGTAAACGTCAAATGTTTCGTTCTCAGGAACTGAAGGAAGTGCTCAATGTCAAGATGTTGTATTGGACGATTTGTCTCCACGATCTTAACTTGAAGAGGACAGTGACAAGACACTGAGATATTTGTATTGGCATGCTTATAACTGGAGTTCTTTCGAACTTCTTCTCGATGCGCTGAAGAAACTTCAACCCATTTGCCTTGAGGCGTGGTGCGTTCCCTTATGCGCTGAAGCTCAAGGAAGTAGCTGTACCTCATGATCCACTGAACTTTCAACCTACCATCAACATTTCCAACAACTTCACCAAGACCCAATTGATCAATTTTATGTTCGTATTGAGAATCGATGACTGACTCCCCGATATACGTCGAATGGTGCACTGGAGCTCCTTTATCATCATCAAACTTATATTCCACAAGGTTGCTTCCTGAAAAACCATAAGGAAGTGCAATCGGTGGTAGGTTCAGGATATGCTTGTATCTTGCGTTATTGTTGTTGGACTTTTTCAACCTGTCCACAATGTACACAAGAAGGCCTGCTTGGACCAAATTTTTCAGATTGTATTTTTGCATCAGGCTCTCAATCAATCGACGATCTGATTCCTCAAATTGCCTCCGTAGATTGGCCAAGGACAGTACACCGAAGAACTTTTGATCTATCCAGTTGATCGCCATCATTCTTTGAATGTTGTTTGAGAGCTCCCAATCGAGGTCACATTCCTCCTTTGATCTATGAAAGAACTCCGTCTCAACAGGAATCCTGCTGGGTACTACATCATGGGCCTCAACTGTCCAGTTAGTGATTTGATTAACCAATTCGGGGGGATAGTTCGGACACATGACTTTGGCGATTTCATCAAACGAGAAATTTTCATCCACACTGAACTGTTTTGAGACAGCAAGTATCAGCAAGCCATTGAGCAATGGACCGTCCTCCTTCAATTGCTTTAAGAGCTCGCTTTCATAAATCGTATTGCCATCGAGTCCACACGCCAGCTTGGTTTGACGTTTGCCCTCACAATCATGTATGCAGTCGAAGTGAATGAGCAAAAGGTACAAGACAGACCAATAATATCTATCCGACCTTTTCCCCTTTCTCTCATACATATATGATAGACTCATTTTGATGTCCACAATCTTGTGCGTCTCTATTTCTGATTCAGGACAAGCAATTATTTCACTGCTATTGCTGTCTTTCGGCAACTCGGAGAAAAAGGATGTTCTAGTCGATTGTTCTGCAATACAATGCCAAACCGCGACATCAGGAACTGAGGCAAGAGCATGAGCCAGACTATTAAAGGTGCCGCCAACCCGTTGACCACACTTGATACACATCAAGTAAAAATCAGGAGGATTGCTATTTGAAGATGCATCAATGCCAATCTCAAAATTAGATGACAGGACAATCTCCATCGGATACCCCGCTTCATGCTTCCATTCAGTTCCTAAAATATCGTCCAACTTCTCGAACATAGTGGATACAGAAAAGAAGAGGCAACTAGCTTTCGACATGATTGGATTATCGTGCTCTTTGATGCCACGTTTCTTGAACAGGTCTGTATTCTTGAAGAGCTTAGAGCGAGCAGTTCTTATACGCTCAACTAGTCCAGTTGGATATGGATTATTCATGAGGCGATCTTTGATGTAGTCATTGCCGTTGGTGACATTGCCTGTATGATGTTCTTCTCTGACTTTGGCGATTGCCTTCAATATTGCCTTTATATCCTTTTTTTCAAATGTTGGGTACTGTACAGAATAATATTGGGTTTGTGCCTCACAAATTGCATCGATCGCTATGCGGCTTGATTGCAGATCCTCACCAGGGTTTAAAACATCGATTAATCTCGCTCCATTCATCCGTTGCTTAGTAATTTTGCATGATGTATATGTGTTATTGTTTCTCCCGTGTTGAAAGGACTTGAGAGCCATGTCATGTAGGAATGCAATCATGTCAAAATGATGCATGAATTGTTTGTAAGTCCCTGTTACACCCTCCAACAAGGACACGATCGTGTTTTCCTCTTGACGGACAACAACCATGGACATCAAACTAAAGCCTTGAAAAGCTAAATGGAGAAAATCATCATCTACCGGAGCATCTTGTCGCAGTGGTCGCAGTGCTGCATTACTGTCACAAGTCCCATGTACAAGAAAGTAAATGGCAATTTTGTCATCGGTTTCCAAGTATTCAAGAACCTTCCTAACTGTAGGCTGATGAACATATATAGTATTCAGCATCTCGATCAAGAATGGTTTCGCCCAGGGTTTAATCTTTGCACAACGGATGAAGTAGGTTGACATGACATTCGCCAACGAAGAATGGAGTATGTCCCTATCGGAGTTCTTTATACAGCGCCACAGCTTTGTAATGAACTTTTCTTCACCTTTTGCACACTTGGAAATAATATTTTCCAAACTGGAGTTGGAATGTGCTTCAGCGATTTCTCGATCTTCAATGCATGAAGATTCATTAATTATGTTGATATGGTCTCGCTGAATGTCGGTGAGATTTTTTGAATAGTACTTCAACCCTTCTTGTTCTTCGTCTGTCAGTTTGACAGTTTCTTCGAGCCTCCAATTTCCTTGATTGTCATCGCCCTCTTTTTCAATTCTTCGTCGTTTCACAGAATCGTCTCTCAAATTATGTCGAACGTGGCGATAAAGTGTGGCAGTTAACTTGTGAAGTTTCTCTCTGGACTCTGGAGGGACTACCCTTTTTGATCTTCTTCGGATTGTTCCATGTTGCAGGGGTGTTAGGAAGTCAAGTGTCAGACCATCCTTTGCGATTTCGTAGTGTGATGTGGAACCTAGAATTGAAGTGATGAGTTAGGTGGGGAACTCAAATGTTATACTGACAATACCAAATGGGCAACTTACTCGGAGCAGGCGCCTTCTCTATGGACACATCCCTTTCCAACTCAACAATCATATCACAACGTCCTAAATTGTTCTGAATATCAACGCTAGTATCATGATGTTCCGAGTCATTCCACCCATCTTTGTTATACCAATACCCGTTATAGCAAGTTGAGGTGGTTTTGATTTTATCGCCAACAAAAACTCCAAAGAGATTACCAAGGCCTTCAGGGTCAACCTCAGTAATAACCGACTGATCATCATACTTGATACCCAAGCATCCCTTCATCTTTCTGTAGAGTAGTAAACGATGAAGTGATGTTTTTTGATCTCTAGGGCATGAACGCTTCACTCGAAACCACACAAAGGAGTCTCCTCCAACCTTTTTGTTGAATGTATTCAAATATGCTTCATCATCTATTTCTTCTGGGCATTGCAATTGGTCACCACTTTTTAAACCCAAAATTGATGCAGGTGATTCATCTACAACCTCAAATTTGCCTTCGTTCAATTCGATATGTAAGTCGACATTGCTCGATACAATAAAAGTATGGTAGACATCAACACTGTCATCATGGCTTCGTTCGCTTGTACTCTGATTGTCATTGCCACTTCCACCATCAGTGGGATTGCCACTGCTACCTTCCATATTGCCAGTACCTCTTTGATCAGGATCAGGCTCATTGTTCTCTTTGCCACTGCTTCCCCT
>Ga0213865_10002608_pt1 | contig 11328 bp, 9 predicted proteins | sample PICome_6_FD_160100 | JGI IMG/M metagenome (GOLD analysis project Ga0213865, IMG submission 160100) | Coastal seawater microbial communities near Pivers Island, North Carolina, United States - PICO282 | ecosystem: Environmental > Aquatic > Marine > Coastal | place: USA: North Carolina | collected...
GGGAGGCTTTTCGACATCGAAGATGAGAGCATCCATCGAAAATGGAGAGTACACGGGCTGGGATGACCCAAGACTTCCTACATTACAGGGGCTTAAATTGCGAGGAATACAACCAGAAGCTCTTCGGAATTTTTGGATTGAACTTGGTGTGACCCAAAAAGACATCTCAGTGCCTTTGGCGACGCTCTTTTCACACAACACGAAGGGAATTGATGACCATGCCCCACGTTTGTCTTTTGTGAGAGATCCAGTTGAGGTCACCATCCAGGGAGACATTCCCTCTGTCATCGAAATGCCAGTTCATCCAAATCATGATTCGATGGGTAAAAGAACAATTGCTATGGATAGTCGTCAAATCATGATTGAAAAAGAAGATTCTCAACATTCAACGTACCGACTAAAAGAATTCTCAGATATTGATGAAGATGGGCATTTAGGTTCGATTGCACGAAGTGATCGTCGACCGATTATTCATTGGGTTTCGAAGGATTCATCTAAAGATGCAACTCTTACACTTCCCCTTCAGGAGAACATCAAACACATACAAGGTAAGGTTGAAACACATCAATATCCAATCGGAACGATTGTACAACTCGAAAGGATTGGTTATGCCATCATCAGAGAAGATGATTTCTTGCTTATGCACGAATGATTTTTCAATCAAGATTCCCCAATGAAGGGTTCGCTGAAAGTATGGATTGTGCTTGGCGATAGTCCTCTGGAGAGAAGTAGCCTTCAAACGATCCATCTTCATTAACTGCAACTACGGCTTGAGGCATTCGTTCGTTTACAGATTTTATGACATCCGTTATCGCATCAGTTAATGGAACTTTAAGAACATCCATCTCCATTACTTCCTTGCATGTTGTCTCGGTAACATCAACACCATTTCCAATGGCTTTGAGCATTTGTCGCTGGCCAATGACTCCCTTTACTTGATCATCATCATCAAGAACCACAAGAATTCCGGAAGGTATGCTTACCAATCTTTTACATCCTTCAACCAATGTATCTTCTAATCCGATTGTTACGTGCTCATCATCGAGGACGAGGTCTGCTACTGTTTCGCTCATGCCGTGGCCTGTAGGTTGATGTTCATGATAGTTTTGACATCATGCAACGATCTTGATTACACGTCCACAACCAGTGCACTCCAGACGAATCGGGCGCTCATTCGAGGTCACTGGATTTGCGGTACTGCATTGAGGGCAATTGATTGTAGGATGATTTGTGGCAATAGTTGGTGCCTTGGCTGGGGTTTCACTAACACCATTTGTGATCGTTGGAGATACGAGTGCAGTGGCTAACCAAATCAAGGCTACTCCACTGCTTGTCGAAAGGACAAACAATGGAGGGTAGGCAAAGAAATGCATGAGGAAAACCATTGGGATAAGAATCGTTTCAATAAGGAGAGGATATCGATTCCTCTTACGAACAATAGTAAATGCACAGTACAGTCCAGCAGCCAAGATGATTACAATGAGTATGGTCAATCCAAGTGGTGAATGCAGTGGAGATGATGTTGGAACCGTTCTGATTGTAAATTCATCCGATTGAGTCAAATCATCACCAGTAATTGTCACCATTTCACCCCAAGGGAATCGTAGGAATTCAATCTCAAGAAGGTCAGAGGCATCCAGTTCTACAATCGTGAATGAAGTAAAAAGAGACGTAGACCCAGAAGCTGTGAGATCGTATCCAGACCATAGTGGAGAGGGCTGTGGTTTTATGAATGAACGCAGAAGGTTGTAGTTACCACCATCTTCGATTGGAGTCAAACTGTCAATACGAAGTGTTAGAGGAGAATTTGTCACTCGTTCTTCACCCAACAAATCCAGTGTGATTGCAAAGGTAACAGATTCCGATAAATCACCGAGAAGTTCCTCAGATTCTATGCCCAAACCAGTTTGGAAGTATGTAATGTAATACGATTCCATGTATCCTTCAAATTGATTTACTTCCAGACTTTCAATGACTCGACTTCCACGTTCATCATCGGTGACGGCACCCGATTGGAAATTCTTCAAAACGGGAGAAAGAGGTATTGTTTCATCCCCTATATGGTCCATTCCCCATCGCATCCAAAAGGCCATTTCTCCACCGATTTCAAGAGTCGTCGACCTCGATAAGTGGAGTGAATTATCCTTGGTTTCAAGTGTCATGTCGATGGAAATACTCAGAGGCGAACCTCTACCACTGGTTCGCAGAGGCTCATTTAAGGGATAATATCCACCGCTCCCACCATTGCCATCAAAGGTTTCAATTTCGAAGGTCGTTGATCCAGTGAGTTTTACACCAGCCTGAAGAACATATTCTGTTGAGAGATCAATTGTTTCAACTCCACCTGAAGCTCCGTCCCATGTCCATATGACTAGAATTGCATCTCCTTCGGAAACCTCTGTAGGATCTGTATCGAGGAGAATGTTACCAACACTCAAACTGATTGAATCCGAAAACACAAGTGCCTCCATTCCGAATGGTGATTCGATACGCAACCCAAGATAAACGACGTCTCCATCAACAACTGGCTCTTCAAGCGTGAGGTCAACAAGAGGAAGATTTGCAGATAGTTTTGATGCTTCTTCTTCACTGCCCCACAAGAATTCAATAGCTGCGCCGCTTGATGGGACGCTAAAGACGATTGTACGAGCACTCAGTGTCAGAGAGACCTCCGAGGTACCACTTACTGTAACACTCTCGACTGGAATATCAATTGTCACAAACCCACTTCCAGCAGCAACAAACGAAGAAGCTTGGTCAAGATAGCCTGTGAAGGTTGACCCTCCAATAGTCACTGTTGCAGATAGGTTTAGTTGTGCACCGCCTGCATCAGATACCTCGTAATAGATATCCAGAGACCAAGTATCATCAGGAATGACACCTGACCAAGCGGAAGGAAGAGACCATTTCTCAATTTGTTCGGAGGAGGTTAATGCTGTTTCGAACGAAGCTGAGGTAGGAGTTTCTGCAAGCAAATCCTCAAATGGATTTAGTATGGAGTTCCCTCCAGATTCAATGAGGTACAAGTCTGCCTCTACCGAATCGTTCCAAACAGTGATATCCTCAGCAGAAGATTCCCCAATTATCGTATTAGTGGGCAAAAAGATGGCAAACAAAAAGCAACTCAAGATGAGTACTGCTTGTCTCTTCATCCTATCCCCAAATGTCTGGCTGAACAACAAGCGTATAACATCAACGCTCGTCTGTGAGGAGATGGTATGATTTTTGATTCAAAGTGCTTTGTCCAAAAGAGTCCCAAGTTCTTTCTCAAACAATCCAATGAGGGCTTCTCCAACTTCTCCTTGAAGTTCATCTGGAAGGAGGCGTAATCCAAGACGTGTTGCAGCCCTAGTGGCTTTCAATTCAGCATATACGGAACGTGCTTTTTGCTGGAAGTAGTATGAAACCGCCTCGCGTATTTCAGCGTGTAAATCTGGATCTTCCTCTATTTTACTTCGAATATGAAGTTTAAGTTCATCCTTAACAATATCTTTGAACGATTCAATAATCAAATCCTCAGTTGACATCAAATCCTGTACACGCTCGCGTATACTTCCTGTTAGCAGTCTCTCAATCGCCATGTTGATGCCACATTCTCATGATGTTTCAATCCGTCGATTCAGTAAGATGACCTGTTCGAAGCCAAGAATCGAGCAATCTACTAGCAAAAAGAAGAGAAGAATCGATCGTTTCTGGCCACCTTTTTTGCAAATCATGAACGGCAGAGGCTAAATCTGTAGGTTGACCAGGAACCACCATACGTTTCCAAATCAACTCTTCAAATCGCGCAGTTGAAATTCCTTCTGTAGAAAGTGATGGAAGACAGAATTCCGATAATGCCTGTGAACGTTGGTTTGCATCCATATCAATCCACAAGTCACTCAATTTCTTCAAACGTCGCTGAGAAAGACCAGGTATCATATCGATATGTGGTTGCTGTACTTCAGGGAGAGGAACGATCTGGATAGCCCCTTCATCACGCAGAAAATCTCTGACCAAGGTATGAATTGGGTCAATCGTTGTATCAAGCCCTTCCATCAGCCATTGTCCAGCACCAGTGTATGGTCGGAATCGTGTTGCTTTTGCTCCACTTGGTGAAAGCATTGATGCGATTGCAGATGATTGAATTACAGCATCCACTGTCCCTCTTCTCTTCTGTTCTGAATGTGGAAATTCAACCTCGACTTCTCTTGGTTTTATGACCATGATCTCCTGTGAATCTTGAACATCAGTTTTTGCAAATGAATCAATAAAGACAATCTTCATGCCTTTGTATTCAGGCAAAATATTTTGTTCATCTCGAGGAATATTCTTCATCGGCCGAATGAATCGACGAGAATAAGAGATTCCTGCATCAAGGAGTGCAGCTTCAAGAAATCCAAGTGCGAGAAGCCCTTCTAAATCAGCAGATGCAGCAAGAACTAACGGCCCTTTGGCGATGAATTGAGATGCTTTAACAAGATCTTCTTTCAATGGTGAAAGAAATGGCGTCTGAAGTAAATCGTGCATGCCTGACCCAACGGGGCCTCAACCCCGTCACACATGAATGCTCCCAATCACTCGACGATGAGTCTGAGTTGGTCACGCTTGTAGCGCCAGTCTGAATCTAAACGACCTTCAGCCTTGTAGTAGTTTCCAAGTCGTCGAATCTTTGCTTCTGTTAATTCAAGAGAACGCTTGTTGTGAAGATCTCTACTGTTTGTAGTAAGATGTTCTATAATAGCAACTGCTTGACGCATGAGGTTCATCAAATCTTCTGGATAAGTACCGCTTTCACCATTCTCGCTGAGAACTGCACCGATGCGCTTTCCGAGAACTAAACGGACATTTGGAACAGCATGCTTGTCACGAAGGACTGTGCCGATTTGTGCAGTGGACATACCCTCCTTAGAATATTGGAGAATGAGGGACTCAATCTCCTTAACGTCGCTGTTTGACCACGAAGGAGCCTCGGTCATGAAAGGCTTCGATGAGCCACTTTTTCCTCTCTTGGATGCGTACATACGTGCCATATTAACTACTCCGAGCAGCCTTGCGACTTGCTCTCCCTTCTTAATCGCATCGCTGTCAGACCCTATATTCGTTGATGCATTTTTGCTAATCTTCCAGGTGTTCCTGACCATTCCCACCCAGGTGCAATACTTCTAGCTAGACCAACGGCAACATCGTTTTGCATGACAATCAAATCTTGGCCCATGAGGATTCCAGGTTCAAACGATTTGACGATGCCGTAATGTAAATCTCCTTTCCACTTGATGCCATCAATAAGATGAACCCGAGGTAGAGCCGAACAGGCATCAAGATAGTTAACTGCATCTTTACTGAAAGAGAACCCTGCTCGTTCAAACGACCAAAGAGCAATTTGCTTACCATCTCGTTCAATTTTCCATCGAGGTGGCTTGCCACGAATTCTGCAATCATCGAGCCAATTATCTGATTTGTGAAGATATCGTGAGATGCTTTTGAAACGATCGAGGTTCACTCTCTCACCTTTTCTTCTGTGGATTTGATGTGCTTCCTTCGCCGCTTGTACTGCCTCCGTCAGTCTTTGTAAAGCGGTTCTTGCACCAGAACTTTCACCTTGTCGTGTATCAGTAATATCAACGCCAGAAATTTGCAAATCCATTCCGCTATGGTTGATGATTGCTTTGTAATTGTGTCTTTTGACAAGTAACATCACCATTTGTTGAATTCTATGAAGTTCATCAAGAGACCAATCTCCTGTCACAGGAATATCATAAAACGCTGCTGGCCATACATCCTCAAGATCTCGAGGAACAAGTCCCAATGGTGAAGTCACCATCACTTCATGGCAAGCATTTGTTCCTAACGCTTCGATAAATTTGCGATGAGATTTGGATAATCGGTATGGTTTTCTTGCAGAACAAGGAAGCAATACGAGAACGTTATCTAAGCCCTCTGGAACTTCATACTGGTTACAAATGAAATCCACCCATTGTTCAACAGAAGAATCTTGATGGCTGGTTGTGCTCAAATAGTCGATGCGGCCTACATCTATAGGATGAATTCTCATGACATTATCGGATGGTTTCATGATTTTATCGAAGAATCTCATATGTTCGACAAGTTTTGGACTGTTCAAACTCTGTTGTTCAGCAAGTGTTCGAAGCGTTCCAGAGGCAATTGCTGATCGAACAGAACGCAATGACTGATCGTAATGATTGACCGCAACGGCTGGAGAGCATTCTTCTCCTTCTAACGGCGCACGTGGGCCAAACGCTGTCAAGAGGTGATTTGAAGCAACAGCAAATCCTGCCCGAGAAAAATCAAAGAGATCGACACCAAACCAAGCAAGAACTGCAGCATTATCTGGCCCACCTAATCCAGGAGTCCAGAGCAGTGCTCCAGGGAAGCGATTTTTGATAACCGCAATGGCTTGTACCAACTTCCCTGATTGCGCAGCAAGTTGAACTGCGTCCACTAAAACCACAATATGTGGTTTGAGGTCATCTGATAGCAATGAAGGGTCATGATGTAATCGTTGCCATGAAAGTGGTAAAACAGAACCTGTATCAGCAGCCTCACCTGCATTCGCCTCATCCAGAGAGGGAGGGAGTACATGGCCAATAGATGCCTCAAAAACAGGACCTGGTTCATCAAAATTGGGCGGTGTTAGACAGTGAGGCGTATCTATTCTCAACTTTGCAGGAATTGTTCGAGTCTGGCTTGAACGAAAAGGAGCGATTGCTTCCAACTCTTGTGGATCATTTAAGCTCGATATCAAACATGGAGTTTGTGCAACTGGATCACTTCTGTTACCAAGACCCCAGATACGAGCAAAACGGGAACGATGCAAGACTGTGCGCCCTAGACCTTCCGCCATGGACACGCCTGAGTACTCTTCTTCTTGAAGGGTGTGACTCAGGAAAAAGAAAGTGTTCAAAGACTAGAGGTTAGACCCAATATCATGAGAGGTCGGAACAGACGGCATCGAACTGGCCTAGTTCTGTTGACGATTCTCCTGCTTTGCCAACTCCCTATGAGTACACTTGCTGATGAATCTCCTTCGGTCTTCATCATAGACGAAAGGGTAAAAATGATCACCTTGGCTTCTGGGACTAGCTATGATTTTTCGGAATCTGTTTCTGTTGGCGATGTGCTTTCAGTTGCCGTAGGATGTGATTTTTGCTCAGTTTCCATCGAAGAAAACGGGACAACACTAACCTCTGCTTCAATTGCCACGCTTGTTGCTACTGGAAATGGTTTAGCTAATGTGTCAATAACATCTCCTGAAACGGAAACGATCACCACTTCGATTCTGATCGGTCCAGACTCTCAACATCCATCTCAACGGCCTGCCCCTGAGGACAACTTTCCTCTGGATACAAACGGGCGTTGCTTATCATCGAGTGAATGCGTGGATGTTCACCGTGGGAATTTGAATACAATCTCTTCAGGAGCGTATTCTTCAACTTGGTTCGAATCGGGTTTAGTTCACTCTGAAGCACCTGAGTATTGGGGTATTGAGGTTCTTCAAGGAGACCTTATTGAATTCAAATTGCACCACACATCGAATCAAATACGTTTTGATTTTTTCTTCCAAAATGAAACAACTGAGACTCAATTACCACTTGTCATCGAGTCTGCAACAGGAACCAACCCTGACCTCTTAGCACAAACAGAATACATTGAGATTCTTGAAGACGGTCGATTAATTGTTAAAATTTCAACAACAGCAGCAAATTCTGCATATGCTTTACAGAGGGCAATTCATTCGAAATCACTTACTCAGCAGATCGATGACACTATACTCACATTCACACAAGTAGGCCACACGTTCTCACAATCTGCTTTTAGTTTTGATGAAACCAATTATTTGAAAATAGCCCCAATGGTCGAAGATATCAAAGCAGAATTATCTCTAAAGATAGGTGAAAATTGGATTACTATGCCTGAATTGGAAATACAAAAGAATATGATTGAACGAATATATTCCTATCCAAATTCATCCATGGCGATGTTGAAAATTACTTCAGATGTTCATTGGGTTGATGTCTCGATCAAATCGTTTTCAGATGGTAATTTAAGTATTGATGCACCCAGTTTTATGCCCGGTGAGCCAGGAAATATCGACACATGGCCCATTTTACCAAGCGAAAGCACTGATGATTTCCAAGGCAGTTTAACATTGGCTGCCATGGACCAAACGGATGTATACCTGTTATCAGTTGACGGCTGGGTGGATTCTTTGCATCGTGTTCACATTGTGATAGAAGCGAGTGATCAAAATCTAGTAGCAACAGTCTTGGAACTTGATCAAGAGAATTTTGATACAAAATCTGAATACAATATCGAATTCGATTCTCTTTCAAATGAGGGAGATATTTACCTCAGTGTTGGACCAGGAATGCATTTGATTGTACTCACGCACAAGGATGAAAGTATTCTAATTAACCAAACGTGGAGCAACGACTTGCAAAGCGTATCCTACACCATAACTACAACGAAGGTGACAACGGAAGAAGGGGAAGAACCATGGTTCCCTCCTTCAGATGAAGCGAAACTTTGGGGAACCACGATCCGGTGGATTCTTGGAATTACGATGATTTTGCCTGGATTATTTTTACTCTACAAAATAAGATCTACGCGCAACGAAGGGCGACGATTAGGAGCCGTTCGAGAACGATTGAAAATACTTAGCAAGTTGCTTGATAGTGGCGTGGAGACTCCAAAACAGACACGGAAAACCCTTGTCAAATCCCTTGAAGCTGTCGCAACACTCCCGTGGCAAGCTGCTTGCGAATCGTGGGGAATTCCAGATAGAACATATTCAACACAAGGTACATCACTCGCAATTTGGAAACTGGACCAGCGTCTATCTAAAATCGAAGGGAATTGGCCATTACTGATTGGCCTACACACTCCTGATGAAACATGGGAAGTTTCAGCATTTAGATTTGATGCACCTCACGGTAGTCCATGGGAAGTAGCCAATGTTGAACCACGATTGCTTCATCAAGGTGAAGAGATTTTTGTTGATTCAATTGCAAAAGGAACCATGATTTTCCTAACAGTTGAACTCAATGGAGACGGCGATCAGGTTGATATTGAATTGAATGGACATGTCGATGGAAAACCAAGAGGAATGAGAATCCCTGCAACCCTTTCTCGTTTCTCAGAAGAGGAATAATCAGCCATTCATCCTTCGATCTGCTGCATCATCAAGGATTGTTTGGAATTGGTCATCTGGATTCAAACCTTCCTTCATTGCCTTAAGTTGTTTCTTTTCAGCTTTGGATATTGATTTCGGCATATGGAGTTTAAGCAAAACAATGACATCACCTCTTCCACTCCGCCTCAAGTGTGGTAGACCGCGCTTTCTTATCTCGAGAGTATGGCCTGCAGAGGATTTGGCAGGTATTACAATATCAAGTGGTTTACCATCAACATGATCGACTGTAATTGTGGCACCTAAAACAAGATCTGGATATCCAAGTGGGAGAGACATAATCAAATCGGAACCATTTCGTTCGAACCATGGATGCGTAAGCACTTCAATTTCAACCAGAAGATCTCCGTTCTTCCCTTGGCCTCTTTCAGCAGGCTGGCCTTGTCCTCGTAAGCGAAGACGAGTACCATTCTCAGCACCGGCAGGTACTGAAAAGCGAATGGTTTTGGATTCGATTTTATGACCAAGACCAGAACAATCCTCGCACTTTGAGTCGATGGTTGAACCAACGCCACCACATTCACGACAATCTTGAACAATTTCATTTACAAAGGGGCCTATTTGTTGGCGCACACGTACCTTTCCTTGGCCCTGACAACCGCTACAGGTGGTGGTGCTGCCTCCTTTTGCTCCCGTTCCACTGCAAACAAGGCATTCAGAAGGTAAATCGAGTTCGATGGATTCGTCACTCCCTGAAATGACTGTAGCCATATCGATACTATGTCGTATGAGAATATCAGAGCCACGACGCTCTCTTCTACGTCCCCCTCCACCTCCTCCAAAAAATCCAGAGAAAAAATCTCCTCCGAGGAGGTCTTCAAGATTGATGTTAAACCCACCTCCAGAAAATCCACCAAATGGATTGCCTGCAGGTGAGTCATGACCGAATCGATCGTAATGACCTCTCTTCTCTGAGTCAGATAAGACTGCATAGGCTTCTTGGATTTCCTTGAATTTGTTCTCAGCATCTTCTTCATCGCTTCGATCTGGGTGATATTTTCTAGCAAGTCTACGAAATGCATTTTTGAGATCTTTCTCAGTTGCGGAGCGTTCTACGTCAAGCACTTCGTAGTAGTCTCGCTTGTCGCTCAAAGTGCCACCGATTTGTTGGGCTCCGACCACCCACTAAAACCTCACGATGCAATTAGGATGAAACTGTGCTTCCACAAGATTGACAATAACGCTCGCTAGGAGGGTTACTAAATCCGCAACTGGAGCAAGAAAAACTTGTTCCAGATGACTGAATTACAACAGACTCTGGTTGATTATTTCCAAGCATGGCCATTGATTCAATGGATTGACTGGGTGTACTAGGGATACTGGGTAAAACCTTAGCATCTGATTCAGTTGATGATATGACTCCACCATCATCGCTCATCGATGTCATTGTCCCTAAGTCATTTGAATTGGTTTCTGACGATTCTCTGACGCTTTGAATCGGTGCTACAGGACGCTGCGCAACAACTGGAGATTCTTGAGCATTGGTATGCAAACGTTGCATTCTCTTTTCTTCACGCTCTGCTTCAGTGTCCCTACCAAAGAGGCCATAGATGCTGTCAATGACACCATCCATCCAACTTTTCTTTCGGACTGAACCAACAGTCGAATCTATTTCTTCACCATCAAAATCTGTTTCACCTGTCAAACGTTTTGTTGCTTTTTGGACAAATCCCTGCTCGGTAAGGAGGCGTACTTCTGATGGCTCATCTCCTTCGACTTGAAGTTCTGGTGCTTCTCTGTCAAACGTTCCTATGGTTGAATTGAGAGCATCTTTATTGAGTGTTACATCAGAATCTAATTCAACCTCTTTTTCCCAAACTCCCTTCGATTCAGCATCGTAAACATTCTTCATCTTCTTCATAACTTCAAATCGACGATATTCGTGATCTTTAGTCACTTTGGTTCGTTTGAATAGAATAAATCCAATCAACGCACTAAGGCCGTACCAGATGGCAAAATAAATCCAACTTAATGCGATGATATCTGCCAATGGTTCAACAACAACTTGCAAACTTGCCATGACAAAAAGGGGCAATAGAAATAATCCTACTGCTGTTGATTTCCTTGTCGTCATAGCATGAACTCCGGACATTGCTTCTTATGTATTCTCTCTTATTGTTTATTGACGATCTCGTGGA
>Ga0213865_10002610_pt1 | contig 11323 bp, 18 predicted proteins | sample PICome_6_FD_160100 | JGI IMG/M metagenome (GOLD analysis project Ga0213865, IMG submission 160100) | Coastal seawater microbial communities near Pivers Island, North Carolina, United States - PICO282 | ecosystem: Environmental > Aquatic > Marine > Coastal | place: USA: North Carolina...
CTTTCTTGCTGAATCCCGATCCTCAATTTCTAATTGATAAAATTCCCTCAAATGATTGTTGGCGATCATTTTTTGTTGATCTGTCAATTCTTCATCCTTGTCAATTAAATTTTTAATAACGCCCAACGCCCCACGATCAGGAAGAACATCGCCAATTTTATCAATAATCTTTGGCGAAACCTTTGCCAAAAATTGTCCAACTTTTGTTTTTCTGAATGGTTTATTCATAAATGCCCATAATATTTTTTTACATCAAATGATGGACACGCCTTACTGCTAAATTCATTATGCCCATATATCTTTGCTTTTGGATAAATAGATTTTAACCCTTCCAACAAAATTAAAAAAGACCTTTTTTGTGCATCTGTTCTTGTGTCTTTTGGTTTTAAATCTTGATCGCATCCACCAATATAACAAATTCCTAAACTGTTTTTATTGTGTCCCTTCGTATGAGCTCCCTGAACGTTGTTTAAACGACCTTTTTGAATACTTCCATCAAGACCAATGACATAATGATAACCTATATCAGACCAACCTCTCTCAACAACGTGCCATCTCCTGATGGTATCAACCGAAACATCTTGCCCCTCTCGTGTTGCTGAACAATGAATTATGATTTTATCTATATCCCTCATAAATTAAAATAAAAAATAGTCAAAATTAAAATGATTAATAAACCAACTATCAAACCAAAATCAATTTTCATTTTCGTTTATATTGAGTTCGTAATTCTATTTCCAAGGCTTTTATATATCCTTTGTTATCCTCAATATCTTTTTCGAGTTTCATTATCTTTAAATCTTCCTCATCCTTCAGGTATTTTAAATCTTTTTGAGATACCTCTTGAATTGGCGAAATCATCGCTTTTTCAATTTTAGAATTTAGCATAAAATAAGAACTGACGATTGAAACAATTCCACCCAATAACATCACAATATTTGGGAGCGAAATGGAGAAATCCGCCCTACCATCTCCATCAAAATCAATCTTTGCCATTTCCTTTTAAATTTTTTATGATTCTTAAAATAGTATAAATAATAGAAGTAATCAAAACAATCGTTTGTAAATATGGATTTATTTGATTTATTACACTAATTAAAATCGCTCCAAAACTCAATCCATATATTTTCAAATCTTCCATTTTTTAAAATTGGTTGTTCAAATTTTCTAAATATTGATTCAATTCATCAGTTGTTAAATCAAAATAGTCATTTTTAAAATTGGGATTTATTTGATCCAATCGTAATAAAAATTCTTCTTCGTCTTCAAATTGTTCAATAATATCTAAACTACTTTTTAAAACTTGACCTTCTTGAAATTTTCCAAAATGAAATGTTGTTTTTTTATCATCGCTGACAATGTAATAAACTGTTTTGTCTGATTTATCCATATATTTTTAAATCTTCCATTTTTTAAATTTTCTGAACTTTATTTGATAATTCAATTATTGTCCTAAAATATGTTTTATCCTCGGCATCCTCTTCAAAATACGTTGTATTTATTAAAACAGATGTATAAACTTTTAAACCATTTTCAGCCAAATTAAAATAACTCAATTTGGGTTTTACAGAAATATTTGTGATGTTTAATGTTGTTGGATCTCCCTTGCGTTTTATCTGCAATTCATTTTGAAACGCATTCGCAGTTACTGAATGCCATCCAACGGTTGTAGGTATTTCAATACCATTATCATCATCAACTCCAAATCTTACAACTGATAAAGAACCGGAAATATAACTTGTTATTTGATAATTCAAAGTAAATTCTTGACCAATTTGAAAAACATTAGATTGCCTTATTCTTGATATTTCATCAGTTCCAAAAAAAACTGCTTCTCCCCCTGTTATTGTAACATCACCTAAAGTTGTCCAATCAGTAGAACCATCAGCAAAGTTTCCATTTTGAACAAGTTCGTTTCCTTCTCTCGTTCTTACTAAATTTAAAACTTGCGAAACAATTTCGTTTGCATCTAATTCACCACCGGAATCTCCATCAAAGGAAGTAACAACATCAATTCTCGTGATGCAGTCCAACATATATGAATCCCTATTAAAATCAGTTTCCTCATTTTGTAAGGAATAAACTTTGATAAATGGCTCCGTTGCATCGGATGGAACTCTATTATAAACAGGTACATTTTGACTATTCAAAACGATCGAACCGCTTAACCTGTCAATGATTGCCTTTCTTAAATAATGTAATGCCTCAATCATTTTATCGCTTTTTTAATTGCCTTGTCAATCCTTGACAAAAGTACATTGTAATTTTTATAGATGTTATTCCAAAAATATGGTTTTGGTTTTCTCCTTGATGATCCAAACTCCTGAACCAAAGCATAATCAAAAGTTGGATTTATTTTTGAAAATGCTTGAGATTCAATCAATGCTTCTTTGTCATTTGTTTTTTTATGTACTTGGCTTCTTAAATTTCCGGTATCAACAGGAGCATCTTTTACAATATCATATTCCGATTTGATTGCGAATCTGTCAATCAAATTTGATGCAACTGTTTTATCAATGGCGAATAATTTACCAAGTTTTTGATTTAATTTCCTTAAATCATTTTCGTTAACGCTAAATTCATTCTTCACGATATGTTGCTTTTATTTTTGTGAAAAAACGATCAATGTTGTCAAACTTTTCATTTAATCGATATTTACCCGAAATGTTTTCAATCTTCAGTAGATCGCCAATTAAAATATTATCAGCAGTCTTTTTTCTAATGATTAATTCTATTTCGTTATACTTTGACCTCTTTCCGTTTTCTTGGCGAATTTCACCGCTTAAATCCTTTTTAAATGCCCATATCTGATAAATTAAACTTTGTGTTGAAGTAAAGCCACCATAATCATCAGCAGTTTTTGTCAATCTGTAAACTTCAACCCTCGTGTTTAACTTCCCGGAATCCATTAAATGAACATTGTTTTGAAAGATGTTAAAATTGTTTTTGTTCCTGTTGGAATCTCATTTACTGATTCACCAACCACAAAATTTGATCTGTTGTCGTAATAACTTGCGACCAACTGCAACAATGCCTGTTTTATCAATTCATCAGGTAACCCGGTTGTTACATAAGTTACTTTGACCTCCTCCGATGGTAATGAATTTAATAAAACAACTTGTTCGTTTAATCCGAATAGCTTATAATCTGTTGTTACTGTTCCATCAACTTCCACTTGAGAAATTGAAGTAATTGGAGCAAATGGCAACAAAAAATGATAATCAACTTTTGGCAAATAATAAATTCGAGATTTTGAAACAATATCCCTCGTCATATAATTTTCTGCCCATTCCCTTGCAGTTGTAATCATTCGGGAAATCAAACTATCATCAGCAGAAGTATCAATTCTCACAAAATCCTTGACATCCTGAACCGATATAACCTCGCTTCCGATTGTAGAACTTATTTTTATTTGTGTTAAAAGATCAGACATCATTTTTTTCGTTTTGTATATTTTCTTTTAGGCTTTAATTCTTTTGTTTCTTTTTCTGCCTTTTCCTCCTTGTATTCAATTCCGATGCCCTTTTTTATATAATGCCTCGCAGTCTTTGGATCAAGTTCAAAAATTGCCCCTTCATTCCTCCAACCTTGCGATGTGTAAACTTGTTTAATAATTTTAATTTTCATTTATAACTTTTGAAACAAAGATAAAAAAAAACCGCCTTAAATTAATAAAGCGGCTTTCCAACTATATATAAAACAAAAATCAAATAATATTTCAATCGAACTCAAAATTATTAAAAAAATTTGAATTTTTATTAGTTAACGATAAACGAATTGACCTCCTTTCTCCATTATTTCTAAAAATAAAAAAACCATTGAACTTTTTTACATATATAGCAAAAAAATCAACTTCCTCTGTATTATATTTTCGTTTTGAAGTGAAATTGACTTTTACGGGATTTTTATTATCGTGTAACCCTGTTTGATGACTTTTTACCTGAACTTTCAATAAAACCCCTTTTGACTCAACAACAACATCATAAACAGAACCCGGTGATAATGGCATTGAAACGTTTATATCTCTTTTAAGACATTCAACGCAAAATAAATATTCCGCTAAACATCCAAGAACTGTGCTGTCCATATAATTGTAAAGATAAAAAAAACCGCCTTAAATAAATAAAGCGGCTTTCCAACTTAACAACTAAACACAAAAAAAATATTATACCTTGTTCTGCTACATTTGTAAGGTTATATCCTTACTTTTTAAATGGTTTTGTAAGGTTATATCCTGACAAAACAATATCATCTCATATATGCTTCAAAACAAGTTCCACAACAAAACTCAGCATCTGATGGTTGTCCGCACTCCAAACATTCGTGTTCGTGTTCGTGCTGATGATCGGGATTATTGATGTTTAAATAGTCCATAATTAACGATTTTTTATTTCTTGAACCAACTTGTCCACCTCGTGTAATTTGTCCGATAAAACAACGTAATCTCTCGGCTGCATTTTATCTTTACATTCATCAGAAATATTCAAGTATGTTGCTGCCCAATTAAAGTTTCCTTTTTCCATTTCTAAATTTGATTTAATATAGTTAAAATTAAGTGATAAACCCCGGTCATTGACAAGGATAAACAAACAAGGAACAAACTGAACTCCTTCAGGATATTCACTCGGTTCTGTTGCTTTGTGATTTTTTTCACAACGATATAATTTTTAAAATCCATTGCTAAAAAATTTATCGATTAATTCGTACAAAGCGATTAATAAAACCCAAGGGATTGAAACCGCCAAAACGAATGATATTTTTAAAAGTATCTTTTTCATAATAGGATTTTAAAGATTAAGGAAGTTAAAACACAAATGGCGAATCCAAGAAAGGATGCAAATGTAATTTTTAAAGAATCCGACTGTTGGCGATCTGTTCGCCCTTGTCTTGATCTAAATTGTCTGATTTTTTTCATTTTGTAATTTGTTTTATACTGCAATATATAAAAATATTTGTAAATAGAAAGTTTTATATAAAAAAAAGGGATTCCTAGAATCCCCTTTTTGCTTTGTTACTGTCTTTCAATTGCACATTTCAGCTTTCCAAAATTCATCATCTTTAAAATATACCTTAACCATTATTTTATATTCATTCCAAAGACTCCCACTAAATCCACATATATAATTAGGATTAAAAACCCTATAAACTTCTGCTTCCTTAGTTACTAAATCGATTTGATGTTTTGTTAATTGTAAGTTCATAATTTCTATCTTTTTATTTTATATCGAAATATATAAAAATATTTTTAATTAGAAAGTTTAATATAAAAAAAGGAAAAAAAAAAGGGAACAAATATGCTCCCTTAATTTTATAACGCCAATGATTATGGAGTTTCCATTGATGTTTTCGCAGTTGAGAAGGTTCCCTGAACAATCGCATTTGGCAGATAATTTGTCAAAGCTACTCGCTCCTGAACTCTTACTGTTACAAAACCATCTCTGAAGTTTGTGGAATCATCTCGGCTAAATTCAACCGCAAGATTCTCACGAATCCAAAGTTGTGTAGCTTGTGCAAGATTTCCAACCAAGAACTTTCCGGATGTAACCGCAGTATTTACAACAATTGGGATGCCCATTATCGTAGGCTGTAATCCGCTGAAAATTTGTTGTTTCAAATATTCATTAGCAGTTGATTTTAACAACGTGATTTTGTGCAAATCTGTTGGATTTAAAATGATCGAATCTCCTTGATAATTCGCCAATGATAACTGATTTAATGCAGCAACAAGAACATCATATTCATTTGCAGATTCTACCGATTGATAAAATGCGGCTCCTGAAGATGTATCGAATGCAGCACCATCAGTAAATAAACCATCCAAATTTGGAGATGAACCATCACCATTCAAAATCTCGTTGTCCTCAATTGATAAGATTTTACCGGGAACACGAGCAGAAAGATAGCTTGACAACTGTGGAGTGTCGGCTAACATTTCCTCGGTGATCCGCATAAAGGTACCAATCTTCTCAACATTTACTGAAGTTGCAGTAATATCGAAATCTGATTGTCCTAATGTACTTCCCTGTGAAGTTGCAGCACCTCCGTCATCATAAGCGGATTCCTTTGGATATCTAATCGTTTGTGAATCTGTTGATCCGTTTGGAATTAATTGGCGAATATGTGTCGCTCTTGATGGATCAAATTTGATTGTTGGCAAAACTGTTTCCTGTGCAACGACTCCTGTATAACTGTTCGCCATTGTCATATCACCCGCCTTGATTTCAAAACGACTTGCATTTGCATTACCTTTTATGATGGAATCAATCGCTCCTTCATTAATGGCTTTGTCCAACGCTCCTTTGAATGTTGTCGGCTGATTTGAAGCAAATTTTTTATTTGCCATTTCGATGGCATCAATTCTGTCGTTTGCCTCTTTATTTTTAGCAACAAACTCATTTGTCAAGTTGCTGATTTCACTTTTTAAAGATGATTCAATTTCACCTCTTGCATTATCTTGGGATTGCCCAAATGCTTTTTCAATTTTTGCATCTACAATATCTCCGATTTTGTCAAGATGCTTTTTTACTTCTTCGTTCATATTTTTATTTTAACGAATTATACAAATATTTAAAAATCTCGTTTTGATCATCTTTTGTTTCAATCGGCTCTGTGGATTGCTCCGGCAAAGTGATCAAATCGGAAACCGATGATTTCAACTTTAATAGTTCACTCTCTATGGCGTAACCAAGTTCATCTGATATATCGCCCTTCCTGATAACTTTAGATAAATTATCAAATCTTTTTAGGAACAAATCTTTATCAATATTCCCCTTTACGTTCATTATCATCGCTTGGTCATTCGCAGCCAATGTAACCGCAGAAATCTCAAACAATTTACATTCTGTCAATTCTCTATAAGAATCTTTTTGCTCCTTTTGGATTGGTAATATTCCGACTGAATTTTCTGTAATTACCCCGGCTTTCATTAATTCAATTACATCTTTTCCAAGTTGTGTTTTTGGAACAGATGCTTCAAACATTAAACCTTTTTCATCCTCGTATAAATTAACCATCTTCCCCAATGGTTTATTCATATCGTGTTGATAAAGATATTTAACCCTATATCCATTTTCTTTGATTGTTTTGGAATATGCTCCCCTTCTGATGATATCGCCATCAGAATCGACATTTCCAAAAATAGAACCATAACCTTTGACAATACCGGCTTTTTCATCGGCATCAACCAAATCCCCAAGCATTGTTGATTTATAAAGCATTTTATTCATATTGCAAAGATAATTATTTTCTTAATTTAAAATTTGGAACAAAAAGAACAGGATTGATGGTGCAACTGTATAAATTATATCTTTAATGGATTCTGTATAAACAAATGTGATTCCGAATGCTTCCGATCGGATGTAATCAATCGCCTCTTTAAAAATCGCAACCAACGAAACGATCAAAATGCCACCCCATCCGAATGCTAAAACAAAAAAGAACCCTAATAATGTTCCGTAAAAAAAATGCAAAAGTTTATCCTTTGCGATTATTGGTAAATTTCTTAAAAGTCTATTTATCATAATTATTTATTTATTGTTCAAAATCATCTTTATGAATTGGCACGATCCGACATCGGCAATTTATATTGTTTTCTGCTTTTACTCCACTTCCCGGATGAATCAAATTTTCCCCACCAACATAAAATTTTTCATTCCATTCAGCAGTTTTTCCATTCGCTTCAATATGTGCATCTCTTGTCCTGTTGTCCCTTGTCGCAATCCATTCTTTCATTAAATTGTCCGCTCCATACATATCATTGTTTGTCCTCCAAATGGCGTTATTTGCTGCGTTTATTGATTCTGTTCTGACAACTCTCCTTGCTTGCCAATCTGCGTAACCATCAAATTTAGCTTGTAATATCCTCCCCGCTTCTCTTTCGTTTAATGCTTGAAATTCAACATCCTTCAGCAATCGTTTTAATGTGCTTTCAAGTTGTTTTTTTGCTGAACCCTGAACTAATCCACCCCTTGCTTCAGACACCTTTAAACCAACATCCGCAAAGTATTGACGCCAAATATCATCATAACCCGAAACATTGAATGGATTTGGGAATGCGTTTTGGAACCTATTGACCGAAAAAGAAGCGAATCGCATCCCTAATTTTTGATACAAAGTTTTATACAATTCACGAATATCAACTAATTTGAATAAACCATTAAAAGCATTTGTTTGCCCGGTTGCTTGAAAAATTGAGATACCTAAACTGTAATTTGATTTGTACCAAGACTTCCACCGGGATATTTCAATATTCTCCCCCTTTTCGAGTTGGTCTTCAAATTCATCGTAATAATCATCCAAGTTTTTAATCATCTTGATTTGCAGTTCGTTTCGCCCAAGATACCATTGCTTTACCTCCCCACAAATTATAAGCAACGTAACCCTTATCTCGCCACGGCTCATCTTTAAATTTAGGATCAATCTTTGCGTTTTCTTCGTGTCTTGCTAAAAATGAATTAATCCGTTTGACTGTGTCCAACGAAATGGATTCACGATTTGCAAGTTGATTGGCTCGCTTCCATCCTACCTCAGTTCCACCCCTTACAACATCACGACCATATTTCTCACGCCATTCCAACATCCTCTTTGCATTATTGGTCGCTGACTGCGGATAATCATTAAAACTCTTTTGTTTTTGGTTGTACTTATTTTCTTCTAATGCGTTTTCATATTCTTCGTGGGATTCAAATGGCATATAAATTGTTTCTCCATCGTAACTATGGGAATGGGAACCACTTCCACCTAATGCTCTTGCTCTTGATTCCGCTTCTTCCTGTGTTGTATAAGCATCAGGTAAATTTGGAACTTTTGATTTTGTTTCTTTTTTCTTTGATGACATTGGATGACCGCTTGGGAGTAAATCTTGATCGTGTTTCCCTGATCTGAATTTACCATTTCTCAAAGCGAATAAAAAGGAGTTCACTCTTCCCATTGCCCATTGCTCAGGAGATGAAACGTTTGGTCTTACTGATGATGGATTTGTTCTATATGCTCCAATACCACGAACGTAAACATCAGATAAAACACCGGGAGTTGTTCGTTTACTTTTTACATCGCCAACCTCATCATTATGTTCATCCGCTTTCTTTTTCAATGCAACTTTTACTTTATCGCTGACTTTGGCTTTTTCTTCAGATTTTAGCATTCCCTCAAAATCAAAGTTTAATTCTGTTGGTTGAGGAATATCAACTTCGTTCGATAATGGTAAAAGATTTGCGGGAATGTAATATTGATTCATTTGCTCGTTTTCATCATCTGCACCGAACGACATCGATGATCTTTTTTCGTTTGGCGTTATCCACCACGCCTTGGACATCTGATCAACTACTTTGTCCATTTCTTCTTGGAGTTCCGGAATTACTGTGAAATCAAAATCAATGAATAAATTATTTCCAAATTGTGGAGTTAACCATCTGTTCAATTCATCACGAATCTTCAACATTTCAGGAATCACCGCATTTTGATATAATGCTTTTTTCGCCTCCTTCATATTGTTGTAGGTTGATGAATCTGTATTATTCAGCAGCTGTACAGGAACATTATAAATATTACATAAATCCTTGATGGATGCATTGTATTGCTCCAACAAAGATAAATCTGAAGCATTTAAACCGAAATTGATCCACGATAATTTTTTTGAAGATAGAACAACATCCCCGGCGTTGTTTGAACCTTGATATTGTTGGCGGAATTTTTCTTTTAATTGCTTCGCCTGTACTTCATTTATATCACCCTCATCTGACATTAAAACCCCTCTTGCAGTTTGATTTTGCAAATATCTCACACCTGTGGTCAATGCCTCATTATTAGCATCCAATGACCTCAACCCGGCTTTCAATGGCGACATTCCATACAAATGCGATCCTGTACCATCGTAATATGGATTAAAATCTTTGATGTGGCAAACTTGCTCTGCATCAATCCTGATGGTACCATTATAATTTAATGTATATTCCTTAACAGGATTAAAAATACCACCTGAAACGATTTCCATTGATTGAGATGGTAAAACATAAAGTTCACGATATTTCCCCGCATTGGAACCACTATCAGGAGATATCCCCCAAATATATCGGTTCCCGGTTAAATTTCCAAAAGCGATGATTTCTGACAACCAAGTATTGTAAGATTGTGCCGGATTTGGTCTTTCAAGTAATTCGTGTAATTCAGTTCCTTCCAATTCTATCATTGAATTTTTCTGAATCAATTTTGCATTATGAATCGCCTGTGAATTAAATTCTCCCGATGTTAATGCCTTGTATCTTTTTAAATCATTTTGTTTTTCAACTTGATAAATCTGAAAAGGAATTGTTGTTGCTGCCTTCGTGATCAAGTTTACAATTGAATAAATCGTTGAATTATATCTATACCCCTTGTTTATGTAAGTATCATCGTTTTCAGGATTCCAAACAATTGTATCTCCTAAGTAATTATAAATCGCCCTATTAAACGCCTCGTTTGTTTTCTGCGAGTTCTTGTTTAAAATCCCTTTAAACCTATCAAAAAATGATGCCATTTTGCTTTCTAATTATACAACAAAGATAAAAATTAAACGACAAAGAAATTATTTCGTTTTGAATACTCGGAATAAACTCCATACCTGATCGAATCCATTAAATGATTGAATCTATCAATTGGTTTATTTATGATTGTTCCATCTTTTAATTCAGTCCAATAATACGATTGATATTCCTTGAATAGATTTTTACTTTCTAAACTTACGTAAATATCAAATTCCTTTAAAAACGATATTCCTGAATTAATTGAACCTGAACCTTTGATGGCTCCTTTAATCATCAATCCCAACCTCCTCAACTCCTCTATTGATTTTGGTTCTGCTGAATCGCCATAAAACAATAAATTTCCATACCCTTCAGATTCAAAGTATTTAAAAAGATCGCCATTTGTCATCCCTTTTTTATATAAAATCTCGTGAATATAAATTTTGTCATTTACTTTCTTAATCAAAGTTGCTGCCGCTTCATCGTTTGAATATCCAAAATCCAATCCAATAATCGCTTGATCCATATCCGGGAAATCAACATAAGGGATAAAGTTCCAATTTGTAAAAATCTGTCTTGCTGAAAAAACCGCTTTTTGACCTTCACCATAAACTCTCCAATAATCGGGATCACGTTCACGCATTCTTTCAATCTCGAATACTAATTCAGAAGATAGAAATTTGTTGTCCTTGTAGGTTGTAATCCAAGTATCGCAATCATCTCGTGGAATAATTTCATCATATATCCAATGCACCGGATCTGATGGATTGAAATCAATTATTATTCCATCTGTGGTCCGCATATTGATTTGGCGAAAATCCTCA
>Ga0213865_10002611_pt1 | contig 11319 bp, 7 predicted proteins | sample PICome_6_FD_160100 | JGI IMG/M metagenome (GOLD analysis project Ga0213865, IMG submission 160100) | Coastal seawater microbial communities near Pivers Island, North Carolina, United States - PICO282 | ecosystem: Environmental > Aquatic > Marine > Coastal | place: USA: North Carolina | collected...
GCCGCCGCCGATGTCAGGGAGGCTGTTAGTCGAGTTCAGCGTCAGCTGCCGGATAACGTCGAACAGTTAGCCGTCTTTAAGTCTGACGAAGATGCCGAGGAAATCATGCGCATCGCTGTGCTGGCGGACGGTATATCCGAGCAGGACCTCGCGACCATTGTTGAGCGCGATGTGGTTCCAGCATTTATTTCACTGCCGGGTGTGGCTGACGTCCCGCTCTTTGGCTCCCGTCGACAGATACTGAGGGTCGAACTAGATCCAGGTCGCATGAGCACCTATGGACTGACGGTGACCGACATACGTTCGGTACTGGCGCAGGCGCCGCTGGATGTGCCAGCCGGTAGCTTCAGGACGAGCGATCAGACGTTGCTGGTGCGCGCAGATGCTGCTGTCGAGTCGGAAGCCGACATTGGCAATCTCCTTATCACTGACAAAGTCCGGCTTCGAGACGTCGCACGCATTGCCTATACCCCTGACGATGCAACATCAGTGGTCCGCCTGAATGGTCAGCGAGTGCTGGGCGTTGGCGTGGTGAGACAAGCGGGCTCGAATACGATTCAAATTTCAAAGGGTGCGCATCAAGCCGTCGCGCTTTTCAATGCCCAGCGCGATGACATCAAGCTGCAGGTCATTTCCGACGAGGCCGTCTTCATCAATGGCGCAGTATCTGAAGTCTTACGCACCTTGGCATTTTCCGTTCTGATCGTGATTTTGACGATTCGTCTCTTTTCCGGAAGCTGGCGATTTACACTGGTTCCAGCAATTGCCATTCCGATTTCCCTACTAGGCACACTCGCCGCAAGCTGGATTCTGGGCTTCTCCATTAATATCCTGACACTACTAGCACTTGTTCTGGCGACGGGTCTTATCGTTGATGATGCCATTGTGGTGCTTGAGAGCGTCCAGCGCCGACAGAAACGCGGCGAGGGGAGCAGCGCAGCATCTGTCCTCGGAACACAGTCCGTGTTCTTTGCCGTTATCGCCACGACGATGGTTCTGGTTGCTGTCTTTGTCCCAATCGCTTTTTTGCCAGGGACCTCAGGACGACTATTCAGAGAGTTCGGCCTGGTTCTAACCGTGGCGGTAGCAATTTCGTCATTTGTCGCATTGTCATTGGTGCCCGCGCTAATGGCGCGATTGGGGAAATCTGAGTCTCCCGTTCCTGGCCAATCAGACACGCCCAATATTTTCCAGCGATTCTACAGCGGCAGTTTGCGCTCGGTTCTAAATTACCCTGTGACGTCGGTGCTTGTATCGATGGGTATCGCAGCAGCGGCCGCCAGTGTTTACACGTCGTTGGACAGCGAGTTGCTGCCGACCGAGGATCGGGGCACGCTGAATATGTTCGCGCGAGGACCTGCAGGCGTAGGCCTTCCATATACCGAGCGCCAATCCGATCAAATCGAAGCTATCTTTCAGCCCTATTTGGATTCGGGAATCATCGAGCGGCTTTATACCGTCGCCGGCCGCTGGGACGCCAACATCATTTACGTCGTGGGCACCTTAAAACCGTGGGATGAACGTGACATATCACAGCAAGAACTTACAGCAGAGATTCAACCACAACTGAGCCAATTACCTGGCGTTACCGCTCGTGTCTACGGAAGCAATAGTCTCAATATGCGCGGCGGCTGGCGCGGTGGCATCCAGTTTGTTTTGCTTGGCAGTGAATACGAGGAGATTTATGCGGCAGCTCGTGTCTATGCTGATGCCATTCGAGAGCGGCTGGATAGTGTCAATAATCCACGTATCGACTACACCCCCTCGCAAGCCCAGGTAGCCATCAAAATCGACCGAGAACGCCTGGCTGATCTCAATGTATCCATCGACGAATTAGCTCAGACACTGCGCGTCATGGTTGATGGCGTTCGGGTCGTCGACTTAAACGGGCGAGATCAATCGATCCCAGTTGTGTTGAAAGCGGGAAAGAATCGTATTCAGGGCCCAAATGATCTGGTGAACCTGTTCGTTCGCTCGCAAACCGGTCAACTTATCCCCTTGGCATCGCTCGTCACCGTCGTCGAGGAAGGTGTTCCCGATGAATTGCGGCGGCTCTATCAGCGGCGCTCTATCAGTATTGATATGCAAACCGTTGAAGGGGTTGCCTTGCAAACCGCCGTGGACGATCTCATGGCCTTAGCCAAAGAAGTTGTCCCCAGCTCCATTACTGTTGTCCCTGAGGGCGAGGCCGCACGCTTGGGCGAATCTCAGCGAGACTCGCTCTACGCCTATGGTCTCGCACTCTTGATTGTGTTCTTGGTGCTGGTCGCGCAGTTTGAAAGCCTGACCTCAGCGCTCGTCATCATGACCATTGTGCCATTCGGCCTTGCGGCGGCGATCTTCGCCTTATTCATCACCGGGACGTCACTGAATGTGTATTCACAAGTCGGACTCGTCATGCTCATTGGGTTAATTGCTAAGAATGGCATTCTATTAGTCGAATTTGCCGATCAACGGCGTGATGCGGGTGCCAGTGTGCGAGATGCCATCGAAGACGCCGCAAACATCCGACTCCGGCCGATTGCAATGACATTGATCTCAACGGTGCTTGGCGCACTCCCACTTATCTTGTCCTCGGGCCCCGGGTCTGAAGCGCGCGAGGCTGTGGGCTGGGTCGTCTTTGGTGGTCTGGGTCTCACGGCATTCTTCACACTATTTCTGACACCGGTCATTTACCTTGCAGTTGCACGCTTCTCCAAACCTCGAGCGGATGCTCGGCTGAAGCTCGAGCAGGAATTGGAAGCCGCTACCGAGCTTTGATGCCCCCTCCTTTGTTAGTTGGTCTCAGGACAGGCCCTTTAGCAGTCCCCAACTAGTAGCCGCAAACGTCGTTCTGTTTTTCATGCCAACCTGCATCAATTGGGACGTCATCACCTTTTATTTAGGGCGATTTGTGCCACTATTGAATCAAATAAAAACTCTTGAGGCGGACTCACGTGACCACTATCACCATCAACGGGAAAGACCATTCGTTTAACGGTATTGACCCCGCAATGCCCTTGCTTTGGGCCCTGCGCGATCATGCGGGGATTCAGGGTGTCAAATACGGCTGTGGCGTAGGCCAATGCGGCGCCTGCACTGTATGGCTTGACGGTTTTGCCGTTCGTTCATGTCAGCTGACAGTCGGCGCACTTGAAGGCCGCGCCGTTACCACGGTTGAAGGATTGGCAACGGCGACACTACACCCCGTTCAGCAGGCGTGGATCGACCATGATGTCGCACAATGTGGCTACTGCCAGGCAGGCCAGATTATGTCAGCAGCCGCACTCCTTGAGCGAAATCCGAGCCCAACCGATGATGAGATAGATGCAGCCATGGCGGGTAATCTTTGCCGTTGCGGCACCTATGTGCGTATTAAGTCGGCGATTAAAGCGGCCAGTAGTGCAATGACCGCCTCTGCTCTCTTCTATAACGCCATGGAAGCAGAGGAGTTGTCAGCATGAATCAGCCATCCAATTCGATCGCCAATACCGATCGACGCGACTTTCTCAAAATTTCACTGGGTCTAGCCCTCTCGTCCACAGGCGGCATTTCTATGATGTCTCTGGCATCAGCTGAGGCGTCGGGCACCCTGAACGCTTACGTGAACATCAACTCGGATGGCAGCATCACCATTTACGGCCCGAATCCAGAGGTAGGCCAAGGCGTTAATACGTCTTTACCGATGATTGTGGCAGAGGAACTCGATGCCAGGTGGGAAGATGTCCAATGCGAGGCGGCGCCCGTTCAGCAGCAATACGGTATGCAATTTGCCGGGGGTTCTCTGTCTATTCCCATGCGCTGGGATGAAATGAGAAAAATGGGGGCAACGGCGAGGGAAATGTTGTGCCGTGCGGCGGCAAGCCAATGGAATGTGCCACGCGACGAACTCACAACAGCTGACTCGATGGTGGTGCATGGCCCCTCGGGCAAATCGGCTCTCTACAAAGATCTGGTGGCTGCGGCTTCACTCATATCGGTGCCGGATGAGGCGGACATACGACTCAAAGCGCCCGCGGAGTATCGCTTGCTGGGTAAGCGTATTTCGAACGCGTCAGCGGAGGGCATTGCCACGGGCAAACCGATATTTGGTATCGATGCCAAGGTCGACGGTATGGTTTACGCGAGCTTCGTCAAATGTCCGGCGATTGGTGGCGTCGCAAAATCGGCCAACCTAGAAGCTATCAGAGCGCTACCGGGGGTTATTGATGCCTTCATCCTTGATGGAACGCCCGGACCCTACAACTTTGACATCAGAGAGTCCCACGCAATTCAAAGCGGGATCGCTGTTGTGGGTAAGGACACATGGTCGACCTTCAAAGCGCGCGAAGCTTTGAAAGTAGATTGGGACCTATCAGCCGCGTCGCAAGATGACTCGGATGTGATTGAGGCGGAGGCGCTTGCTGCTCTAGCTGCGGGGAGAGTCGAGGCTGAAATCGAGCGTACAGGCGATGTGGAGGCAGCCTTCGCAAACGCTGAGATAACGGCCGATGCAACTTATTCCACCGATTTTGTATCGCACGCACAGTTAGAGCCTCAAGGTGTACTTGTGTCTGCGGCAACCAGTGCCGTTGAAGTGTGGACTAGCAGTCAAACACCGGTCTTCATCACCTCAAATCTCGCAAAATTACTCGACGTAACGCCCGGTAATATTACCGTTCATCAACTCCGTGGCGGTGGCGGTTTTGGGCGTCGATTATCCAACGAGTACATCTTCGAAGCTGCGCTGATTTCACGACGTGTTGGAGCACCGGTTAAGCTCCAGTGGAAACGTGAAGATGACATGGCTTTTGATTACTTCAGAGCGCCCACCTATTACCGACTCCAAGGAGCCGTAGCCGATGACGGGCAATTAGTCGGCTGGAAAAACCTGGTGGCTGCCGCCTCAGCAGATGGGGAAAATCCCAACTACGGTGCCAGTTACAGACCCTACGATTTCCCGGGCAAGGTCATACCCAACGTAGCGGTAGAGCAAAGTTTCGTTAAGTCTCAAACACCAACCGGTGCTTGGCGAGCGCCGATCTCCAATGTGTATGCCTTTGCCGAGCAATCCTTTATCGCTGAACTCGCGCACAAGGCGGGACAGGATCACCGCGATTTCTTGCTGAATGCAATTGGTGATAAAGGATGGATAAAAGAAGGTGACATGGCCAGCCTCAATACGGCCAGAGCACGCGCGACTATTGAAGCTGTGACCAAAGCGGCTGGATGGGGACGCAAGTTACCCGAGGGTCACGGCTTGGGGCTTGCCTTCTTCTTGAGCCACTCTGGTCACATCGCTGAGGTGGCTGAAGTCAGCGTCGACGGCAAAAATATTACCGTGCACGACGTCTGGGTTGCGGCCGATGTCGGTCAGGTGGTCAACCTTTCGGGACTCGAGAACCAGTTGCAGGGGTCAGTCGTCGATGGTTTGAGTACCATGGCTGCACAGCGCATCAGTATCAAGAATGGAGCTGTGGTGCAGAGTAACTACGACAGCTATCCCCTGTTGCGTATGCCGCAAAGTCCACGGGTGCATGTTGATGTTTTGAACTCAGGCTACCGGCCTACCGGTGCAGGAGAGCCTGCACTGCCGCCTCTGGCGCCTGCCGTATGTAATGCCGTGTTTGATGCCTGCGGCGAGCGCATCAGAGCACTGCCTATTAGCAAGGAAGGCTTTACGATCGTCTAACCGCGCCAAGCCGAGAGGCCCTCCAGATAAAAGCCACTTTCAGGCCTTCTGGGCAAAAGCTACCTGTATAAAAAAGCCCCCATCATGGGGGCTTTTCTTTTCTAGGTTTCCGCTAGATCTCAAGCACCCAGTGCCGCTACTGCAGGCGACGCCTCAGCATCACTTCGCAGATCTGCCTTGATGACAGGTAACGTGCGCACGCGCTTGCCTGTGGCGTCGAAAATGGCATTTGCCAAAGCCGGAGCCACCCCGGGCGTGCCGGGTTCACCTGCGCCACCCATTTCGGCACCACTGTTGATAATGTGAGTCTCAATAACGGGTGAATCGTGCATTCGAATGGCGTCGTAGTCAGCAAAACTACTCTGCGCCACAGCGCCATCTTCAATAGTAATCTCGCCGTACATCGCTGCACTGAGACCATAAATAATGCCTGATTCGATTTGCGCCTTTGTACCATCGGGGGACACCGCATAACCTGCGTCAATTACAGCGACGACCCGATCAACCCAGGTCTTTCCACCCGACACGGTCACTTCGACAACCTGACCTACGATAGAGCCAAATGACTCTTGCAAAGAGATACCGCGCCCGCGTCCTTCTTCCATCGGACGCCCCCAATCGGCCTCCTTAGCGACCCGATTGAGGACCGCCAATAGACGGGGCTTGTCCTTGAGCATCTCTGCTCGGAATTCGTAAGGATCTTTGCCTGCGGCGTGGGCTGCCTCATCAACAAATGACTCCGTGAAGAAGCCGTGCTGAGAGTGATCAACACTTCGCCACGCTCCAAACGGCACATGAGTGGGGCTAGCAACATGCCCGATATCCTGAGCAGCCACAGCATACGGTATGAGCGGCGCCTCCACAGGCTCGTGTTTATCGACATAGGTATTTTGCCAAGCGACCAACTTGCCATCGGCATCGAGGCCCGCCTTGAATCGACTTTGAACGGCTGGCCGATAAAAGTCCTGCTTGATGTCCTCCGCACGGGAGTAAACCATCTGAACCGGTCTACCCACTTGGCGAGCAATCATAGCGGCCTGCAACGCATAGTCCGCATTGCTCTTTCGACCAAAACCACCGCCCATAAAGTAGTTGTGCAGCGTCACTTGCTCAACATCCAGACCTAGGCTGGCGGCCAGATGCTGCCGGAAACCGAGAGGGTTTTGGCATCCGACCCAGATCTCCGCCCGGTCTGCCGAGACCTCTGCTGTTGCGTTCGGCGGTTCCATACAGGTGTGCGCCAGATACGGCACGCGATAGTCAGCGGTCAGTACCGTCGCCGCACTATCAAACGCCGCAGTGGCATCGCCCATGGCAACATCATTGGCTCGGTCTATACCTGCCGTAATATCCCGGTCGAACTGCTCAAAAATGGATTCGCTTGAGACGCGTTCCTTGCCTTCGGTATTCCACTCGAGCTTCAGTGCCGCAAGCGCCTTCTCCGCCCTCCAATAGCTATCAGCGACAACTGCAATGGTGTCTCCCGCAGAATACGATCCGACCAGCCCTGCAGCACTCGAAGGACCCACTTTGACCACATCGATAACGCCTTTCATCGCGCGCGCTGCGCTGTCATCCACGCGCCTCAGCGTGCCACCTGCAACTGGGGTACGCTTTACGGCGGCATAGACCATACCGGGACGCTTAACATCCATGGCAAACATCGCCGTACCGTCTACTTTTGATGGGACATCGTGACGAGGCTTGCTCTGCCCCATGACAGTAAACTGGCTCGTTTTCTTTAGCTTGGGTGTAGATGACGGCGTCATCTCCGCAGCGGCCGCCGCAAACTCCGAATAAGGGGCCGATCGGCCACTGCTGTCGTGATGCAACATGCTCTTAGCCGTTCGAATTTCGCTCTCGGGCACACCCCAGGCCTTCGATGCAGTTTTTACCAGCATCTCGCGAACCGAGGCGCCAGCTGCGCGCAGGAAATACTGCCCGGTGGTACGGATACTCATGCTTCCGCCAGTAACCTGCATGCCAATGGCATCCGCGAGATTCAACATCAGACCGTCAACCGTCGGCACAACTACATCAGGGAAATCAACGCCCTTGAATAGGTAGCCTCGCCCCAACGCCATATTGGCGTATTCGGCATTGGCCGGCGCTTCTTCAAAGCGCATGAGATTCCAATCAGCATCCATCTCTTCGGCAAGCATTTGTGTCAGAGCGGTTTGCGCGCCTTGCCCCATTTCAGAGTGAGGCAAAATCGCTGTCGCTCGATTCTCAGAATCGATCTTCAAATAAATATGTAGGAGATTCTCCCCTTCGCCCGCTACTAGGTGTCCCGCCGTCTCTGTCGGGTTACCCGGGCGAACGGCAATACCAATAACCAGTCCTGTTCCACCTAAAACACCGGCAGAGAGGACACCACGTCTGGTCCACTTACCCATTTTGACTACCCTCCATCGCATCGTAGAAGGACGCACCCGCTACCTGCTTGATCGCTGATCGTATCCGTCCATACATACCGCAACGACAGACGTTACCTCGCATGGCCGTGTCGATATCGGCATCCGATGGATTTGGGTTATCGGCAAGCAATGCCGCCGCCGACATCAGCTGGCCCGACTGACAATAGCCACACTGCGGAACCTGGTGATCAATCCACGCCTGTTGAAGCGCATGAAGCGATCCGTCTGCACCTTTTAGACCCTCGATGGTGGTGACGCTGGCACCTTCCAAGGAGGCGATGGGTGTGATGCAGGCACGTTGCGCCCGTCCATTCACATGGATAGTGCAAGCACCGCACTGCGCCATCCCACAGCCGAATTTAGTACCGGTTAAGTCGAGCTGCTCTCGGATGATCCAGAGCACGGGTGTTTCCGGATCAGTATCAACCGTCCGTATTTCCCCATTAAGCGTAAAGGTTGTCATTCACTCATTCCTCAATGTTTAGGCGTCTGGAGTGCCTTGATGGTGCCGACAGTATGATCGAATTGGTCGCATGTTGCTGTTACGTACGATTACATACGGTCATCATTGGACTTGGGTTAATCTTGTTGACCCTCAGTCAGTTAATTTAATGACTGGCGGTCATTTGTCAACAAAGTTACTATCCGGGAATGGCATCAACTATCACCCACATCAAGCGAGCGCGAACGCCCGAGCAAAAAAGCGATCGGCGGGAGACCATTCTTGCTACTGCAAAGGTCTTGTTCATGGAAGCGGGCTATGAAGGCTTTTCCATGGGACTGCTGTCGAAGCGCGCAGGCGTTGCTAAGGGCACGCTCTATTTGTATTTCGGCACTAAGGAAGAGGTGCTGTTGTCATTGTACAGCCAGGAGTTTGAGCGTTTCTGTAACAATATTGTCGTGGGCATCTCTCCTGGCATCTCAGATACTGACTTTGTATCGCATCTTTATGAGACCAGCCTATCGGACCCGATTTTCATGGCACTGCATGCCAGACTGGGTACCGTCATCGAGCAGAATATTTCAGTTGACGCGTTGATAACCTCTAAACGCATCATGGCTACTCACTTTCACACCATGGTCACAGAACTCTCTGAGCCGCTCGGTATGAGCTTCGAGCAAACGCTCGAGGCGTTAAGTGGCATATCGGCACTGTTGACAGGATCCTACGACGGCTCCTCAGATTCGGTGATCGAGACTGAGGCGCTTCCCGAGGACGTGGCAACCTTCATGGGTTACTTCGATATGAAAGTGCGCTTTGAAAAAAATGCGGGCTACATCCTCCAGGGTATCCGCTCCTCATCACGCTAATGCGCCCATGAAGCATCGTCACCACCTTCCCCACCGAGTCATCCGTTTTCAGACCAACCCGTCGCTTCAGGGGATCTGGTCATGACGATGCAGCTAGCGGCAATGCTTTCGCGCTGGGAACCCCAACGCGACACAGACGAGTGGATTTTAGGCACCGTTTACAAAACCGAAGGCTCGAGCTACCGAAAAGCCGGCGCAATGAGTCTGATCAGCTCGGGTGGCGAGCAACTGGGGTTATTAAGTGGCGGCTGTCTAGAAGCGGACATAAGGCTCAACGCGCGCAAAGTCATGGCCTCGGGTATCCCCGTTTGCATTCGGTATGACGGCGATGATGAAGATGATCTGTCATATCGACTCGGTATTGGTTGCGGTGGTGTCGTTCACGTCTTACTAGAACCAGTTAATGCCGAGAACAATTATCAGGGCCTGCTCGACATTCAACGCTCATTGGCTAACCGCCAAAGCGGATACCTCAAGCAACACATTCCTGCACCGGGAGCCCTGAGTCTTCCTAGCCAATACGCCGTCGAATCAGTTCTAACGCGCAAGCGTGAGAAAAGCCGAGTAGACGCAATAGATGGTGAAAACTGGCTGATTTCGCATATCACGCCGGCCCCTCATTTGCTAATCGCTGGCGGTGGCATCGATGCACAACCAGTGGTCGCGCTAGCCAATCAACTCGGGTGGGAAACGACGATTTGGGATCCGCGACCCGCCAATGCGAGAGATGAATTTTTCTTTATGGCAGACCATCGACTGAGATGTCCGGTCGAGGAGCTTGCGCAATGGGTACGGGATGCCGCGGTCAATGCCGCTATGCTGATGACTCACAGCGTACCCATGGATGCTCAGAGTCTTAGCGCTGTCGCCGGTTGCGGTCTTGATTATGTAGGCCTTCTCGGTCCCACTCACCGCAGAGAGGAAGTATTCATCGAAGCTGGTCTCAGTGATGAAGAATTCCAGCCTCGTGTCGATGGTCCTGCCGGATTTGATATCGGCGGCGAACTGCCCGAAAGCATAGCGCTCTCCATCATCGCCAAGTGTCATGATGCGATCTTTGGCCCTGCTTCCCTTGGCGCGACAGCTAAGCAGGAATGACTGAGCCTCGGCTAGGCATCGTTATTCTCGCTGCGGGTGAAGCGCGTCGATTTGGCGCGTGCAAGCAGCTCGCCCTATTCCACACGAAACCGCTATTGCAACACGTCATCGATGCTGCGCTCCCTCTCCGACCTACGCGACTTGTCGTCATGACCGGCAAATATCACAAGACCATCGCGGCAGCTAACGATGAGGGTGTCGTGACCGGCGCTGAGCTCATTCACAACCCCGACTGGTCGTCAGGAATGAGTAGCTCCATCAGGCTCGGCTGCGAGCTACTGTCTGACGACTGTGATCAGTTGTTAGTGCTCTTGGCCGATCAGGTGCTGGTCTCCACCAGCGAACTCGAGACCCTTATCGCACAAGCTGTGGACGGTGGGAGTGCCTGCGCGGGCTTCAGCGAGACTGTAGGCCCACCGGCCGTATTTTCTCGCGCCTGGTATCCCAATCTGCTGACACTAAATGCTGAAAACGGAGCTAAAAAGCTTCTGACCGATCCAGCAAAACAGGTGACGATTGTTCCCATGAAATCTGCAGGATGGGATATTGATTCGAAGGATGATTTAGAGCGACTCAGTGACGTCAGTAGCTATATTTTTGGAAATTGAGGTGTCTTCTCTGCAACACTCTCTGTAACACTCACACTCCGAAACATCGTCGACAGTCATCATGAGGCTTAGGGATTACCCCATGGATAATCAATTACAAAAAGACATGTGGAATGGCCGCGCCGGAGCCAGCTGGGTTAGACATAACTCGTTGCTGGAAGAGCTGCTCTCCGAGCCAGGTCATCGATGTATGGACTTGTTCAGCCTACCGTCGAGTGCACAAGTACTTGATGTG
>Ga0213865_10002612_pt1 | contig 11316 bp, 11 predicted proteins | sample PICome_6_FD_160100 | JGI IMG/M metagenome (GOLD analysis project Ga0213865, IMG submission 160100) | Coastal seawater microbial communities near Pivers Island, North Carolina, United States - PICO282 | ecosystem: Environmental > Aquatic > Marine > Coastal | place: USA: North Carolina...
CGTAACCTCGCTGATAACGAGCTGAGCTATGCGAGCGCCTCTTTCAAACGATACGATTTCCTGGCCTAAATTAATCAGCGGAACTTTAATTTCACCTCTATAATCTGCATCAATGGTACCTGGCGCATTTATGACAGTTAAACCATGTTTGATCGCCAATCCGGACCGTGGACGTATTTGGCCCTCAAACCCCTCTGGGATCGCTATCGCAAATCCAGTTGAAACTAGCTTTCTATCTCCGGGCGCCAATTCAATATCTTCTGCAGAGCAAATATCTAACCCAGCACTCCCTGCCGTAGCATAAGTAGGAATATCCAGCCCAACTCCATTCGTCAGCCAACTGATTAAAATTTTGCTCATGATAGTTTCTTTATTATTTTTTCTACCAATTTAGATGCGACTTCTTCCTTTGATTGGATAGGCCATTGCTCAGGCTCCTCATCACCTAAAAACAATATTTGATTATCTCCTCCTCCAAATATTTGCGGCATCGCACCTACATCATTAGCCAAAAGCCAATTACATCCCTTGCGCACTCGTTTTTTCCAGGCATTTTCTGCTAAATTTTCAGTCTCTGCTGCGAAACCTATAGTTAAGGTTTTATCTGCCACCTCAGAGCAAAGGGTGGCTAATATGTCGGCTGTCGGCTTTAGGGTTAAGGCAAGATCGTGCCCTAATTTCTTTATCTTATTTGTTGCGAACTCGGTGGGAGTATAATCAGCCACAGCCGCTGCACATACCAATATATCAGCAGGTAATGCAGATTGTGCCGCCTTCAGCATAGAGGCGCCGCTTAACACGTCGACTTGATAGGTGCCGCGAGGGGGCATCAAATTCGTAGGCCCGGAAATTAGCGTTACTTCCGCACCTGCGCGAGAAAGAGCATCCGCAATTTCCCACCCTTGCTTCCCGCTAGAGTGATTTGACAAATAACGGACTGGATCAATCGCTTCGATTGTAGGTCCAGTAGTTACAATAGCGCTTTTACCACGTAATGGGAGATCACCTAACACCGCTTGCACCAGCTCGGAAATATCCGGCATTCGCCCTGGTCCGAACTCCCCACATGCCATTTCTCCGTGATCAGGCTCAATAAATGTATGTCCATCATCATGAAGCCTTTTTATATTTCTTTGGGTCGCAGCATTTTGCCACATTCGATGGTTCATGGCCGGGGAAAAAATGGCAAATTTATCTGAAGCTAGCAGCACTGAGCTAGCCAGATCATCTGCTCGCCCATGGGCAATTTTAGCAAGAAAATCTGCACTGGCCGGCGCAACCAAAATACGATCAGCTTCCCGACTAAGCTTTATATGCCCCATCTCTCTTTCGTCTTTTAAATTCCATAAATCTTCGTAGACTGGATTCTCGCTAACTGCAGCCAGAGCTAGGGGGGTGACAAAATTTTTAGCTGCTTTTGTAAGCAAACACGTTACGTGCACGCCCTTTTCGCGAAGTCGACGAACCAGGTCGGGTGTTTTATAGGCGGCGATTCCACCTGTGACGATAAGCAGCAAATGCATTCCAGCTCCTTAACATTGCTACATGCGCATGACGATACCATCTATATAGAATGCGCTACCCTGGGCAGGGTCTATCACCCACAAGCAACACTCAGGCAATTTGATTATGGAAACAGTTATGTTCAACAGGAAACACCGTGGCAATTATAACCTTTCATGGCCCATGCCGAGTAACTGCGGCGGCTTAATAAGGACGATGCTTGAAATAACGGGTGAGCAAGAGCGTACCCACTTGAAGTGGGATACTTGTGATATGCTTCGTCAAAAAGCTGCTCCAAAACTCTTATCTAAGCGGCGCACTAGAAGATCTTGAGCGACCCGCAATAGCTGAAGTTAGTTTAAATGCTAAGGTATACCATATAGTAAGAATTGCGCTACCAAAGCACTTAATGTTCCTCACCAACACGCTAAGAATCCATTTTCAAAGCTGCGATAAAAGCACTTTGGGGTATATCTACGTTTCCTATAGACCGCATCCGCTTTTTACCTTCTTTTTGCTTCTCTAGAAGCTTCTTCTTTCGCGTCGCGTCTCCGCCATAACATTTGGCTGTTACATCTTTGCGCAGCGCGGAAACGGTTTCCCTTGCTATCACTTTGCCACCAATCGCAGCTTGGATTGCTATTTTGAATAATTGACGAGGGATCAATTCTTTCAATTTTTCACAAAGTTGGCGACCTCTACTTTCAGCCTTTGTTCGATGAACCATCAGAGCAAGAGCGTCGATTGGATCCTGATTTACTAGAATATTTACCTTTACAAGATCACCTTCCTTGTTTCCGATTGGCTCATAGTTAAATGAGGCATAGCCCCTACTTACGGACTTAAGACGATCATAGAAATCGAAAACAACCTCGTTAAGCGGCAACTCATATTCCAGCATAGCTCGTGAACCTGCGTAAGTAAGCTGCTTTTGAATCCCGCGCCTATCCTCACATAGTTTTAGAATGGGACCCAAATAATCATCAGGGACCAAAATAGTGGCCTTAATCCAAGGCTCCTCGATGAAATCAACCTTCTGGACCTCTGGCATGTCCACTGGATTATGCATCAATTGCTGAGTACCATCGGTTAAATGAAGATTGTAAACTACTGATGGCGCCGTCGTAACAAGATCTAGGTTGAACTCTCTACTCAACCGCTCTTGAATAATTTCAAGATGGAGCAGCCCTAAAAAACCACAGCGGAAGCCAAAACCTAGTGCAGCAGAGCTTTCTGTTTCAAAATGAAACGACGCATCGTTAAGAGCCAATCTTTCAAGGCTATTCCTAAGCTCATCGAACTGAGCAGCATCAGAAGGATAAAGACCACAGAAAACAACTGGCACTGACGGCTTGAACCCGGCGAGAGGCTCGTGTGCAGGTTTCCGTTCATCAGTAATTGTATCCCCAATTTGACAGTCTGAAACATTTTTTATGCCAGCCGTGATGTAACCTAGCTCTCCAGTCTTAAGAATTTTTCCCTCAACTCTTTCGGGGCGAAACACGCCTATGCGGTCAATATCGTAGGATGCCTTAGAGTCCATTAGACGGATCTTCTGACCTTTTCTTAATGTCCCCTCCATAACCCTCACGAGAATAATAACACCAAGATAGGCATCATACCAAGCATCCACTAGCAATGCTTGAGTTCTTGCTTCGGGGTCACCGCCAGGAGCCGGCACAAGGTCAATAATTTGCTGTAGTACTTCCGGGACACCTGCTCCTGTTTTACCAGAAACAGCTAGAGAATCAGATGTATCCAGTCCTATAACCTCTTCAATCTGTTCCTTAACTTGCTCTGGTTCCGCAGCCGGCAAATCAATTTTGTTGAGTACAGGTATTATTTCATGATTATTATCGAGAGCTAAATATACGTTGGCTAATGTTTGTGCCTCCACACCTTGCGAAGCGTCAACAAGTAGTATTGAGCCCTCACAAGCGGATAAAGAACGAGAGACTTCATACGCAAAATCAACATGTCCAGGCGTATCAATCAGGTTCAGCGCATACAAATCGCCATCATCTCCAGTATATTCAATGCGAACAGAGTTTGATTTAATTGTAATACCTCGCTCACGTTCTAGCTCCATCGAGTCAAGAACTTGGTCCTTCATTTCTCGCTCAGACAAAGTTCCAGTAAGCTGTATCATCCGGTCAGCTAACGTAGATTTCCCGTGATCAATATGAGCTATAATCGCGAAGTTCCGAACACGCTCCTGAGGAACGTCAGTGATAGTAGAAGAGTTGGAGAGGTTAGACATTGCCGCGGCTTTAAGCGGCAGCGCTAATTTGAGCAAGAGAGTGGTTGTCGCGGCTAGCCATAATATTTGAGATCTGACTTAAATTGCTTTCTGTAATACAAAGAATTTATGTGGGGTTTGACTTGTTTTAAGCAAAAAACATGCCATCTATAAAGCATGGTGCTTACTCCCTCCTTAGGTCTTAAGCAGCGTCAACGTCTTGGTTTGACACAAGAAATAAAGTCGTCTCTTCAATACCTGGCACTGGCGGGGCTTCGATTAGAACAAGCCCTTACAGATGTTTTAGATTCTAACCCATTTCTGTCAGTTCGAAGCACGCACCCAATTCATAGCGAAGCTGATTGGTTGACAAATTTAGCTTCACCTGGACCTGAGTCTATCGCAACGGCTCTTCGCCTGTTGGCTACCGACTTATTTTGGACGCCAGAAGACAAATTTCTAAGCGATATGCTCATTGATGAGGTCGGCGATAATGGCTTACTAGAGTTGCCCCTTGCTGACATTGCTGAAGATAATCGTATTGAGCTAGACCGGCTCAGACCGATTCAGGACAAGTTTCTGGCTGAAGGCGGTTTGCTTGCTGACAATTTAGGCCATAGCCTAAGCGCACAAGCCGTTGCAAAGGTTCAAGTTGGTGACTGGCCAAACGAAGTTTTGGCTGAGGTACTAGAGGCATGTGACCTTTTAGACTTGATAGCATGCGGTGAGTTCACGCCAAATGCAAAAATTCTCGACCTAGTGCGAACCCTTAACCCCCGGCCGGCCGATAATTTAGACTTAGAAGCTGCCGTAATTATACCGCCAGATCTCATTGTTGAAGAGTATGAAAATAACTGGCGCATAAGCCTAAATCCGCTGACGAATAGAGCCTACGAATTAGATGTTGATGCGCTAGGTGGTTTGAGTCCCAATGAGCAAAAGCAACCAAATATCGCTGAACCAATAAAAACTGCAAAAAGTACCGTAAGAGCACTGAAGGCACGTAAGCAAACTTTGGTTAATCTTGGTTATTTTCTGTGTAAAAAACAAGATGCTGCGCTTCGCCACGGAAGAGCGCAACTGTCACCACTTACTCAAATGGACGCTGCAGAAGCGTTAGATTGTCATTCCTCCACTATATCGCGGGCTGTCGCAGGAAAAACGATTCAAACCCCACAAGGGGTTTGGCCTTTAAGAGATTTTTTTTCTGCACTAATTGATCCCAACTCACTCTTATCAGGAGCCCAGCTGCGAGCGTGGCTTACAGAGACCATCTTTGAAGAAAATCGAACTGCTCCAATGTCGGATGCTGAGTTAGCAATTAAATTATCTGAACTTGGGCATGAGGTTGCTCGACGTACAATCACAAAATACCGTCTTCATATAGGCTTGCCGGGTGCAGCGGCTCGGCGACGCCTATACTCTAGACGGTCACCAAATTTTAAAACATATAAGAAAGGGAAACTATGAAACTCACAATTGAAGGCCACCAAGTCCAAATGTCTCCCGTTCTCAATGAGAGAGTTGAAGCCTCTTTAGATGGTATTTTTGAAAAATATTTTGGGGACGCTGTCTCAGCACAAGTCTTGTTCAGGCGCTCAGGGCATGGCTTCTCAGCACACCTGGAGACACATGTTGGAAAGCACATACATCTTGCCTCAGAGGGAAAAGCTGGTGATGCTTATAGCGCATTTGATTTAGCGGCTACTCGATTAGCGAAGCGACTCAGGCGGCACAAACGTAAATTACGAGATCATCATGCTGATTTGGATGGTAGAAAAGTCCTCGAGGCTCGCGGTTTCGTTCTGGAGGCTGCGCCAGAAGAAGAACCAGAGGAAACCACGCCAGATGCGCCAACAGTTATTGCAGAAACCCCAACCCTAATTCCCACACTAAGTGTAGCGGAAGCTGTGATGCATCTTGATTTAAGTGATCAGCCAGCGCTCATGTTTCATAATGTTAACCATGGTGGTTTGAATATGGTTTATGAAAGAACAGATGGCCACATATCCTGGGTAGATCCTCAAGAATAAGTCAGTGCAGCAGTAGACTTGCCATAAAGTAGCCTCAGAGTTAGGGCTTAAACAGAATGAACATAGAGGGGAGCAGCACGCTCATGCAGTTTAGTTTTCGAGCTTCAATGGCCTTAACTTTGATTTGCTGTGGAAATCTTGCAGTTGCACAGTCACAAGCACTCACGCCAGGTGCGGCGGCCATCGGCGGTACAACAACCAGTACTCAGTTAATTGGACCAGGAGGATCCTTGGTTCCGATTAGAGCCGCTCCCAATGCAGAGGACACTTCTCAGACCTCTACTCAAATAACCACAGGTGAAAGTAGCCTTCGCAGCTCCGATCAAAGTGAACCAGTAGTGCTCCCAGCTGATCGGACTCAAGAAGCTACTGCTACTGAAACATCTGAACAAACGAGTGCACCAGAGAAAATTGAAGAGCCAAAAACTGTAGAAACAAGCATCCCTCAACCTCCTGAGAACGCCGAGACATCGCAAATTACGGCAGGCGCCACGCCAACGACCGCACCAGCAGCTGAAGATGATGAGGCAGGCGCGCTAAACCCTATTAATACGTTCGAACCAGCCCGCCTTGATTTTGGTAACGAGGGTATTGCATTAACAGCTCAACACGAAATTGCTCTTGACCCAATTGCAGCTCTTATGAGAGCAAATCCACTTATGCCGCTCCAAATCATTGCGGTGCTGCCACTCTCCGAAGCAACAAGCGACGAGGCAAAACAGAAAGCACGGAGAAGAATACTTGCTGTTCGAAGCAATCTAATTTCACGTGGGCTTAGCGCAGATAATCTGACATTTGTAATATCCGCCAATACAGAGTCGGAGCCTTTTGCTAACTTTATCCTTATTGAACGCTAATGATCATACTTGCCCGCCCACTCATTTTAATATTCATCGCACTAGCTGCGCTTTTAACGATTTTAAGTCTTCAGTTCGGTCCAATTAGCGCATTTTTCGCAGAAAATTTGGTGATAAATAGCCTGATTTTAGGCGTTTTCATAATTGGGCTATTTTTATCATTCTGGCGGCTTTCAGCTCTTGCATTCGAAATTACTTGGATCGATCGGATTAGAAATGCCACACAAGCCAGCGATGCAGATGAATTAGCTGGCCCTAGGGTAGTTGCGCGCCTGCATATGCTTGCGGCATTTGCAAATGTCTGGCGCCGATTTTTTGATTCCAGTCAAGCTCTAACCCCCGATCTCGCAACAACTTTAGTTGACTCGGCCCAAAATCGACTTGATGAGCGAAGAGAGCTCTCTCGCTACCTTGCTAATGCCTTGCTAATTCTAGGTTTGCTAGGAACTTTCTGGGGTCTTCTTGGTGCATTAATTGGAATGCGTGAGGCACTTGGAAATCTCGATGCTCAACAAGATTTCTTTACGGGTCTATCTAGCTCGCTGTCAGCGCCTTTAGAAAGCATGGGCACTGCGTTTTCATCTACCTTATTTGGTCTGGCTGCTTCGCTTTTGTTTGGGTTCATTGAACTTCAGACCACTCGCGCGCATTCTGCATTTTTGGAAAATTTTGAAGCCTGGCTTGCTACTTTTATGCAGACAACAGAACTTGCTTCAGATGACAACAAACATCCGATGTCAGCAAAACCGCGTCCATCGATAGAGCCAAATGCAAATATAGAGACGCTTGGTCACCTAATGCGGCGGGGTCAGCAAGATACTATGGTCTTGAACAATAACCTCGTGAGTCTTTTAGATCAGATAACTCGCGTTGCTGATAAAGTAGAAGCAAACCACCTAGTTCACGAAAAGATACTCTCATCTCAGATGACTAATGAGCAGCTTATTGATAAAATTGAGGTTTTAGTGGATACTTTGACAATAGAAAAACAAACAGATTCTTTATCGGGCATTGATAATAGGATTGTAGCAACTGCAGAAAGCATAGAGCCAAACGACTACAAAGATCCCGCAGATGATGCTGCCGCGGACTCAAGTAAAGACGAAAGTTAGGCTACCGTGGCGCGGAGACGCAGCATCAATGGGGAGCTTAATGTTTGGCCTGCTTTTGTGGATGTCCTCGCGACACTACTTCTCGTCATTATTCTATTGGTGCTAGCAGTTACGCTTACTCAATTTTATACAGCAAATCGGGCTTCCGGATTAGAGCGTATAGGAGATCAACTCAGCGATCAGCTAGAGCAGCGAGTAAGACAATTAACCGCATTACAACAGGAACGTGAGAGCCTAATTCGAGAAGGGGATGACCTTAGAAGTAATGTGGATGAGTTAACTTATGAGGTGAACACACAGTCAAATGAAATAGACGAACTCCAGATTCTACGCGATCAATTATTTGCCCAAATTGCTCTTCAAGCTGATGAACTTAACGTTCTAAAGAGTGAGCAAATAGAGTTGACCAATAATAGCGAAGCAGCTGAGAAAGCGGTGGAAGATCTTCTGCTTAAACTTGCTGAAATAGAAGGCGGGGATGTTGATCTTGAAGGCGGCTTGCTAACTGTATTAGGACAAATGGACGATAAACTAGAACGACTGCTTAACGTTCTTTCGAATGCAGAGAGAGAACGCACAAATGCGGAAAATCAGCGCGCAGCCGCAGAAAATGAACTTGCAGAACTTGATGCCAATAACTTTATCCTTCTTGCCGAAAATGAGGGCTTAAGAGCTAATTTAGAAACGCTAAGCTTAAGCGAGAGGCTTAACGACTCATTGCTTATAGAAGCGGAGGAACTTGGTCGCCAGCGCTCCGCTTTCTTCGCTAATTTGATTGAAGTATTAGGGGAGCGTGATGATGTCTCAGTTGTTGGTGATCGATTTGTCTTCCAATCCGAGGTTTTGTTTGATTCTGGCTCTGCCAGGCTAGGAATTAGTGGTGAAGCACAACTTACACGCCTTGCTGAAACGATAATGTCTTTAGCCTCAGACTTCCCATCTGACTGGATTTTAAGAGTTGATGGCCATACCGATGCAAGACCCATTTCGACTAGTTCTAGAAGCCGTTATCAGAATAACTGGCAGCTTAGTTCAGAGCGGGCTCGTTCTGTTGTAGAGTCACTAATTGCACAGGGGGTGCCACCAAACCGGCTTGTTGCAGCTGGCTTTGGAGAGCACCAACCCCTAATCGATGAAGACACCCCAGAAGCTTTAGCTAAAAATCGTCGTATTGAGCTCAAACTAACAACGCGATGAAGTCTTACACATCCTACAATTTTTTTGGAGCGAGCTAAGCTTCCTTTCGCCCGCGCAAAGCGCTGGCCAAAGTGCCTTCATCCAAATACTCAACTGCTCCGCCTACTGGCAAACCCTGCGCCAACTTAGTAATTTTCAAGCCGCTTTCCTTCAGTAAATCCTGAATAAAATGCGCGGTCGACTGCCCCTCTACAGTCGCTGATAATGCTAGAATCACTTCTTTGAGGTCTCCGCGGGTAACGCGTTGTTTTAAGGGTTCAGTACTCAGCAAGTCCGGTGTCACCCCATCTAACGCAGAAAGCCGACCCCCTAGAACATGGTAAAGTCCCTTATAGGTTTGCGCTCTCTCCAAAGCCCAAACGTCCGCAACCTGCTCAACAACACACACAATGCCTACGTCGCGCCCGATATCTCGGCACACACGGCAAACTGATGCAGAATCTAGGTTACCGCACTCAATACAGGGTTGAACATCGTTCGCAACTCGAGCCAGTGTGCTGGCCAAAGGCATCATTAAGTCGGTTTTCCGCTGGAGCAAGTTAAGCGCCATCCTCCTTGCCGACCGAGGGCCAACCCCTGGCAACCTAGATAATAGGTTTATAAGCTCATCTATCTGAGAGATCAAAATCTAGAATCCCAGCCCACTGGGTAGTTTGAGACCGCCTGTGATTGACTGCATTGAGTCGGCAGCTACTTGTTCAGCTTTTTTCTGCGCATCATTCACAGCCGCTACGATTAGATCTTGAAGCATATCAGGATCCTCTGGATCAATAAGAGATGAATGAATTTTAAGAGCCTTAAGTGCGCCTTTGCCGGTGGAAGTTGCCTCCACTAAACCGCCACCTGAGTTTCCTGTTACCTCGAGCTCATCTAATTTCTCTTGAGCTTCCTGCATTTTAGCCTGCATTTGCTGCGCTTGCTTCATCATTGCCTGCATATTTTTCATTGAAGGGTTCTCCATTTAATCTTTGTAGTCGACGTAAGGGATTTGTAGCTCGAAGAAAAGTGGCTGGCGCGGCAGGATTCGAACCTGCAATCTACGGTACCAAAAACCGGTGCCTTACCATTGGGCCACGCGCCATTAGCCGAGGGCTGGGCTTTACCGAGGTGCTTCAGCGCTTTCAAGTGGCATTTATACCTGAATCTATCTTATGACTAACTATCGATGTTTACTTGGATTAATACCTCTCAAAATTGGCGTGTCCCACATATTTCATTAGCCGCAAACGATGAAATCTATCTCCGCCCGTTTGTTTATGAAGATGACCTAGCATATCAGCAGGAGATAAACCTGACATTAAGCGAGCCCGAGACGCCCAAATATATGTTAACCTTTCCGCAACCATTCTATCGTCGCCATGCTCGGGCACGTATAAGCCAAACACATCAATGGCTTCGAGAAGACAGGGGATGGTCATTAGCCCTAATTTACAAGGGTAATCTTGCGGGACAGATGCAGATTATTTGTGGTCTTCCAAGTCGCCGCCGCGCAGAAGTTTCCTATTGGCTAAGTCCAACTTATCGCCGTATTGGCTTAGCACGCAAGGGAGTTAGCGCCTTAATTAAAGCGGCACAAAAACAATGGCCAGTCGATCAAATCGAAGCCACTGTGGTTCCTGGCAATTCAGAATCCATCGCGCTTCTGAAAGACCTAGGGTTCACGCAACAAGAAATAGCTCCAGTTTCATATCGAGTGCAAGGTCAGTGGCGAAGAAAATGGGCTGATCTGGAAATATTTAGACTAGAAGGATGAGCGGTATGAAGAAAAAGGTCATTAAATCTGATGCTGAATGGAGAGCGCATCTCTCGCCTGAGGCATATCGTGTAATGCGAAAACAAGGAACCGAGCATCCAGGAAGTTCCCCTCTCAACCATATAATTAGCTCGGGTCGTTTTCATTGCGCAGGCTGCGGAAGTCCTTTGTTTGATTCCGCCACCAAATATGAAAGTGGGTCAGGGTGGCCATCTTTCTATGCTCCTATTTCCGAAGATGCCGTAAGCACACAGACTGATAACAGTTACTTCATGACTCGTAATGAGGTACATTGCAGTCATTGTAAAGGCCACCTTGGTCATGTTTTCCCCGATGGGCCACAGCCCACTGGAATGCGTTACTGTATGAACGGAGTGGCATTAGAATTTATACCTGAAACTGAATAGCCTCATATGGTTACCTACTTATGAAGGATATAAAAACGCTCCCTATTAGATAGCCCTTGAAAGACTTTTTTTGAATCACCATTTCTTAGTCACTGAATGATGCTAGCCTGCCGAATGAGGGGGTTACGCATCGGGCAGTGGGCGCCAAATTTTTGGGTCCGTTATTAATGTCGCTTTAGAAAAAAGGATATGAACTATGCCGACTTATGACTTTA
>Ga0213865_10002615_pt1 | contig 11311 bp, 17 predicted proteins | sample PICome_6_FD_160100 | JGI IMG/M metagenome (GOLD analysis project Ga0213865, IMG submission 160100) | Coastal seawater microbial communities near Pivers Island, North Carolina, United States - PICO282 | ecosystem: Environmental > Aquatic > Marine > Coastal | place: USA: North Carolina...
TAAAAAGAAAAGGTTAACTAAATCTCGTAAAAAGGTTAAGTTGTGAAAAACCTAATAGTAATAGGACATCCTAATAAAGATTCATTTTGCTATAATGGTATTATGAAAACTATCAAACGGGAACTTCGTAAACACAATGAAGAAATCGAAGTTATTGATTTGTATAGGGATTCATTTGCAAGACCAAGAACTGATTTGGTTAAAAGATATCAAGAATTAGTAACTTGGTCAGATAGAATTTACTTTATCTCACCTGTTTGGTGGTTTAGATTAACTCCACGAATGGAAGTATTCTTTGATGAAGTATTCACACCAGGATTTGCTTATAACTTTGTAAATATTACAAAATTATATGCTTATCCTAAACCACATTTAAGTGATAAGAAAGTTAGAACATATATCACACATGGAGCACCTTCATTACCAGTTAGAACCCTATATCTTAACTCAGTCAAACTAAGATTGGTGTTGGGTGTATTTACTTTTGTATTTGGTTGGAAGTTGGGTAGATGGAGAAAAACTAAACAATTTTGGTCAGTACCATTTGTATCTGATGAAAAGAGAAGAAAGTACTTACAACGAGTTAAAAAAGATGTTAGAAAAGATTTAAAGTTTGAAATATGATAGGTGGAGTACAACCAAAAGTATTACTAACTCAAGATGAGGATGGTAATTTGAAATTAGATGAAAACTTTAAGGAAATGATTTATGGTGACCCAAAAATGAATTGGAAATTGGTTAGAGAAAGAGATGGATTAACCAAAGAATCCAATGGTATTATGTGGATTGAATTCAATGAAGAAGGAAGAGGTAAATCGAAACACGAAGAACCAGCAATTGGTAGAAGTTTAATCCTGTCTCCATTCAACGAATACTTTACTTGGCAAACTACCACAATTACCGAAATTGTGGAACAACGAGATAATTATATTAAGTTCAAAACAATGAACTCTAACTACGAATTATTTAAATTAGAAAATGAGTAACATAGAAAAACAATATCAAGGTATCCTCAGAAAGTTGGTACTATATGGGAAAGAAAAAGGAGATAGAACAGGAACAGGTACACTATCTTATTTTGGAGACCAAATCAGACACAATATGCAGGATGGATTTCCATTACTAACCACAAAGAAGATGGCCATCAAAACAATGATGACTGAATTGAAGTGGTTTCTAAAAGGAAGAACTGATATCCAATATTTAAGAGATAATGGATGTAAAATTTGGGATGGTGATTATGAAAAAAGTGGAAGAACCGATGGTCAGTTAGGTCCAATCTATGGTAAGCAATGGAGAAATTGGACAAAACTTGAATTTGATACAACCACGGGAAATGGTACTTTATTAGAAGTAGACCAGATTGCCAAACTTATTGTTGATTTAAGAGAAAACCCCGATAGTAGAAGATTGATGGTATCCGCATGGAATGTTGGTGAATTAGATGAAATGACTTTACCACCTTGCCACTATGGATTCCAATGTTATGTTCAAGATGGTAAACTATCTCTAATGTGGAATCAAAGAAGTGTAGATTCATTTTTAGGATTGCCATTTAATATTGCAAGTTACGGAACTTTACTTCTTTTATTATGTGAAGTAACAAATTTAAAACCCGGTGAACTGATTGGTAATTTGGGAGATGTGCACCTTTACAAAAACCACATTCAACAAGCAAAAGAACAAATCAGTAGAGAACCTTATAAGTTACCAACTATCGAATTATCGAATGTGGATATATTAAATGGTGAATTTGATTATGAAATTAAAGATTATGAGTATCATCCAACTATAAAAGCACCATTAAGTAATTAATATGAGTTTAGAACTAAAATCAATTGATGATAATAATATAGAGGTTTACTCTAATTTAAAATTGGCAGGAACTATTGTAAGACCAGAAATACCTACTCCTCCTGATGGAACCTTTAAGTGGTTCTTCAAACCCAATAAAGATTGTGGTTGTGTTTGGACAGATGTAAGTTTATTAGAATTGGGAACTATAATTAAAAAGATGAATCAAAAATGAAACCATTAAAAGAAGCAACTCACGATAAACACAAAGAGGCTGAAAGAATGCTGTTCAACACTAAAATGTTCAAAGGTGAATTAAGTGTAGAACAATATACAAAGTATCTTCTTTCACAATTAGAAATCTTCTCAACTATTGAAGAAAACTTTGAAATGCCACACAATGGATTGAGAAGAAAAGAAGCAGTTATGAAAGATTTAAAAGGAATGGGTGTAAGACAATTAGAAATCTCAGACCCTGCTACTTTAAATTATACTACATATCTGAGAGGATTATCACAAGAGGATATTAATCCACATATTTATCTTAACTATCTTGCGATTATGTTTGGTGGGCAGATGATGAAAAAGAATACACCCGGTCCTGGTAATATGTATGATTTTGATAACATGATGGAGTCAATGCAATCAGTTAGAAATATACAAAAAGATGAGTGGGCAGATGAAGTAAATCGTGGATTTGATTTTATGATTGATATATTTAAAGAGTTAGAAAAAACTTTATGATAAAATATAAAGATACTTGTATTGTAGTTCAAGGTCCAACAAAACTATCAAATGTTGAAATGATAAAAAAATGTTGGAAAGATTATAATATTTTATTTTCAACATGGGTAGATTCTGATAAATCTTGTTATGGTGAAGGAGATATTGTAATATATAGTGAATACCCCGAACGTGAATCTGTGCGTGGTGGTACAATGAATATTAATTATCAAAAAGTTTCAACTTTAAATGGATTACTTAAAGCAAAAGAGTTAGGTTTTAAACGAGTGGTAAAATGGAGAAGTGATTTTTACCCAAACAACTCCGATAAGTTAATGAAACTCTTTAAAGATGAATGTTTAAATTTATATTCATTCCAAAAATATCATTTAGAGGGTTATGTAACAGATTTTTTTATGGAAGGTAAAGTTGATGATGTTATAAATTTATGGAATTGGGATTTTGACCCAAATTATCCTGAATGGGGTATTACAAAACATATGTATAAATTTGGATTGGATTCAAAGGCAAACTTTATTTGTAAACAATTGGTAAAAGATGATGTAGATATTTTTTGGAATGGAACAGGTGCTCGAAACTATTGGTTATCTGTTAATTCAAAGTATGAAGGATACGCAGATAAATTACCTGAAACGATGCATATAAACTATAAATAAGATATGAGTTACTACAAATTAAAAGATAGAATATTCCATCATTCAGAAAAGTTCAAAAATCTAATTGAACAACAAGAGGGTGCTTATTTAATTGAAACCGATGATTACGGTTGGGAAAACTATCGATATGAGAATGATAGATTTAGACTTGCTCATGTTGAACGATATTCTCATATGGGATTAGAGGTTGTACATATAACTTGTTTTCCAAGAGAAAACTCAAAGATGCCTGTTTTTGGATTTGATGTAGTTGGATATCAAAACGATGAAAAAGAGATGTCTAAAATTAGTGGAGTGTTTATTGATTGGTCACCAATCTTAACTCACGATAAATGGCACGATACTCAATGGAATAAAGATAGAAAGTTACCGTATTGGGCAACTGTATTTTCAGAGGATTTTATTGCAGTAAGACCTACTGAAGATGAATACGAAAAAGTATTTGAAGTTGGTTTTGATGCGTTCGAAAGATGGTTAGAAAGATTGAACTCAGATAAAGATATTACAGATAATATAAGTGAAATTGAACAAATCATTGAAAGGCAAAACACTTATTGTGAACATCAAGCATCAAACAAACGAACAATGGGTGCTCTAACTGCTAACATTGGTGAGGAACGAGCAAGATATTTTATGACAGAAGTTCTATTTCCAAAAATTAAAATAAATTCTTACTGACAAATTGTCAGTATTTGGATAATTGGTATAAATTTCGTATATTAGTAGAATATGTTTGATACAAATGAAATAAAGACAGTAGAAGGGTTCAGAAAACACTTTGGTGAACCTAAAGAAGGGATGTTATTAGATTTAACTCAAGAGTTTATTTCTGCATATCATAGACATGGTGTTGACCCATTTGAATTAGTAGATGGTTTTGGTTTAGATTGGGTACAACTAATAATGAATTACAATGAAGAAGTAGAGGAGTACGAACTCTGTGCTATTTTTAGAGATTTAATAAATGATTATATAAAATTAAAAACAAATAAATAAGTTTATGGCAAATATTGGTAAACCTTTAGGAGATAGAGTTCTCCTTAAATTAGAGGATAGTGAGAAAACCTCATCAGGTGGTATTATTATAAACCACACTACACAAAATGTACAAACTGCCGAGGTAGTTGAGGTATCTGATGGATTTATCGGTCAAAACGGTGAACTAATCAAGTTAAGTGTAAATAGAGGTAATAAAGTTCTCATTAATAATGGGTCTGGTCAAAAGATTCGTTTAGATGGAATTGATTATTACTTAGTAAGAGAATCAGAAATTTTAATGGTAATATAAGTTATGGCAAGTAAAGAATTGAAATTTAAAAGTGAAGCAAGAGAATCCTTAAAAACAGGATTAGACACTTTAGCAGATGCAGTAAAGGTTACACTCGGACCTGCGGGTAGAAATGTTCTACTTCAAAAAGGTGGAGGTTCACCTCACATTACTAAGGATGGTGTATCAGTAGCAAAGGAGATTCATTTAGAAGATACTTTTGAAAACATGGGTGCACAATTGGTAAAAGAGGTATCTCAAAGAACTGCAGATTCTGCGGGTGATGGTACAACAACCGCAACTGTCTTAGCACAAAAGATTGCTGAAGAAGGATTTTGGTACGTTGATAGAGGTACCAATCCGATTTACCTCAAACGAGGTATGGATAAAGCAGTTGAAATTGTGGTAGATGAGTTGAATAAACAATCAGTAAAAGTTGGTGATAAGGTAGAACAAATCGCAACCATTTCTGCTAACTCAGATGAAAAAATTGGTAATTTAATTGCCGATGCTTTTAATAGAGTTGGTAACGATGGTGTGATTACCGTAGAAGAATCCAAAGGTATCGAAACCTATATGGATGTAGTAGATGGTATGCAGTTCGATAAGGGTTACCTATCACCACATTTCTCAACCAACCAAGAGAAGATGACTGCAATATTAGAGAATCCGTACATTTTATTGTACGATGGTCGTATCTCGAATATGAATGATATCTTAACTTTGTTGGAAGGGGTTGCACAATCCTCCCGTCCATTAGTTATTGTGGCTGATGACGTGGAAGGTGAGGTATTGGGTACACTTGTGGTTAACAAACTCAGAGGAGCATTGAATGTATGTGCAGTTAAAGCACCTGCATTTGGTGATAGAAAGAAACGTATTATGGAAGATATCGCTACGGTAACAGGTGGTACGTTCATTTCATCTGAGTTAGGTTACAAGTTAGATGAGGTTACTATGGATATGTTGGGTACTGCCGAGAAAGTAGTTGTATCGAAAGATGATACTACTATTGTCAATGGTAGTGGTTCATCAGAAGCAATTCAGGAAAGAGTAAACCTTATCAAAAATCAAATCGATGACACTACATCGGAATACGATAGAGAGAAACTACAAGAAAGATTGGCAAAACTTGCCGGTGGAGTTGCAGTTCTTTATATCGGAGCAGGTTCTGAAGTAGAGTTGAAAGAGAAGAAAGATAGAGTGGATGATGCGCTTCAAGCAACGAGAGCTGCAATTGAAGAAGGAGTTGTTGAAGGTGGGGGTATTGCACTTCTACGAGCATATGAAGTTCTAAAAGATGTTGAGGTTGAAGACCCATCTGAACAAGATGGTATCGATGTAATTAAATCAGCATTGAGAGAACCTTTAATTCAAATCCTCAGAAATGCTGGATTGGAAGCAGGTGTAATTCTCAGAGATTTGGAAACCCATTGGGAAAATGGGAACAATGTGGGATATGATGCGAAGAGTGGTGAATTTGTCAATATGCTGGATACGGGTATTATTGACCCTAAAAAGGTTACACGAACCGCAATTCAAAATGCATCATCAGTTGTTGGTATGATTTTAACTACTGAAGCGATGGTAGTGGATAAAAAAGAAGACAAACCACAACAACCACAAATGCCAATGATGTAATTATTACATATGTTGGATAAAATTAGGAGGTTGAACCCTCCTTTTTTTATGTCCAAATGTTAAATTTTCACAATTTCTTTATAATTTGGTAACAATTTCTTAACATTGGAATACTTATAATAAAGGAGGAAATTATGAAAACATTAATCACATCCATCCTCCTACTCATTTTTACACTTCCTATCCAAGCCCAAGAAAGGAAATTAGAGAAGGTGGATGATAATCTTTACAAGTACGAATATGTAAATGATAATGGGCAAATCGCACAAAGTGGTTACTATAAAAAAGTTAATGGTAGTTATTTACCTCACGGATTTTGGAAAGATAATGCAGGTACAAAAGCAGAATTTCGGAATGGAATTATGGTTTGGATTAAACCAAAAGGAAAGAAAAAATACACTTTTGAAGAACTTCAAATACAAAAATTAAAGAATCGAATCGCAAGATTGGAACAAAAAATTACCTCATTATAACACACAAAACTTCATAATTGTTTATTGTAATATAGGAAAGAACCTCATTTTATGAGGTTTTTTCTTTTTGTAGGATACTTATTCCTGGATATCCGATGTTTTTGTAAAGGAGGAAGTTATAACGAATTTAACTAAAACAAAGGAGAACATTATGGACTTGTTAAAAAAGATTGGCAATTGGGCCAAAGAACTAACAAAGATTGGTGTGAATCTTATAGCATTTGGAATCGTAGTAGAAATACTATTCAAAGGTGCTGAGATTCCGTTCTGGCCAAACATTTCGGTGGTAGATAATATCATGGGAATTTTGGGTGGATTGAGTAATGAAGGATTAATTGGATTAGTAGGTGCTTTCATTCTATACCATTTCCTTAAAAAAGAAGATTACTAAATAGTAATTTGGTAAAATACGTATTTCGAGAACCCAACCCCGTAAGGTTGGGTTTTCCTTTTTATAATATTTATATACAAAGAATAAAAGAATGGCATTACCGGCATCAGGACAATTAGGGTTATCTCAGATAAATACTGAGTTAGGTAGAACTGCAACTTCACAAATTTCATTGGATGCAGCAGAGAACGGGAGCTATGGTGCTATAAACGCAAATAGTAGAAGTAGACCATCATCCACAAATCCTGCCTCAGTATCAGAATGGTATTCTTATAACCACAGGGCTGGTGGTGGTCCTGGTCCTGTACGACTTACTTTAATTCAATTAGGATATTCAGGTAGAGCTGAGGGTTCTAATTTTGGTGAACTTGAAGCATGTAGTGAATTTTCTTCAGAACAGATACCAACCTATTACAATGCAGATAATGGTCAATGGTGGCAGGTACAGATTTTCCAAAACAGCTCTGGAACTATTTTTGCTCAAGCGGGTTGGTATTCTGACCAACCTTATGCTGGTGGATTTACTGTTAGATATTGGAGAGGTTCAAGTTGGTCTTCACAAGCAGCACTTTGTACACTTTAATTTATACTTATAGATAACCCGTGTGGACTGGGTTTAATAATAGAGTCGCGGGTGGAGTGAACGCATCCGAAACAATCGTTGCATAAGTTGAATCTTTTAACAAAGAAAGGAGCTTATCATGAACGATGAATTATTAATGGCATTAGAGAGTAATCAATCTCATATGCTGGAACTCATCAAAGAACTTGATAGTTAACCACACGAACCCCTACAATCGTAGGGGTTTATATTTTTCTAATATTTATAGATATGAGAAGAACAATCATTTTAATACTTTTAGGATTCCTATTAACTTCATGTGGAAGTGGTATGTATTACTTTTCCACTATTAACCACGAACCAGAATATATTGGTGATGTGAGAGTTGATAAGATTCAGAATAGAATGGATTTGAATTGGAAGTTAAGAACTGATAATCAATTCAGATGGGATTTTGCTCAATATGCACAAAACCAACCTTTGAGTTGGTATTACGATAACTCTTGGGAGTTGGGATTATACACGAACCCATATTTTACTACTTGGGATTTTTACTTCAATAGAACTCAACTTTGGTGGGATTGGAGTTTCAACTATCCTTACAATTGGGGATGGAATAATTGGTATCCATTTGGATATAATAGATGGAGTTGGAACTATGGATTCAGAAACAATTGGGCATGGGGATATAATCCTTACAGATGGAATAATGGATTCGTTCATAATCCACAACCAATAAGAAATAGAAATGTTGTTGTGGTGAATGGTAGAAGAGGTTCAAACAACACAAACATTACAATAAACAGAGGTAGGTCTAATACTAACAATAATAGTGTTAGAGTTAGAAAGTATGATAACAAAGATAGAATCATACCTCGTAGAGATTATAACGATATAAAGAGTAGAGTTAGAACACCTATAAACAATAACTCAAGACCTGCAAGAAATTATAATGTACCAAGACCTAATAATAACAATATAAGAAGAACTCCACCACCACCTCCAACAAGACCTGTGGTTAGACCAAATGTAAGTAGAGGTTCAAATGTAGGTAGAAGTTCATCTCAGGTTATCAAAAGAAATAATGAGTAATCTAAAACTAAACATACCAAAGGATGTAATCAAGATACATAAGGCATTCAAAAAGAATGGTAAAAAACTTTATGTAGTTGGTGGTGCGGTTAGAGATGCCATCTTAGGTAAATCACCAAAAGATTTCGATTTAGCAACTGATGCGAAACCTGAAGAAGTTGAGAAGATAGCAAAAGATAATGGAATATCATCTAAACCACTTGGAAAGGCATTTGGTGTTGTTTCACTTTTTATTAATAATGAAGAATATGAGATTGCAACTTTCAGAAAAGATATCGGAAAAGGTAGGAGACCTTCATCGGTAGATTACACAGATATACATGGTGATGTTAAGAGGAGAGATTTAACCGTAAATGCATTATTCTATGATATCGATAGAAAAGAAATTGTAGATTTAGTTGGTGGTATCGAAGATTTAAAAAAGAAAAACATCAGAACAGTTGGTAAAGCAAAAGAAAGATTTGATGAAGACCCGTTAAGAAAGTTAAGAGCATTAAGATTTTGGACAAGATTGGGTGGTAGATTAGATAAAGAGTTATTAGATGCTTTACAAAATGACCCATCAATAAAAGGAGTTAGTGGTGAAAGAATTCGAGATGAATTCTTGAAATCAATCAAATCATCAAAAAATACAAAAGAGTATATGGAGATGTGTGATAAGATTGGATTCACTTCTCAGATACTTCCAAATCTAAAAGTATCAAAACCATATCCTAAAACAAATGATTATATTTTATTCTTAGCATGGGTATTGAGAAAGAACTCACCAGTTGTACTATCTAAAATTCTAAATAAAATAAAGTATTCAAAAATTGAAATATCTGAAATAGTTTACTTAAATACTTTACAAGATTTCACACCTGAAAAAGTATCAGTTTATAAAAAAGGTCAATCCAAAGCAGATGATAATAGAATCATTACCTTTGGTAAAATGATTGGTAAGGATTTCAAAAAGTTTATTAAATTCAAACTATCAGTAAAGGGTGGTGATGTACCATCGGATATTAAAGGACCTGAAATTGGATTGTGGATGGCAAATAAAGAAAAAGAAAACTATCTAAACGAAGGTTTGAAAGAAATGGGAATCACCGATTTCAAATCACTCTTTAAGAAAATGCCATCTGACTTACAAAAGAGAGTGTATAACTTAAAGAACTTTGGTCAAAGATTAGATAAGCATCCTGAAGGTAATGTACTTAAACACACAATGACAGTTGTAAATCGTTCAATCAAAGATGATGATATTGATATTGCAATTGCAGCAATGTTCCATGATATAGGAAAAGATGAAACTGCTGGTATCCATCCAAAGAAAGGACATATTACACACTTTGGACACGAAAAGGTATCTGCAGGATTAGTGAAGAAATATAGAGATTGGATTAAATCAGTTGGTGGTAATCCTGCTAATGTTTATTACATTGTAAAGAATCATATGAGATTCAAGCAATTGGATAATATGAGAATCCAAAAGGTAATGAAGTTGAAGGCATTCAGAGCATTTGATAAGTTAGGTAAATTCTCTAAACACGATAGAGGTGGATTGGGTGAATTATATTCAAATCCGATTTGTCCAAGAAAAGAAGGTGAATCTGATGAAGAGTATAAACAAAGATGTGCACCATTGATGGGACCATCGGTATTAATGAATTTAGGTTCGGTTGGTGAAGCATTAACACCCGCACAGAAGTTAGCACGAAAACGTGCCATGGCAGGTAAACAAAGACAGATTCAAAGAAAACGTCAAAGAACAATGCTTCGTAAAAAGGGTTATGAACAACTTTGGAAAAAAGCACAAAGAGCAGCATATAAAGATGTATATGAATTCTTTCGGAGTAAGTTATTTCCTGATGTTCCAAAATCCGAACTTAGTATTATTCAGAAAAAACAAATTGCTAAAAAAGTTGCTATGAAAAAGGGTAAGGTAATGAAGAGAGCAAGATTTATTTATCTACCTAAGTTCCGAGATGAAGAATCACAAAAATTTAAAAAAGAATAAATGGAAGAGCAACAAGAACAAAAAGGATTTCAGAAACTACTTCTTTCTATGATGAATAGAAGGTGGTTAATGACTTTAGTTGTTTTAGTTACCTTTATGGCAATCGCAATAGGAATCTTAATCTCAATTCACATTGGTAGTGAAGTAAGTGGAGAATGGAAAGAACTATTACTACTTCTTTTAGGAGCATTAATTGGTTCTTATGGTAAGATTATAGATTATTGGTTTAGTGATACTGATAAGGATAAAATGTTAGTCCAAAAAATGGATGAAGAAGATGGGGAATCCTTATCTAATACAAATTAAATATGAATCCAATAAATTGTATAAAAGCAATTGATAAAGTTAAAACTTCAGTAGAAGGGAATGACCCGAGGGGGTGGATGAAAGCATGTGCTAAAGAAACCTTATTGAAAATGGGGGATGGAAATGATTTCAAAAAGTGTTTGATTAAAAAGATGGAATCTACCAAACAACACATTGAAAATCCTGAAGGTTATGCAAATGAGTTATACAATGAGATAAAAGGAAAATGTTCATAATCTGGTCGTAGAATAAAGAGGCCAGTATATAGAAACCCAACCCCGTAAGGTTGGGTTTTTTATTTGACCAAATTTTAACACTTTTTATTTGGATATATCAAAAAATAATCGTAGGTTTGTTATGTAATTAATTAAAACCCTTAAAACTTA
>Ga0213865_10002617_pt1 | contig 11308 bp, 7 predicted proteins | sample PICome_6_FD_160100 | JGI IMG/M metagenome (GOLD analysis project Ga0213865, IMG submission 160100) | Coastal seawater microbial communities near Pivers Island, North Carolina, United States - PICO282 | ecosystem: Environmental > Aquatic > Marine > Coastal | place: USA: North Carolina | collected...
TGGCAAGTATGGCGAAGAGCGAAGGGATGGTTGTTTTACAACCTGGTAAAGAATATTCGATAGGCGACACCGTTGAAGTAATGTTTCTGTGAGTGATAAAATGGAATTCAATCAAGACATCGAATTGATCGAAGCACTTGCAGCGATTTATCCGAATTCAAAGAGAAACACGTTGAGGAAAATGCTTACCTCTGGCAGAGTAACTGTTGAGGGCGAGGTTGTTCACAAAGCCAAATTCATTGTCGAAAAAGGTAAACCAGTGGTAGTTTCAGATAGAGAGACTGCAGCGATTTCATCTCCGCCACCAGCCCCCAAGAAGAGGTATTCAAGAGTCAAAGTTCTGTTTGAGGACGAGCACATAATTGTGGTTAACAAGCAAGCAGGACTCCTATCAGTGTCAACCGATAAGATGGAGCCAGACACACTCCATTCAAGAGTGGTTGATTATCTTAAATCAGAAAATGAAAAATCATGGGCATTTATTGTCCATAGACTAGACCGTGAAACTTCAGGAGTGATGATCTTTGCAAAACATAAGAGACACAAAGAATATCTCCAAGAGCAATTTGCGAATCGAGATGTCCATAGAATATACCACGCACTTGTAGAAGGGAAGCCTGATAATGAAAATGGAACGATTAGAGAATGGTTGCTAGAAGACAAATTTCTCAAAGTAAAAGCCGTCAAGAATAATCACCCAAAGGCAAAGGAGGCAATAACACATTACAGCATAGTGGATTTTGATGAATTTGCAAGCTTAGTTCAACTTACAATAGAGACTGGAAGAAGACATCAAATCAGGGTTGGATTGGCCAATTTAGGATGCCCCGTTGTAGGCGACGAAGCACACGGAGCAGAAGGCAATCCGATAGGTAGAATTGCCCTTCATGCAAGTTCTTTGGAATTTTTACATCCTGAAACCGATGACCCTGTAAGATTCGAAGCAACGATTCCATTTGGTCCCGAATGAAAAGCAAGCACTCAAGAACTCTCGACAAGCAGGTTCTTACTATGCCAAAGGCAGGACATGATGGCTGGATAGAAGTTCGTGGAGCGCGAACTCACAACCTCCAAGACATCACTGTAAAACTACCAAGAGGCCAGTTCGTCGTTATTTCAGGCGTATCTGGCTCGGGCAAATCATCACTGGCATTCGACACCCTGTACGCTGAAGGCCAAAGAAGGTATGTTGAGAGCTTATCCTCTTACGCTAGACAATTTATCGGGCAGATGAAAAAAGCCGACTGCGATAGCATAGAAGGGCTATCTCCGGCCATTTCAATAGACCAAAAGCAAGGTAGTCACAATCCACGTTCAACAGTTGCAACAGTCACAGAGATCATGGACTACTTGCGCTTAATGTGGGCAAGAATCGGTAAACCACATTGTCCTACCTGCGGTGTAGAAGTTGCCAGGAGAACTGTTCAAGAAATCGTTGATGATATTATCTGGAATACTGAAGGTCATGCTATCGCTGTGTGGAGTCCAGCAATAAGAAACCGAAAAGGAACCCACGCTGACTTATTCAGACACCTTGTTGAACAAGGTTGGACAGAAGGTAGGATTAACGGTAGGGAAGCTTCGTTTGAAGACGAACACAATCTTGACAAAAATTTGCGCCACGATATTGATGTTAGAGTAGACAGAATGCGCTGTTCTAAAGAAAGACGCCAAAGACTAACAGAAGCCGTTGAAGCCGCGTTACGAATAGGTGGTGGAACAGTTGCGATTGAAAGTATCAAACTACCAGAAGACAGTTTCGAATTCAGTGAAGGCTCAAAATCTACCAAGACAAAACTTGGCGACACAATAGTTTGGTCCGAGGAATTTGCATGTCCTGAACACGGTGCATTCATGCCGGAGATGAGCCCCAGGGTCTTCTCGTTCAATTCACCCCTTGGCGCTTGTCCATCTTGTCAAGGATTAGGTGTGCAACGAAGATTTAGTGAGGAATTACTAGTCGATAGGAGGGCAACAATATCCGAAGGATGCATTATTCCGTGGCGCCAATCAATGTCACCACATTGGTATCGCAAACTAATGGAGCAGACTGCTTACCATTACGGCATTCCAACAAATATCCCATATTCACAACTCGATGACGATGCACGAGACATCATGATGAATGGTTCAGGTTCTACTATTATCCACTTCGAATTTACTTCTGAGAGCGGCTCCCAGTACAAGTACAGTAAACCGTGGGAAGGAGTCTACGGTAGACTGCAAAAGACGTATACAGAGACGACTTCTGACAGGACTCGAAGCAGGTTGATAGCATGCATGAATGATGAACCGTGCTCGGCATGCGATGGTGAGAAACTCAATCCCGCGGCTAGTAGAGTTACTGTAGGTGGTAAAAGACTACCAGAAATAGGCGCTGCAAGCGTCCACGACGCGCTAGAAATAATCCGTTCAATGCGTGGTGAAGGAAACAGTGCAGAAGAATTAGATGAAAGAAGTGCATTCATCGGTCGTGAAATTTTGAAAGAAATCGAAGGCAGACTCGGGTTCCTGAATGATGTTGGACTAGACTATCTAACGTTGGACAGAAAGGCTAACACACTATCAGGCGGAGAGAGTCAAAGAATCAGGCTTGCAACTCAAATTGGAAGCAGGCTTACCGGTGTAATGTACGTTCTAGACGAACCATCAATTGGATTACATCAAAGAGACAACGAGCGATTACTAGCAACGCTTAGAGAACTCTCAGATCTTGGAAACACCCTTCTCGTTGTAGAGCACGATGAAGATACCCTAAGACAAGCAGATTGGTTGTGTGACCTGGGCCCAGGGGCTGGCCTAGAAGGCGGCCAAATCGTTGCAAACGGGACGCCAAAATCAGTAATGCGGGTGAAAGAATCTGTTACAGGAGCTTACCTTTCAGGAAAGCGGTCAATACCAGTTCCTGATGAAAGGGTAATTCCATTCAAAGGACACTTGAAGATTGTTGGTGCACGACAGAACAATCTAAACAACATCGACGTTGAATTTCCACTAGGTTGCCTTACCGCAGTAACCGGTGTTTCTGGATCAGGCAAGTCTTCACTCGTTTCAAGTATCTTGGCACCGGCTCTCCAAAGAAGTCTTCACGGAAGCGACTCGGTTCCGGGTTCCCACGACGAAATAGAAGGAATCGACAAGGTCGACAAAGTGATTGTAATCGATCAATCCCCAATCGGGCGAACTCCTAGGTCAAACCCAGCGACTTACACAAAAGCATTTGATGAAATTCGAAAATTATTCTCTGAAACCAAGCTAGCAAGGGAAAGAGGATACACTCCAGGGCATTTCTCATTCAACGTCAAGGGTGGAAGATGTGAGGCGTGTAGAGGCGGAGGCTCCATCAAATTGGAAATGAACTTCTTACCGGATGTTTGGATAACATGCGATATCTGTGCTGGAAAGAGATACACAAGAGAAACACTCGAAGTTACTTGGAAGGGCAAGAATATTCACGACATTCTAGAAATGCCAGTTGGCGAAGCGGTTGAATTCTTCGCAAACCATAGAAAACTCCACAGAACTCTTTCTACAATCAATGATGTCGGATTAGGATACATCCGATTAGGACAACCTGCTACAACACTGTCAGGGGGAGAAGCTCAACGTGTCAAACTAGCAAGCGAGTTACGCAGACCCCCACATCGACACACAATGTACATTCTCGATGAGCCAACAACGGGACTTTCTTTTTCAGACGTCCAACAATTGATCGACGTGTTACTCAGATTGAGAACGACAGGCCACTCGATAATCGTAATAGAACACCACCTTGACGTAATTAAATCTGCAGACTGGGTCATCGATTTAGGCCCTGAAGGTGGAGATAGGGGTGGACAAGTTGTTGCTGTAGGAACACCAGAGGATGTAGCCAAGGTGAAGGGCTCATTTACTGGCAAATTCCTCAAAGAAATCTTGTGAATCACAATTTCATTTGAAGCGTAGTATTCATGGACGGTAGTCGCTGCGGATTGTCTGCCCCCATAGGGGGCAGGTGTCTAGAATGTCTTCTAATGTAGTCAGAGTAGAAGCAACTCCAAAACTCGGAGATGGAATGAGAGATGTTCGCGGAGACTCTGTAAAGAGGCAACTGAAAGCCGACCACAACATCGAAATTGATAGCGTCAGGTCAATTGTAGGATTTTTGATTTCTAGCGATATACCATCTGAACAAGTCTTAGAGAGAGCAGACGACGTTTTCGCTGACCCAATCATCGAGGAGAGTGCAACAGATTCTCTCCATTTGAATAACAAGGAATTGTTTGCCAGCGAACCGGATATGGTAATCACAATCGGCTTCAAACCCGGTGTTACAGATAACCCTGGGAAGGCTGCATTAGACGGTTTCAGGACCATTTTCCCAGACGCTGGAGAAGATGCAAGAGTATCCACTTACCTTACCTATGTTTTCGAAGGTGTGCCTGAAGGATTAGAAATCGAATGGCTATCAAAGCAACTACATAACGGGTTAATCGAAAGAGCCCTTTATTCGGTGAAAGGAGAAGATTTCCCGACAATAGAATACGCTCCAATCGCACCGAGCAACTATGCTCCACCAGCCACAGTTGACTTAGAGGTCTCAGATGAGGAATTGATGAAATTATCAGAAGAAGGCCTTCTAGCATTAAACTTGGAAGAAATGCAAACAATCCAAGCACACTACCGAGACCCCGAAGTTCGGTCAGCAAGGGCAACTCTTGGCTTACCAGAGAATGCGCCTACTGACGTAGAATTAGAGTGCCTAGCTCAAACATGGTCGGAGCACTGTAAGCACAAAATTTTCGCAGCACATATTCACCACGTCGATAAAGAAACAGGCGAGGACACCGAAATAGATTCTCTGTTCAAGACCCACATCATGAAACCAACATTGGAAATGAAAGACGAAGTTGATTGGTTACTTTCTGTTTTCCATGACAACTCTGGAGTCATTGCATGGGATGATGAATGGTCTATGTGTATGAAGGCGGAGACCCACAATTCACCTAGTGCACTGGACCCTTACGGCGGTGCTATGACTGGAATTGTGGGCGTTAATAGAGATATTCTAGGTACCGGACTTGGCGCAAGACCTATCGCAAATACCGACGTATTCTGCTTTGGACCACCGGATTGGGAAGGAGACCTTCCTGAGAATCTATTCCACCCCTCTAGAGTACTGAGAGGAGTTCATGCTGGAGTAAGAGTCGGCGGTAATGAAAGTGGTATTCCAACCGTTAACGGCGCGATTGTATTCGATGACAGATACATCGGAAAACCACTGGTATATTGTGGTACAATCGGTATGATGCCAAGAAAACTCCCTGACGGTAGAGAATCCCACGTGAAGAATCCAGAAGCGGGCGATAGAGTCTACATGGTGGGAGGAAGAGTAGGCTATGATGGAATTCATGGAGCAACATTTTCTTCACTAGAATTGACCGAAGAATCTCCATCTAGTGCAGTACAAATCGGCGATCCAATCACTCAGAAGAAAATGCTAGACATGATTCTTGAAGCAAGGGATGCAGGCCTCATCACATGTATCACAGATAATGGAGCAGGAGGCCTTTCATCGAGTATAGGTGAGATGGCAGAATACACAAATGGCTGCCGTATCGATTTAGGAAAAGTTCCACTAAAACAAGAGGGCCTTTCGTCTTGGGAAATTCTAGTTTCTGAATCTCAAGAAAGAATGACTGTTGCAGTAAGAGAGAGCGATGTGCCCGCATTCGAAGCTCTTGCTGACCTGCATGAGGTAGAAGCGACATGGGTTGCCGATTTCACCGACACAGGACAGTTCCACGTTGTTCACGGCGAAGACACAGTGGCGTCACTACCAATTGAATTCCTACATGATGGAGTTCCGCAATTGCGATTAGAAAGCGAATGGAATCCTCCATACAACTTAGAATTCACCCCACCAAGTGATTCCAATCATTCATCACTACTTCTCAAAATGTTATCACGACCAAATATTGCGAGCAAGGAAACATGGGTTCGCCAATACGACCACGAAGTCATTGCACAAACTGCAATCAAACCATTTGTCGGTGTTGAGAGAGACGGCCCTGGAGATGCTGGACTTCTTGCACCAGTCCACGGTTCTACACACGGATTAGTTGTTTCAAACGGTATTTCCCCAAGATACAGCGATATCGATGCGGGGGCAATGGCAGCAGCAGCGGTCGACGAAGCGGTAAGAAACGCGGTTTGTACGGGCGTGGATCTTTCCAAGATTGCGGGATTGGATAACTTCTGTTGGCCGGACCCAATCGAGAGCAAGAAAACCCCAGATGGAAAATTCAAACTCGCACAATTAGTTCGCGCAAACCGCGAACTAGAAAGAATCTGTAGAGCATATTTTGTTCCATGTATTTCAGGAAAAGACTCGATGAAGAACGACTATGGAACAGGAGAGAATAAGATTTCAATTCCACCAACTCTACTATTCTCGCTCTTTGGTAACCACCATGATGTTCGATACACAACAACCTCTGACCTCAAACCTGGTGAGAGTTTGTACTTGGTTGGAGAATCAAAACAGGAACTTGGAGCGAGTGAAATTTCCTACATGCTGACCGAAGCAGGAGAGTCTGATGGAATAGGTGGCGAGGTACCTAGGCTGCCTGAGCCAGAAAAGAATCTAGCTGCATACAAGGCGCTTACTAGGGCGATACAAACTGGAATCGTCAGAACAGCACACGATTGTAGTGAAGGCGGCGTTGCTGTGGCAATCGCCGAAATGTGCATTGGTGGTAGATGCGGTGCTGCAATAGATGTTGATGGCCCTGGCGAAGCCGACCTATGGGGTAGACTGTGGGGAGAATCACTAGGAAGAATTCTAGTCGGTGTAAAGCAGAGTAATCGCGAAGAATTCCTTTCGATGATGAAAGGACATTCCTTGACATACATGGGAGAGGTTACCGATAGTGACACACTGAGCGTATGGGATGGAGACGACTTAATCATCGAATCTAGTGTTGATGATATGGTTGCAGCTTGGAAAGGAAGTCTCGACATGACAGGAGGTGTTCAGTGATGACTGAGGATGTGAAAGTAGCAATTCTCTTCGGGTTTGGAATCAACTGTGATAGAGAAACGGCGGCAGTATTCGAATTGGCTGGTGCTACTAGCGAAAGAGTACACGTTAACCACTTTGTTAACGGAGATAGAGACCTCTCAGAGTTCCATATTCTAGCGGTTCCAGGCGGTTTCTCCTTTGGTGACCACCTAGGTTCTGGAAGACTATTAGGAAACAGAATGAGGTTCGCAATGCGTGAGCAATTATCCACATTTGTTTCTTCAGGAAAACCCATTATCGGTATTTGTAATGGATTCCAAGTACTAGTTAAAACAGGACTTCTACCCGGAAGAGAAGTACCAGATTTTGAGCAGAGAGCGAGCCTTACCTTGAACAATAGCGGGCGCTATGAGGACAGGTGGGTAACACTCGAGTTTGACCCTGAAAGCCCATGTATATGGACGAAGGGAATTACTAGAATAGAATGTCCAGTAAGACACGGAGAAGGCAGGTTTGTTATGCCTTCAACAACCGATTTGGATAACTTAGACGAAAATAACCAGATCGTCACACGTTACGTTGACCCCAGTACTGAGCCAGGTAAGGGAATGACGGACGAATCACTACCATTCCCAATCTGTCCAAATGGCAGCATTAGAAACATTGCAGGAATTTGCGACCCAACAGGACTTGTATTTGGTCTAATGCCACACCCTGAGGCAGCATACGCAACATTCCTGCACCCGCATCACACAAGGAGCGAGGTTAGCGACGAATTGCTAACAGACGCTATGCAAATCTTCAGAAATGCTGTAGATTATGCAAAAGCAAACCTTTGAGAAATAACCTCACGTCATACTAACATGGCGTCCAAGAAATTGTACATGGAAAGCATCGACGCGTGCTATCTGAAGGATTTCACAGCGGAAGTTACCGCTGTTGATGATAACTCAGTCACTCTAAACCAAACACTGTTCTATCCACTTGGTGGAGGCCAAAATTGGGATACAGGAACGTTGGTTTGGGACGGTGGAAAACTCTCTGTGACAGAAGTACGGGGCAGAGGTGACGTTCAGCACTTTGTTGGAGATGACCACGGACTGTCTGTAGGCGACACAGTCGAAGGAGAAATCAACTGGGATAGAAGGCATGCGCACATGCGAATGCATACTGCCCAACATCTTGTTAGCGGTCTTGTTTACGAGTTGTATGATGGTGCCAGAACAGTAGGCAATCAGATACACGCAGACCGCTCAAGAATAGATTTCAACCCGGTAAAGTTCAATGAGGAAATGATAGAAGATTTATTCCACAGAGCTAATGAAATGGTCGAATCAAATATTGATGTAACCGATTGCATAATGACACGAGAGGAAATCAATTCAATCATGCCTCCAGAAAGGACAAACATGGATCTTTTACCCATTTCAGTAAAGCAACTAAGAGTGATTAGAATAGGCGATAATATCGACCTATGCCCTTGTGCAGGGACCCATGTACGGGCTCTTGGCGAAATAGGAAAAATGGAATTCCTCGGTAAGAAAAACAAGGGCAAGGGTACAACAAGAGTAAGTTACACTCTTGAAGGCTGTGAGAGTTGAAATCTAATAAAAACCACTATCTAGTAATAGATAAGCGAAATCGGTAAATATTTCTTGATAAGGCTATAGGTCTAAATCATCGTCTAGCAATTCTGAAACTTCAGATTGAGCAGATTCCCATTCCTTTCTACCCCTCTCTCTTTCAGCAATAGTTGCAGACTCAACAATCTCTCTTAGAGGTTCAGGGGCATCTGAAGCCACCCTTTCTGCTACTATTTTATCACTCATTTTCCTATCTTCGCCAAGGCGGTCAGAACGGTCTACTGCATCTATTGGACGACTAGGAATTGTACGTGCTCCATGTGAGAAATCTTCGACTTCTAGCGATTCTGCCATTTGCTCTAGAATCTCTTCTGGTGGCAATTCATCCTTCCAAGGATTTTGATTCCCTACAGATTGTACAATGTTCTCCTTCTTTTTTTGAGCCTGTTTCGCAAATATTTGCTCAATGTCCTCACTCGTAGGCAATTCCTTTGCCACCGTCATTGAATTTGCAAGTCTCTGCTGTTGAATTAGAGTAGGCCCGTGAACATCGTCATGGTCATATCGGTTTGGATTAGCAGCCATGGTTAGCAATTCTCTTGCGAGTTGGAATAATTCATCAGACTGAGGAGCCTTTGCAATTAGATCACGTACCTTTGTGTGGTGAGAAATACAACTCCTGCATCTTGCACTTCCAGCGACATCTTTAGCGTCGCAACGCAGACAGCAGGCTTGGAAACCCAAGTCTTTCATCGCTCTGCGTGGCATCGCCATGCACGTTCCTATTCCTCGACAGAAAAGAATGCTTCCGCGCGAGGCTTCAAATCCCTCCGTGACAAGAACGGTACATGGCGAGAGACCCCCGGGCCGACATACTCGAGGACGACCTCTTCCCAAAACAAAGACCCCGAATCCACAGAGTACACGCACAGATGTCTGATGATGGGACCATCCACTTCAACACGAGAGGTGGTTTCATGGGGATCAATAATCGCCAACCAGTGGAACTTCATAGAGGCAAAATTTGGCACTTTAGCGATGAGGAAAAGCAGCACCTCTTGTTAGCAACAGCAGCATTCACCTTTGCCCTAGGTGTTTTGATGGCTGGTAGTATACTGAGAATCGGTGAAGGTGGACTAAACACATGGATTGCTACCCTATTGCTCTCTATGCCAGTTATGCTAATTGCAGTCGGGCCAGCTTTCCTTTTGCATGAAATCGGACACAAGATCGTAGCAAAGAAGTATGGCTGCTGGGCTGAATTCAGAGTAGACCCAAGTGGATTAAAATTCGGAATTGCTCTTGTAGCGCTGACAGGTATTTTGTTCATGGCACCTGGTGCTGTAATGGTTGCAGGATTGGTCACAAGAAGACAAAACGGGCATATCGCAATCGCTGGGCCGGCAGTCAATTTCAGCTTATTCTTGATTGGAATACCACTTGGTGGAATCATTCTCGGCCTTACAGGCGCAACCGAATCTGCCGCCTATCTTGAATCAGGCGCAATCAATCTCAAAGCAATGATATTCGACATCGTTTACTTCTGGATTTTTGCCAACTTAGGATTGGGATTCTTCAACATGATTCCTTTTGGACCATTAGATGGTGCGAAAATAAAAGACTGGAGTGAACCTGTTTGGTTCGTCAGTTTCATGACCTTCATTGCACTAATTTACATGTGGTGGACTGGAGTATTCAGCCCAATTGATGACGTTACACTTCGCATCGCAGAATGGTTTTGATCATTCAAGGTATGCACTTCGAACTGGATTTTCATCCAAGTGGAAGAATGAGTAAGTTGCCCACCATGTGATAGTATCCAATGCGTCTACTAAGTTACTAGTTCCGCTCTGCTCCTCACCGTAGTCTTTCCCAGTAGTGTCCATCCAGTCAATCATTTCATCCACAGTGTCACAGGTTTGGTGATAACACCAGTAACCATCAACTAAACCACCGAATCCCATTGTTACTGTTCCTAGATTGTCTTGGAACGAAGCGTGGTCTGATCTAGCAGTTGTGTCCTCGTAGACGATAATTTCAGGCCTATCTTTAACTAGCCAATCATCGACCTTCCAAGTGTCAGCAGCATGACCTTCTCCGATTAGAGTAGACATCTGTTCTTCAACACCAATCGCATCTGAACCAATCCACAATGCTAGATTTACCATTCCTGGTTGATTCATTATGTCATGGTCTATGCTGGGACCTATGTAAACACGCATTGGCCAAACTTCCTCATCCTTAGGGTAACCATCAGGATCGATTTGAGGGTCAGGGTCACAATTCGGCTCTCCTCCACCGTGGTTTCCTCCACAAGGAGCACCTCCGCCACCTGGCCAATTTACACCGGCCATGTCTAAGTTGACATAGTTAGTGACCTCGACATTTGGATTATCTTCTAAAATCCATTCTTCCGTCCAATAATCACTACCTCTCTTTCCACCCTCTTCACCAGACCAAAGGCAGAATACCATTGTATTCCTTGTACTATAACTGGCCATAGACTCAGCAACCGTCAGGACCATACTCGTTCCTGCTGTATTGTCATAAGCACCTACACGTGTGCCATATGTTCTTCCAACACCAGGTATGTGTGGAGAGACCAATCCTGCATTTGCAGGCGGCGCAATATCGAAATGCGCACCAAACACCATCCATTTGTCAGGGTTGACTTCACCGAACCTGTACCCACATATGTTGTAGGATTCTACATTTTGCTGAC
>Ga0213865_10002618_pt1 | contig 11307 bp, 11 predicted proteins | sample PICome_6_FD_160100 | JGI IMG/M metagenome (GOLD analysis project Ga0213865, IMG submission 160100) | Coastal seawater microbial communities near Pivers Island, North Carolina, United States - PICO282 | ecosystem: Environmental > Aquatic > Marine > Coastal | place: USA: North Carolina...
ACGTCTAAAAAGATTATAATAATTTAAAAGTCCTACTCCTAAAACTGTTTTATCTTTTTGTTCTCTTTTTACTCTTACAACACTGTACCCAGAAACTTTATCTTTAAGACTTTCTGGTATATTTACTGTAAATTCAATCCCTAATGCATACAAGTAATGTTCACTTGCAACAGTATTATTACTTATAATTTCTGCTCCTGACTCGCTTTGCACAGCATTTTTCATATCAGAAATTCGAGTATCTCCCCCACTTAACAAATCTTTATGTCCACTACCGCCTAGGTAATAATCATTGCCGCTTTCAGAAACATCTGTTTGAGATAAAGAAAAATTATAAGTATCTTTTCCTCTTGCAGGTTCTAGAGGTATACGATGTCCATCTGCTTTTATTATACTTTCAAGATATATATCATCAACAGATGGAAATCTAATATCTCCCACCCAATTTACATACCCCGGGCTACCTTGTTTATTATATAGTACAATTCCAAATCTATATACTTCATCTCTTTGGTATCCTCTATATAAAGCACTTATTACTCCAGATTTATAATCTCCTTTACCATTTAATCCTGCAAATCCTTTTTCATCTACTTCAACATTTTCTGAACTTATAAAAGGAGGAGAGTCAGGGTGTTCGTTTAAAAAAGTGTCGCCAGATATTTTTTGTTTTGTAAATGTATATTTTACAAAAGGACCTTCTCCCCCAAGTATAACTCCATTTTTTTGATATTTGTATTTATTAGTACTATTTAAATTATTTGAATTTAAATTATTAAAAGGATTAATTGCATCTTGATCAGAAGATTCTACTTCTATACTATCTGGAGAGTTTACATAAGTAGATAGCTTAGTAGTTGAAAGAGATTTATATGGGTAGTGTACTTCTAAAGAATCGTTTCTTTTATATCTATAAGCCCTAGCATTAAATTCTAAATCACTTGTACTTTGAGAAATACCTCCTAAAAATAATCTATTATCTTTTGTAGCTATAGTTTTTGCACTTGCTAAATTTATTTCAAAAGAAGTTGCTTCTGCTAATAAAATATTTTCTAATGGCTCTGAATTAGAATGTACTACATCAATAGTAGTACTATTAATACTACTTCTATTAAATATGTAAGATTTTTCAACTGGAGATTCTGTTTGATTAGCTCCATGAACTCTATATATAGCAAGAAACTCTATTAAATCATAATTTTGATTTACATTTGATACATGTAATGAAACAGATCTATTTGTAATTTCTCCAGGGGCTGTTCCATTCTTTTCAACGCTTCCTTCTGGATCTTCTACATATTTCCAATATTCTTCTCCTGCTACTACTGAAATAGGGTTAGTAAAAATTGTAAATTTAGTTTCTTGTCCACTAGTACTTTTTAATCTGTAGGCATACTGATATACTCCAGCTTCTAATTGTCCCCCTGTAATAATATTTTTTATTTCTAACATAGGAAGATCTATAGAAGGTACTAAAGAAACTTGATTTATTCCAATATTAAATACATTAGGATCAGCAATGTTTAAAGTTTTTACAGTATTTACTCCATCTGTCCAATAAATTCTTTGAATTCCTGCTGACTCGTATCTACCTATAGCTTGTATAGGATTGTTTTTATTAAAATTTAAGCTTTCATTTTCATATACTAAAGTCGATTTAAAATTATTTAAATCTACTTTAAATATTAAACTTGTATTATAATTATAAGTTTCAATATCAAATTCTCCAGTAACTTTAGATTCTCCTTGTGCTACTGCAAATAAAATTAAAGTATTTCTAATAGATGTATGCCCAATAACAGTACATGGAACATCATCTAAAGTTTCTGCAGTAAGGCCAGTATAAACACCGTCCACATAACCATATATAGTACGAGTATTAAAGCTGTGTGTTAATTTTAAACGCTCTTGGTTTCCATTAACAACTATTGCAATACCTTGTTCTGATGCATTACTTTTAGAATCTTGGATAATCCTAACATTTTCAGAATCATTATAATACCCATCTTTTTTAAATGGATTGGCTGAATCGCTGTCTATTCCTTTATAAAATGTATTTAAATTTTGATCTCTCATTATCTATTAAAATTATTTCTTATTTCGGGGGAACCTACTTTTTTAAAAAATGTTTCGTGCTCATTTATATTTGGAAGTAACCTCATAGTCATATTTTTTATAGCTTCTAATTGATCTATATTAGGCATTTTAGCTTTATTGCCTGCTTGACCTACGTACCACTGCCATTCTTGTTCTGAATGTTGAAATATATCTGAGCGTAACTCTCCTCTTCTCCAAGCTATATAATCTATTTTCATTGTAAGATACTTTTTAACAGCTAGCTGGTAACTTGTATCTTCAGGTATAAGAGGTAGTCCCTCATCATCTGTAGGTATAGCAAGATAAGATATACATACTTTACCCTCTTTTGCAGATAATGTAATATGATTATTGTTAATGTCAAATGTAACAGGAGCGTGCTCTCCGTGCATATTTGCAGCCATGTCAAAAGACATTTTATTTGAATAGTCTAAATTAAGATTACTCATTTCTGCCTCATCTCTTTGTTCGTACCTATAAGTACCATCAAGTTCTGTAACTTTTACTAAAGCTCCCCAGTTGTTTTCTTCGACATGAGCTGCTAAATTTGTATAACCTTCAATTCCACAACATGCTCCATCCATTAAATGGTGAAATGTATCTCCAGAATATTCGGCAGGCATACCATTTACAGCTATTTGTTCTAAGCTGTAAAAATCACATGGTAAATGTGCTCTATAATCTTTTATATCTAAGTCAGGATTAGCTTTATGTCCTGTAACTTTTCTTATATACTGTCTAGGATGTCCTATTAAGTTAAGAGCTTCTTCAGCCCACTGCATACAATCAATCCAAGGAAGCTCAAACTGATAGCCATTATCAGCATAGACTTGTTCCATTATTGAATTAAGTGATATATATTTTCCATTTAATGCCATTATTTCTGTTTTATTTTATTGTGCAGAGTCATACTCTCCACTAGTTGCACTTGTTCCTAAACCGTTATTCATATCAAATTCTACCTCTACAGTCACGTAGCAATATCTAAACCCACTATGTAAGTCTGTACTATCTTGGATTGCTATAGCTACAAGCTCTCCAGACTCAAAGTGTTTTGCGTTATCAAACACAAAGTGAAACACGTGGTTGTCATCAGTACTAGTGATCTGTAGAGTTTCTGTTTCTTCCTCAGTCCAGTTACTTCTAGTAAACTGAGAGCCATTAGGTCCAAAGGTGAGTATTTTTAAAGTCCTATATGCTGAATAAGCAGTATTAGACATCCTCATTGTAATTGACTTTATCTTACCGTCGTAAGGCATAATCATTGAAGCTTCTTCTTGGTACACTAAAGTCTGTTCGTTTATATCTTTCCAGGGTAAAAAGTGCTCTGAACTGTTTAAATCATCTATAAAAGACATACTATAAAACTGAGTCATCTTACCAACTACACTACCAGTAACATTTAAGTTACCAGCTACAGTAGTTAAAGAGTTAGAACCATTAGCTATAGTAACATCAATTTCATCTTCAGCATCACCATCTTCAATTTTTAACCCTGTTTGTATCTCACCATCATGTGAAGCAAGTTTAAATTCTAATTGCCCTCCTTCAGTTCCTGAGCCACTTTCTTCTATTCTAGCTAATATTTGAGCGTATGTAGTAAGATTACCCGCCGAATCGTCTGCTTTAAAATCAAATCTACCTATATCTGAATTGTCTCCATCCGTTGCTGTCCTTTCAAGGATAATTGCTGGAGGGGCATATGTAGCATCAACACTTGGTTGTGATAAAGTAAGTGTAGGTTCTCCATATGTAGTTCCATTTATTGTTACATTACCTCTTTCAGTTATTTCAACTACAGTGTCGCTAGCGTTATTTTTAAAATTAAAAGATTCTGAAACTTCATCATTATCAGCGTCTATCTTAAAAGTCATACTACCATCAGTAGTAAGAGTAGCGTCTGCATCTTGCGCACCAAATTTGAAAGTACCACCTGGCTGAACTAAAAAGTAAGCGGTGTCAGTATCAGCTCCTGGAGTAGAGGCAGCAGCTATACTCGTAGGTCCGTATTCTGAAGCAATTCTAAGGTGGTTGTCATAACCTAAATTATTATCTGCTAACTGTATAAAAGCCCTCCTAGTTGTAGTTTGACTAAGACTTATAAAGGGATTTGCGCTAGCATTAGTAGTTTTTATATTTAAAGTACCCTCTATGTCTTTGTTACCAGTTGTAAGAGCTGCTGCTGTACCTACAGATACGTTAGATAAGTCTGTCTGCCCTGTACCTCCATTAGCTACAGGTAATGTTCCCGTAACATTATCCGTAAGATCTATATCGTTAGCTGTAATTTCTTGCCCAGATAAACTTAAGTAGTCTTCACCTGTTATAGTAACGTTAGTAGAGTTATCAGTTCCTGCTGCATCAACTCCTAATACAGTTCTAGCTGCTCCAGCATTTGCAGCAGTTATAACCCCCACCATAGGAGCATCTGTTGCTACTGCTTGGTTAGATGCGTTACCAATAAATAAAGCATTTTGGTCTAAGTTAGGAACATCATTAGTTCTACCGATAGCAGAAACTAACATACCTTGACATATTGTTCCGTTAGTTCTTAAAACTATACCAACATTTTGAATAAGTGAGCCCTCCCCTGTAGGTTTAGTTTGAGATAAACTACCATCATCTTGTATGTACAAGTTATGACCTACAGCTAAAGAAGTAAACCCAGAAAGATTTGTGTTGTATATACCAGACACTACAGCAAAGTTATCTTTAGTAGAAGTAGTATTCATCTCTGAGTGAGCTATACCTATACAAGGCATCTTTGCGGAGTCGTTAGCATCGCAAACCCCAACTAAAATCCTATTGCTTCCACCTATCTCACCTTTACTATATAGTGGTTGACCTGCTGAAATAGTAGAGCCCTCATCATTTCGTACTTGTATATGTATCTTCTCTCCATGCCCCCATACAGCATCGCCATCATTCATTACTAACACCTCAGTTTCCCCTGGAGTATCACTAGATAAGTTAACGTGGTTTATAGTAGCGGTAGATTGTATATCATTATCCCACCTGTAATGCTCTTCAGCTTCAAAATTAGCAAGAGAGTCATGGTCTATAGTTCCCTGAGTAGCAACTTGAACTACACCGCTACTGTTTGCAAAAAGAGTGGTGCCCATAGTTAAATTACTAGATACACTTAAACTTCCAGTAATATCAACTGTATCGCCTATTTTAATATCTCCTACAGCATTAGTAATGTGTAAATCAGATCCATTTGCATATATAGAGGAATCAAAAGCACCGCCTGTAACCGGAGTACCAAAAGTAATTCTTGTGTTGTCTGAAAAATTTAACAGCCCATGACCTGGATCCCATCCAATCCACTCCCCATAAGTAGAGCCCCAAAGTGTAAAATAGTGTCCTGCTCCGGCTGAACCTATATCTAAATTTCCATCTATAACTTTGTTTCCTGGCGTCAAAGCATCTGCGGTTGCAGCGTTACCTGTACAAGATCCTGATGATCCTGATACATTTCCTGTTACATTGCCTGTTAAATTTCCTGTTACATTTCCAACTACAGAGCCATTAAAAGAGCTATTACCTCCTGTGTTTACAGACAAAACTACAACATTTTCACCGTCTACTATAGATCCAGAAAGAGTACCCAAAAAAGTACCATTAGTATTTCCAGCTATTGTTGTATTACCTGAGCTATCAAAAGTTATACAAGTTGTACCGTCATCATCTTTAATGTCATTACCATTTATCTGCAGATCTCCAGCCAAAGTAGTTAAAGAGTCTACTCCACTTCCAATTACTACTTCTACTTCATCTTCTACATCTCCACTTTTTACAGCTAGTCCAGTTTTTACTTCTCCATCATGAGATGCTACTTTTAAAGATACTTGCCCTTCTTCCTGCCCACTAGTAGCATTTACTATTTCTGATGAAACATAGCCATAAAAGGTAGGATTACCCGCTGTATCTTCTCCTCTAAATAGTATTTGTCCTATTAAATTATTAGCACCTGGAGAGTTGTCTTCTCTTTGTTTTGTAAAAGAAATGGCTGGTGCAGATCCACTATTTCCAGTTGATACTAAACTTAAAGTAGGATCTGATCCAGTACCAGCAGAAAAAATTTCAAAATCATCTGTATAAAAAGTATGGTAGTTTTCAGCAATATTTACTGCTAAAGTATTATTAGTGTATAATCTAATATTGTCAGAAGTTTCAAAGTCTATTTTAGTTTCATTATCTTCTCCTATCTTTATATCTGTAGCAAATAAAGATGTTATTGTAGTTTGTGCAGGATTAATTGTAAATGTTAAATCATAAGGGTCTGTATCAGAGCCGTCTGATGTATCTGTCCAATCTATGTCTATACCTGGAGTTTCTACAAACTTAATTTCAGATCCGTTAGTTATAGTAACTTCTGTGCCATCCCCATCTTCTAAAACAAAAGAAGAGACAGCTCCTATATCAGATGCTACCTCAGATCCAGTTCTATATTTTACAACATTATCAGAATCTATTGTAAGATATTTGTCAGGATCTGCAGTATCATTCTGAAGACCTTCAATTTTTAAAGGATCATTAAAGTCGTCTTTAATGTGAACTTTATGCGTAGGTACTTTAACTCCGACACCCACTTTAAATAAAGTAAACATGTCGGAGGATTTAAGCCTAACTTGCTTCCAAAAAGATATTATTTTATCTTTTACTGCCATTTAACATTTACATTTCCAACGCCTTAACGACTGATTAATTCTTGAGCCTTTATTTTTTGCAGTAGATGCGCTTGTATTTTTTCTTTTCATTCCACACATTCTAGCACAAAAAGACTTTCTTCTTTTAGCTGATTTACTGCCTGCTTTTACCTTACCAGTTACAGCAGTTTGTATTTTACTACCAGGATTAGCTTTACGATAAGCTTTAACTCCCTTTGCTGTCATTCCAGCTCCAGATTTAGTAGACCTGTAATTAGCACTTTTACCTTTTGTAGTTTTTCTAATTGGGTTTTCTTTTCTTGAAGCCATAATAAATTTTAATATCCTCCTGATCTAGCAGTAGTTGTTCTAGTTGAAGTAGTTGTTCTTTGAGTGCTAGAAGTTCTAGCAGTACTTGTAGCAGTACTTGTAGTACTTGTGTGTGAAGTTTTAACTTCCATTAATACAGATAGCTGAGATTTAAATCCTGATAACTCATGAGGTTCATACCCAGTATCAGAAGTTTTCATCAGATAAAAATTATTATTTTTATCTACCATAAAATGATACCCTACAGGAGCTTTTACACTTGCTTGTGCCATAATTTTTATTTTTTATTTATTACATAAAATAATCTAATTCTCGATCTTTATCTTTTAATATACTAGCTAATCTTCTAGTATTTGTTCTTGTAGGTATAAAAGAATAAGCTGTTATATTTTTAACTATTCCTTTAGACCAGTAAAATCTATATTTATATCCGCCTGTATGATCGTTAAGATGATAGATTCGCTTTTTAAGTTTTTTACTTGCAGCCCAATCTATTTTTAATTTATTCTTATCATCATATTTCATTTTAGACTTTTTAATTCTAATAGTTCCTAACCTATAAGGTAATTTTATCTCTTCGGAATTGACTAAAATTTCGTCTATAAATAGTTTATTAAATTCATCACAAATTTTTCTATATACTTTTTTATCTACTTGTAATTCTTTTATTGTATTCTTTCTATAATATGTATACGTTTGATCAGATCCGTAATCTTTTTTATAAACACCTTTACCACGTTTTGCATTTTGAAACATTATTTTTGTGAGTTAGGTTGTACATCAGACTTTGCATTATTGCTTATATCTGTAGGACTTTGAATTAACGGCTGCATGTTTTGAGCTAACATGCTTTGTTTTATTAAATCTAACATAGAAGTAGATAGTGGATACTCTTCAATATCTGCATTATAAGAAGGAGTGTTATCATCTTTTAAATACTTTTCTATGTCTCTAGGATTTTGCCAAACACCTTCAACTTTTATTTTTTGAAGTCTTTCAGCTTCAGGTCCTATAATATAAATAAAACTATCTAGTAAAAATGCACATGTCATTTTTTTAGTGTATTTATTAGTTCCTGCCCAAGGAGCTCTATTATAAGGAATCATATGAAAATTTACAGATAAAATACCTGTAGGGCCTATTGCGGTAATAAGATCTTGATGAGAAGTTTCTATCGCATTAGGTATTTTTTTCTTAGATCTAACAATTACTAAATCACTAGACAGTCCGCAAGTAGTTCCTGATACAGGCTCTACTTCTAAACAATGTATAATCTGTTTTATATTATCAGATATACTACGACGTTTATTTACATCTTGTCTTATAAATTGCGCTCGTAGACTATTTACTTGAAACTCAACTTGACGATCAGATATAATTTCATCATCAGATTGTAATCCCCCTCTAATAATATTTTTTATATCATATACTATTTCCTTAATTGTTGCCATTCTAATTTAAATTAACTTGTAAATATCCTTCACATCCTTTTTCTTTATTCCATATATAAGCTTGTGCCTGTCGCATAGAGTTATACCCCATTACTTTGTGCCAAGCATCATTAGTCGCTATACTAGGTAAGAATCTTACCTTTACTCCTTGGTACGTATTAACAATTTCCCTATGTTGATGCCCACAATGCACTTCTCTGTGCGGACATTCTGCAAACATAAGGGGCTGCTCGGTTGCCATAAGAAGTGGCATTTCTGCTGGCTTCTCTTTATCTCCATGTGTAAACATAAGCATATTCTTTCCATACTTATAGTATTTACGTGAATCAAAACTATTGTTAACCGTTACACTTAATGAGTCTTTATACCAAGACTCAATAACTTCTCCTATATAAAACATACGTTCAAAGTCATGGTTACCTTGCACTACTATAACATCTACTGGTGCAAATGTTGATAAATAATCTATTGCAGTAACTAATAACTTCCAGTAACCTCTAAAGGTTTCTTGCCACTCCTCGCTATCGTGTTGTGGTGTGCCTTTAGTTGTCGCTCTACTGTATCCTTCTGAGTTTAAGCCATCGTTACCAATAGGCAGAATAAACTTCTCTATGTTTAATCCATCTGCTTTCTTATGCAACTCTTTTATTGTGTTAATAAAATCTGCATTAGATTGCTCTTGAGATATAGTACCAATCTTTCCATAGTGAAAATCAGGTAAGGATATTTCGTAAGCTACAGGAGCTCCCTCTATAGCCTGGTAATTAGGTGTGGCTACTTGAGGAATGTACTGTTTCATTTCTTCAAAGAACTTTTCTTTAAACTCAGTTAAGTCACCTTTGTTTTCTTTAGTAACAATAGAGAACCTAAGTTCTCCTGAGCCTGTTTGCCAGTGCTTAACTGACTGTACATCTTTTTTGTCAATCCCCCGTTCTTGCAGATGTAAATCAAGCTCAGGTATAAACGCAGGATTTAAATCACCTACAAGATTTGTTTCGTTTACATTAGAGTTTACTTCTTTCCAGGCATATCCTCCTGCATAGTTTCTAGTTCCTCTTAGAACTTTTCTAATGTTGCTACAATCAATTCCTAAAGCCATTGCTGCTTCATTAGAATTAGAGAATTCATCTATAAGATTGCCTTCTCTGTCGTACTGGTTTATCATGTTTTTATTTTTTAGAAGAAGAGCCTCCAAAGAAAAAATCAATAATAGTATTAACTTTACTTGACATGGCTCCGAACACTGTACTTATAAATCCAATTTCATAATCAGATAACTCTAATGAGTTAAGTACAAAGTATTTAAACATGGTGTAAGATAGGAAAAAATACGCAACCGTAAAAATGATAGCTAATACCTTCTGTATAATATTATCATCTTTATATATCTCTCGTGCACTTTCTCTGTCTTTAACTTCAAGGGCAAACATCTCTTTTTCATGGTTCTTAACCACTTTTTCAAATTGGTTTTTAAGCTGTATTCTTTCTTCATCTGTAGTAACTACTTCGTCAATAATTGTAGAAGCTTGTCCTACTAAATTTTTTATAATATTTTTAATCATAATGCTCTAATATTATCGTTAGGGTATCTATATGCAGTTTTATTCTTATCGTCTTTATACGCTTCTAAAACTTGCTTTCTATTCTTTCCACTTTTAAATGATATGTGTATCCAAGCAAAATCAAATTCGTTAATCATTTGATCAAACTCTAGCTCACTATCTAAGATCCAGTCGTAGATCTTTTTATTGTTCATTTCTCCGTTTTCCCAGAATTGCAAATCCAAAGCTTCACCTTTACAATGCTGGCTACGCTTACTTCCGCCAATCGCTTTGTTGAGAGCAGGACTCCTATAACCACTGGTAATACGAATAGGGCCCAAATCATCTCTAAGAGGCTGTACAAGATTCCTAATAAGATCTTGTAAGTTCTGTAGATGTTTTTTTTCTGGACCATTGTTTATACCTAATCTAGCTGCTGTACCACTCCTAGTAACTTCAGATAGTACAAAATTTTTACTTAGCCTCATTTTCTTTTATTTATAAATCATCAATTGCTGACTGCACCTGATCTTTAGTTGCAGTAACTTTTAACATAATATTTGGAGCAAATCTAAACTCCTCATAACCATTTTTAAATACTATTATAGTTGGGACAGCGGTTACGTTGTATTCATCTAAGAGCGTTCTGTCTCTTCTGATAACGTGTCTAAACACTTTGCAGTTGTCTAGTTCATGTAGAAATAATATTTCATTACCTCTATTCCATCCAGCCCAAAATTCCACTACTGCTATACCTCTTCGTATTTCCCAGTGAAATGTTTTTGCGCCAAGTTCTGTTTGCCCTTTAGCCTTTCCTGAAAATATAAAGAAGAAGCTTATAAGCGCTAGTAGAATTTTACTCATACAATTTTCTTTTTATTAGCTTTATATCATCTTTAATCTCTGTAACATCTTCTTGTGTAGACATAATAGTTTGTCTAATTAATTGATCTTTCATATCAAATTCTATTCTTGTTACTTCTGGATCTGACGGCTTAGGCAGCTCTCTTGCTTCTGCTATATCATTTTGTAGTGTAAACCACATTGCCGCTAAAGAAAATATAAAAAAGATTATCATTCCTAAAGTCTCAATTGTTAAATTTAATTTTGTATCCTTACCTAATTTCATTATTCTTTAGCTTGCTCTATTTCTATTATTTTTACCACCTTTTTTAAATAGTCCACTTCTTTTTGTAAGTACTCTATTCTAAGATCTTGCTTTGCATCGTCAGGTAA